>Ga0194120_10005483_pt1 | contig 18648 bp, 12 predicted proteins | sample TA2MahCa65mmetaG_FD_148642 | JGI IMG/M metagenome (GOLD analysis project Ga0194120, IMG submission 148642) | Freshwater microbial communities from Lake Tanganyika, Tanzania - TA2015019 Mahale Deep Cast 65m | ecosystem: Environmental > Aquatic > Freshwater > Lake | place: Tanzania: Lake...
GGTCCGAACGCCCGCCGCAGATGGCTCTGCCGCAGGAGATCAACGCATCGGATCTTGTGCGCTGGTTCGACGATGCGGGCGTTCCACGGACCAGCGTGGACTGGGCGGAGATCGATCGTCTCCACGAGGTGCATCTGAAGCAAGTCCTTCGCGTCCGAACCTCAGCAGCCCGTGCACTGCGCGATATCGCGCCGTGCACGTACGAGTTCAACGATCGCGTGAAGTGGCCGCGGCTCATGCCCGCGCAATCCCGAGCTGCGGCATCCGTGCAGGCGCGGCTGATCGCCGAAAGCCGCACACTGGAAGAGGAGTTCCTGTTCTCGCTGCGCTCGGTGAATGGGGTTGTCCCTGAGGTGCCCGCGATGCTTGTCGCGCGCCGTGGAATCGAGCGAGTCCACCAAGTTGCACGCGCCAGTCAAACCGCCGGCTTTCTCTACGCTGCCACAAGCGCGGATCCCCTGACGCTGCTCGCGCAGGAACTGCGCCGTGGCGCTGCCGATGGCAATGCGGGTCCATCGACAACGGATCTCTGCACGGCGTTCACGGAGATTGCGGCGCGTTCACAGCCGGCGGCTGAACGCTGGTGGCAGGCCGTCGGCGCATTCAGCATGGCGGGCGCATTGGAGTACGAACGAGGACTGATCGTTGCGGAGCGTCAGCAGCAGGCGCAAAGCGCCGCCGAAGATGGACAGACGCAGCAACCCGCCGCGGTGGATGCCGACCTGCCGCCGCTGGCGGATACGACCCAGAAGGCAACGGACCGCGCCATCGAGAGGCTCCTCGACTACGAGCGCACCGTCGCCGATGCCCTCGACTCGCAGTCGAACCGACTTCCCGCCTCCACGACCGCTGCCACCAGAGACGTCTTGGTCGACAGCGCGCTGCAGTTCGTTCGGCAAAATGTGCTGCTCGCGATCCGAGTTGGCATCGAGCATCCCAAGTGCAGCGCATCCACGCGCGCCGCGCTCCGTGAGATCCGTGCACGCGTGCACGCTGCGTGCCGCCGCGCCGAGTCGCTCGCTTCGCTGCGCAGCACGCTCGATCGCGCATCGCTGTCGCTCAGCGCCGAGGTCAAGAGCAACGATGAAGTGGCACAGGCGGTGCAGTTCGCGCTCAAGCACGGCAGGGCACCCGATCCACCCCAGCCTGAGCAGACGATGTCCGATGAGCCAGAGGAGGATCATCGACTGAGCATGTGGTGCGATCTTGGCGCGCTGCCCCACCGAATCGACACGAACCGAGTGTGTGCCGTCAGCACTGCAGCCGGTCTTGACATGGACACGTGCCTCATCATCGCTGCGGCAGCCGATGCGCGCTATCGCGCGTTGGAGAAGGATGTGTCGGCGCGGGTGGAGGCGAGCGAGTCACAAGCAAGCGAGGCGGAGCGTGGCCTGGATGAGGCGGACCCAACTCGGGCAGCGCGAGCGGCGGTCCAGACGTTCTTCAGCCATCTGCAGTCGGCGCGAAGCCTGTTGACGGATACGGATACGGCGCTGATCGAAGACATCCGCCTTCGCTGTGCACTGCAGGGACTCCCTGCCCGACCCGCGACCATGCTGCTCGAGGCGCTTCGTGCCTCCTGCGCGCCAAGTCAACAGTCGATCCGCCGCCGCCTCGGCGACGGCTGGTTCCGCTTCCATGTGGCCTTCGACACCTTGGCCGCAGGGTGCGTTGCGCTGCTGGTCATCGACGATGAACTGCCGCAGCACACGCGAGATTTGCTCGGGGCCATGATGGCCGTGTCCTGGGATGAACTGCTCCCCGCCATGCGCGAAACATCAGCGGCGCGCGAACAGTCGCTGCGCGACATCGTGCAGCTCATTCTCGTTCACAAGGGCAACGACGGCCCGGAGGAACGCGCGGAACTTTCCGCCATCCTGCGCCGTTACCGCAGCGCAGAAGCCGTGTGGGAGAGGATCGAGGATCGCATCGTGAACGAGGTCTGCACTTCGCTCCCCGACGATGCCGATGGACGCACGCTCCGCGCTGTGCGCGCCATGCGACGTTTCCCTGAGATGTTTACAGGCAACTCCACGCCGATTGGGCGGGACTTCGAGAACGCTCGCGCGCTTGCGGACCGACTGCCCGATGCGGCCTTCGACGCGCTCAGCCCACAGCTCGATGCGCTCGACGGCGAAGTGGTCGCTGCCGTGCGTGCAGCGATGGCCGCACTTCCGACGAGTGCTCCAGCCAAGAGGACGATTGCAGCATTGGTGACGGAGCAACCTGAGTTGCGTTCACTCTCGATGCGCCGTGTGAACGCAGCCGTGCGAGCCGCGCGTGACGCGGGACTCGAGATCCCCCCATCGGTTGCGCCGTGATTCAGCGCCGCGCGTCCATGCGCCTCGCGTCGGCGGGTACCTTCTTCATGATGAACAGATAGTTGAACCCGCGCAGGAAGAAGTTCCCTTCCTCCGCAGCGCGCCGCCAATTGCCCTTGCCGAGCGAGGCGTTGTGCCGCACCACACAGATGATGTCCACGGGCTGAAACCTCTTGCGAAGGCGGTGAAAGAGTTCGAACCCAATCGGCATGAACACACCGCCGCCGCCCCCCGCCGCACCGCGCCGCTTGCGCCACGAGTCGCTCACATAGAGCGCCATGTAACGCCGCGGCTTCAGCACGCGGTCGATCTGCCCGATCACCAAGTCCATGGCGCGGTAGTACGCGGCGCCTCCATCATCGCCCGACGCATCGAGCTTGCCGATGCAGCGCGGATCATCCGAGTAATCCACATGCGTCGAATAGGGCGGATCGATGAACACGAAATCGGCCGTCGCATCGCCCTGTGGAATCTCGCGTGCGTCGCCTGCGCGAATGTCCGGACGCGAAGGCACGAGATCAAATCCGACTCCCTTTCGCCCAAGATCGGCGCAGACATCGAGCGTGGTGCCGCTGCCGCACATCGGATCGAGCACCAGATCCCCCTCGCGCGTGTACCGCTGCAACAACTGCCAAATGACCCATGATGGCGTTGCCCCCACGTAGTCCTTGTCGCCCTGCATACGCGATCCATCCGCAGCGGTGTAGTGCTGGCTGGGATACTCCCAGAGCGTGGTGGGCGCGATCCGAAGCGGTGGGCGGTTCATGGCGTGGTCGCGGTCGCGCCACTGGGCGTTCCGACTGGTGCGCTCCAGAGCACTCCCGCCGAAGGCGTGCGCCCCGACTCGATCGTCCCCACCTCTACCAGTTCGCGCTCGGTCTGCTGCCAGCGTTCAAGCCGCATCGAACCGATCGGCGAACCATCCGCGGGAACGATCAGCGGACGCTCCATTTCCGCCGCGATGTTCATCGCCTCAAGAGACATCGAAGGATTGAGCGCCGCAATGCCAGGGTTGTACTTCGCAGGTTCCGCGAAGTAACGCCGCCATCCCTCGCTCGTCACGCGCACGAACGCCTCCACGACCTCGGGGCGCTTCGCGGCAGACGCGGCGCTCGTGGCAAGCACGGCCGCATAGGGATTGAACACGGGCGCCACCGACAGCACACGCGTGGGCACGCCACGAAGCCTGCACTCCACGGGTTCCGCGGTGATGAAGCACTGCTGCACGGCATCCTTCGACGCGAGGAATCCCGCAAGGGCTCCTGTGTAGGGCACCATCTTCAGATCCTTGCCGCCGTACTTGAGATTGAGCAGCCTCACAAAGGGCGGATTCGCATCGACAGCCACCGTCGAAGAACTCGTCCACAACTGTTCGATCGTCGTGCTGGGATTCGACTCGTGCAGCAGGAACCCCGTCGGGTTGTCCTGAAAGATCGCGAAGACTGCCACAAGATCGCCGCCTCGGTCGCGCAGCGTGAGAACATCCTCGGCGGTCATCACTCCGAAGTCCGCCTGCCCACTCGCCACCAGTTGCGCCACAGGCACTTGCGAGCCGCCCTTTCGAATATCCACATCGAGTCCCGCCGCCGCGTAAAGACCATCCTGCTGCGCCGCAAAGATGCCGCCAAACTCAGGCTCGGGAACCCAGTTCAACTGGAGCCGCACCGTCGTTCGCGCAGGCGCCGCACCGCCATCTTTGGATCCATCGCAGCCAGCATGCAGGCAGAGGAACGCCGCCGCCACCACCACACTTCGTCGCATCACCTTCGATCCTCCGACTCGTTGACCGCCGACGCATGCCAGCGGCGCACCAGAAGCCAGCCCAAGAGACTGACCGCACCGAACAGCGCGAACCCCACCACCGTGGTGAGCGCAACCGCAGCGAACACGAGATCCGTCCTCGCATCACGCATCGCAGCTTGGATGACGATACCGAGCGGCGCGCGCGCACCGCCGTAGCCAGAGACGAACTCCCCCACCACCGCACCGATCACCGCGAGGCCCGCCGCGATGCGAAGTCCAGTCACGGTGGTTGGCACCGACCATGGGAGGTCCAACTTCCACCAGCGGCGCAGCGGCGACGCTCCATGCAACTTGAAGAGTTCCCGAAGGCCCGGATCGACGGATGCCTGCCCGTCGATCGTTGCCGCCAGCACAGGGAACAGCGCGACAATCGCGGCGGACAGGATCGCCATCGGCAAGCCGTTGTCGACCCACAGTTGCAGCAGCGGCGCCACTGCGACCACAGGCACCATCTGCAGGATCGTTGCGAGCGGATACAGGGAACGCCGCAAGAACGGGATCAGTGCGATCACGCTGCCAAGCAGGATTCCAGCTGCGGCGGCACAGGTGAAGCCGATCGCCGCTCCGAGTGCCGTTCGCCCCATGGCTGCCGCGAGCATGTCGCGGCTCTCCCACATCGCGCGCGCGATCGCCGTGGGAGGCGGAAGCAGATACGGCGCGACCCCAGACAGCAGCACACCGATCTGCCACAGGCCAAGCACGATCGCCAATCCCAAGAGCGGCCACGCGACCGCACGGACGCCAACAGCGGGTGCGTTCATGCCGCCTCCCTGCCCGACGCGGCGGCGAGCAGACGCATGCAATGCTCCACCTCGCTGATGAACGCCGCGTCGCCACGCTCACGCGCGCTGCGTTCAAGGCGAACGACATGATCCCCGTGCACACGACCGCGCGCCATCACCACGACACGGTCCGCGAGCCACACCGCTTCGCTGACCGAGTGCGTCACGAGCATCGTGGTTGCGCCACACGCCCGCCATGTGCGGAGAATCTCCGCATCGAGTTGCATGCGCGTGAACTCATCGACCGCGCTGCACGGCTCATCAAGCAGCAGCACATCTGGCTTGGTGACGAGTGCGCGTGCGAGCGCCACGCGCATGCGCATCCCGCCTGACAACTGCGCAGGCAACATCCGCGAGGCGTGCGCCAGCCCCGCCGCGTTCAGCACATCGAGCGCACTCGCGTGCCGCTGCGCACGGGGAACGCCCGACAACTCAAGCGGCAGCGCGACATTGTCGACCACGCGGCGCCACGGCAGCAGCCGCGGATCCTGAAAGCACACCGACCGCGAACCGCTCGCGCCACCGGCCTCCACCCGACCCGCCGTCGGCGAATCAAGCCCCGCTGCGAGCCGAAGCAGCGTGGTCTTCCCACACCCGCTCGGGCCGATCACCGCTGTCAACGAACCTGGTGCCAATGCAAGCGTGACGCCATCCACCGCGCGCACGCCACCAGGGAACTCGCGCGCGACGCGATCGAACTGCAGCGTCGGCGAGTCGCCGTTCATCCAGTCTTCACGTCAATATCAATGTCTTCGCCGGGCGGGAGGCGATGCAACAGCGATGCCTGAAACTTCACGGGATCCACGGACGACGGCACCTTGCCGACGATGATCACCTGCCGCTTGTGTTCATACTCCTGCGCCGAGGAAACTTTGCCACCGACCTTGCGAATCAACTCCATCGCCGTCAGCGTCACGCCTTTCGGATCAGACTTGCTCGGCAACTTCAGACGCAGGCGGAAGCCCACGGTCGAGTCGAGCCAGAAGATCAGCAGCCACGAGAAGATGGTGAAAAACACAGCCATGGCAAGTTCGCCAAGGCCGCACGCGAGACCGATCACCACCACCATGATCGCCTTGCCGGTGATCTTGGGATTGTCCAGCACGGTGCGGAATCGGATGAGACCTCCGATGCCAAAAATGACCAGTGCCATCGCCGAGTCGACGCGCACCAGTTCCGACACGACCGCGCCCACGAGCGCGAGCACGATGAGCGTGTTGCGCTGCTCGAGATCCTCGACGGGATCACTCTTCCCCGAGCGGCGTGGATGCCACGCGATCGCGAACGCGCAAAGCGCCGCCACGACCAAGCCCATGAGGAGCGAGAGAACGAACCAACCGTTGGTGAAGTGACTGAATGAAGTCTGCACCCCGTGGTAACCCATCGGATGTTCATGCTGCTGCTCGAACAGTGGAATGAGGGACTGCCCCTTCTCTGCGAGGAGAGCGGGCATACGCTGCAACACATCGGGAGTCGTCATGTGGGAGTATTCTCGCCTCCCACCATGCGAATGTGCAACTCGGTCTTCCGTTGGCTCAATTCTCGCTGTGTCGGCTGGTGTGTCGTCACCACCATGGCCACCCTCATGAGCTGTGACAAGCTCGAGGAAGCATCGGGACCAACCGAGCCGAGCGAGGAGCGGTTCGACCGCCGCGAGGACGACTCTCCGCCTCACCACCATCATTCCAAGGACGCCGACCAAAGTGGGAAGCGCACGCACGACCACGATCTCACCGCGAAGGATCCCCGCTGGTACATCACCATGCACGGAAAGCCCGCGGGGAACACTGTTCACGGCATCAACCGCGATGGGGTGCTGCTCGGCAGTGTGATCGGCGATGTGCCCGAATCGGCAGGCGGCAAGGCGCAGGGGGTCCGCGGCATGCTGCACACAGGGCGGCACGGGCTTCTGCTCGTCAGCGCCAACATGTCGGACACACGCATCCTCTGGTATGGCACGCCAAGCGCCGACGGCATACTCCCCTTCGAGTCGGTCTTTGCGATGAAGCGTCTCGCCAATCCCGAGATGATTCACTCCTACGCGCTCGCCGTGGGCATCGATGGAACGGTGTTCGCCTCCAATCAAGACACCAACACGGTCACTAGATACAGCGGCATCGGCACGGCAACTCCTGGGCAGCCGATTCCCGTTCCATCTGAGATTGCAGGACTCGGGCTCCCACCAGGCACAATCGTCCCGCGTGCAGGAGTTTCTCCACAGGGCATCACGGAGATTCGTGGCATCGCCGTGGGGGCCGATGGACTCCTGTATGTCGCAGACCGCGGTGCATCTCAGGTGCTGGCATTCGACTGCAAGACGGGGATCCGACGGTCGGTCGTTGCCGATGCATCCAATGGACTCAAGCGACCGATCCAACTGCTGTTCGCTCCCGATGGCGAAACGCTCTACATCAGCGACAACGGCGCGCCCGCCATCTTCCGCACGAATGTCCGCACAGGTGAATTCATCCTGTTTGCCAATGCGCGGACGGGCTGCCCCGAACTGCCGAGTTCGCTTGCGCTTGACTCCAAGCACCTGTACGTCGGTGACCGTAAGCGCATGCAGATCCTGCGCTTCGACATCGCCACAGGCGAGCGTTCCCGCGATCCATTCGTCGAACAGTTGCCCGATGCGCCAGAGTTCATGATCCCCGCATCCATCATCCAGGCGTCGACTCGGTCGCCCGAACCCGATGGCAAGCGGGGCAAGGACAAGTCCGACGGCTAAGGACCACGCTGCAGGCGCAAGTCCACCGCGCCAGGCGAACCCGCGTGCGCCACGAGGTAGGCGCGGTGCGGCGTGCGCCCCGCGAAATCCTCGGGGAGCGTGTACTTGCTGATGTCGCGCATGACCGCACCCGCGGGCACCAGCGACACATCCGGCGAGAACGAACGCGCATTCGTGCTGAACCAGATCTGTCCGTTTGGATCAAGCCAGCGCATGGCGGATGCGATCAGCGCAGGCCAGTCGCGTTCCACCGCGAAACTGTCCGCCAACATGCGCTTGCTGTTGGAGAAGGTCGGTGGATCGAGCACGATGATGTCGAAGGACTCGCCGCGCGTCGGCTGCTCCAACCATTGCAGACAGTCCGCCTGCTCGAAGCGGTGCGCATCGCCGCCGAAACCGTTCAGAGCCATGTTGCGCTGTGCCCACGCGAGGTAGGTGTTGCTGAGATCCACGGTGCGGGTCTGCGCGGCGCCACCCGCCACCGCATGGCAAGTGAACGCCCCGGTGTACGCAAAGAGGTTCAGCACGCGCCGACCAGCCGCGCGTTCGCGCACCAACCCGCGCGTGGTGCGGTGATCGAGGAACAGTCCCGTGTCGAGATAGTCGGAGAGGTTCACTTCGAAGGACAGCCCATGCTCATGCACAGTTCGCACAACGCCGCGCGTGTCCACGCGTTCATACTGCGCAAGTCCACGCTGACGCTGTCGCCGCTTCAGGAACAGCCGCGAGGGATCCACCGAAAGCCCGCGCAGGATGTGCTCGGTACACGCTTTGGCATGCGCCTGCTCACGCTCGGGCGTGTCGTCGCGCGTACGCGGGTGCAGCCATGCGACGACATCGCCGTCATACCAATCCACGACCAGAGGAAACTCGGGGATATCCCGTTCATACACGCGGAAGCACGGCGCGCCCGTGCGGCGCGACCATTTCGACAGGTGCTTGAATCGCTTGGCAAGTCGGTGATCGAGCATGGAGATCCTCGCCTCGGCGCGTTGCCGATTTTCGCAGGGGACGCTACCCTTCCCGCCTTCATTTCACAGCCCAAACCAATGGAAGGAAACTGCATGCGATTCGCTCCGCTCGCCCTCTTCACCTTGCTTGCCACCACCTCGACTGCCCTTGCAGGAGAGGCGGATCTGAAACTTCCCCAAGTCAATGATGTCGACTTCGGCGGCGGGCTGACGGGATGGAAACTCATGATGGGCGGACTCGCCATCGCCGTCGTGGGCGCTCTCTTCGGATTGCTGCAGTACCGCCAGACGGTGGCGCTGCCTGCGCACAAGAGCATGCTCGCGGTCTCCAACATCATTTGGGAAACCTGCAAGAGCTACATCATCCAGCAAGGCAAGTATCTCGCCGTGCTCTGGATCCTCATCGCCGGCGCGATCATCTTTTACTTCGGCTACCTCGAGCATAAGGGTGCGCGTGATGTGATCGTCATTCTGCTCGCTTCGGTGCTCGGCATCCTCGGCTCCTACGGCGTGGCGTGGTTCGGAATCCGCATCAACACGCGGGCCAACTCGCGCGCGGCGTTCGCTTCGCTCAAGGGCTATCCGCTTCCGGTGCTTGGAATCCCGCTGAAGTCGGGCATGTCGATCGGCATGCTGCTCGTCTCCGTGGAGCTGTTCTTCATGATCTGCATTCTCTGCTTCCTGCCGCCGGAGCTGGTGGGACCGTCGTTCATCGGCTTCGCCATCGGCGAGTCGCTCGGCGCATCCGCGCTTCGTATCTGCGGCGGCATCTTCACCAAGATCGCGGACATCGGCGCAGACCTCATGAAGATCGTCTTCAAGCTGCCTGAGGACGATCCAAAGAACCCAGGCGTGATCGCAGATTGCACCGGCGACAACGCAGGTGATTCTGTTGGTCCGACCGCGGACGGCTTCGAGACCTACGGCGTGACAGGCGTGGCACTTATCGCATTCCTTGCCTACTCGCTCGGTGCCGTGGGCAACGAGGGCGAGATGTGCGGCAAGCTGATCGTGTGGCTCTTCGCCATGCGCGCGCTGATGATCGTCACCAGCCTCGCTTCCTACTTCATCAATGAAGCGCTCAGCCAGGCGAAGTACGGCAAGGCAAAGGACTTCCACGAGGAAGCCCCTCTCACTTCGCTCGTGTGGATCACCTCGATCCTCTCGATCGTGGTCACCTTCGTCGCGAGCAAGTGGTTGCTCGGCAACATCGAATACAACGGCGTCAAGCTGGAAAACCTCTGGTGGGCGCTCAGCATCATCATCTCCTGCGGGACGATCGCCGGCGCCGTCATCCCCGAGTTCACGAAGGTGTTCACCAGCACCAGTTCGGGCCATGTCGATGAAGTGGTGAACGCCAGCAAGCAGGGCGGCGCATCACTGAACATCCTCTCTGGCTTCGTGGCGGGCAACTACAGCGCCTTCTGGAAGGGTCTCGTGATCGCGGGACTCATGGGCATCGGTTGGTGGATCTCCACCGAGAAGGACATCGCAGCACTCATGCCTGCCGCGTACGCGTTCGCCGGCCCCATCTTCGCGTTCGGTCTGATCGCGTTCGGCTTCCTCGGCATGGGGCCCGTGACGATCGCCGTCGACAGCTTCGGACCCGTGACGGATAACGCGCAGTCCGTGTACGAACTCAGCCGCATCGAGGCGCAGCCCGGCATCAAGGAAGAGATCAAGCGCGACTTCGGCTTCAACCCCGACTTCGAAGTGGCCAAGCACACGCTCGAAAAGGGCGATGGTGCAGGCAACACCTTCAAGGCGACCGCGAAGCCCGTGCTCATCGGCACGGCTGTTGTCGGTGCGACCACCATGGTGTTCGGCATCATCCTTGCGCTCATCAAGTCTGAGGCGCCGACGGACGCCACGCTGCAGCAGTTGCAGGCGGCGAGCCAACTGGTGATCGGCAAGCTGTCCATCGTGACGCCCGAGATTCTTCTTGGGCTCCTCATCGGTGGCGCGGTGATCTACTGGTTCACGGGTGCCGCGACGCAAGCCGTCGTGACGGGCGCGTACCGAGCCGTGGTGTTCATCAAGGAGAACATCAACCTCAACAAGGCGGAGGCAAGCATCGAGGACGCGAAGAAGGTGGTGGAGATCTGCACGGTCTACGCCCAGAAGGGAATGACCAACATCTTCCTCGTGGTCTTCTTCTTCGCGCTCGGACTCCCCTTCTTCGATCCGTTCTTCTTCATCGGCTATCTCGTGTCGATGGCGTTCTTCGGGCTCTATCAGGCGATCTTCATGGCCAACGCAGGCGGCGCCTGGGACAACGCGAAGAAGATCGTCGAAGTGAACCTGCGCGCAAAGGGAACGGACCTTCACGCAGCGACCGTGGTCGGCGACACCGTCGGCGACCCCTTCAAGGACACCAGTTCGGTGGCGCTCAACCCCGTCATCAAGTTCACGACGCTGTTCGGACTCCTTGCGGTGGAGATTGCCATCGCGATGAAGGACAATCCCGCGCGTGTGTGGATCGGTGTCGGATGCGCGCTGGTGGCGTGCTTCTTCGTCTGGCGCAGCTTCTACGGCATGCGCATCCCGACGAACGCGAAGCGCTGAGCGCGCAGACAAACACCGCGATCACTGCAGATCCGCTGCCGACCTAGACTATCGGCGTGATGATCGTTCCATTCGCTCTGCTCGCGGTCACTGCCGTCGCGCCCGGCGCGGATGCCGCCTCGGGCGATCTCCTGCGCGAAGCGGGAGCGTGGCTCGCAGGTCATGGCGCACTCACCATCTTCGTGGCATTCGTCCTCTGCGGCATCGGCCTGCACCTCTCCGAGGATTTCATCCTGATCCCCGCAGGCATCATGACGGTGGATGCCGTCACGGGCAATGTCTCCTGGCCACTGTTTATCGAGTACGGGATCGCTGCATGGGCGGGGATCATTCTTGGCGACATCGGATGGGTCTGGATCTGCCGTCACTTTGGCGCGCGCATTCTGGGCAGTCGCTGGTTCCTGCGGTTGGTCGGACCGCGCACGCTGCTTGAGATGAAGTACGAAGTGGATCGCCGCGGTGCGTGGGCGTTGCTGGCCGCGCGCTTCATTCCCGGTGCGCGCACACCGATGATCACCGTGTGCGGTCTCATGCACCTTGCTTGGTGGCAGGTGTTGTTGGTCGAGATGAGCGGCGTCGTCATCACCGCCCCGCTCCAGATGCTGATTGGCGTTGGAGTCGCGAAGCTCGGGCAGCAGTTTGAAAGCGATGCGCATCGCTGGATGCTTTACATCGGTGCCACCCTCGCCGTTGTGCTGGTGATGTTCATTCTGCACTTGGCCATTGCCCGCAGAGCGAAGAATGCCAACAAGCCCCGTGCAACTGTCACCTGGCTGGAGACACTTCGCGGAACGCCGGCGATGCGCCGCAGTCCGCGCCCTCGGCTGCAGAATCGTTGACGATCGTTGCCGATCCGCCAAGAGCGCGTTAGACTTCGCCGCCCCCATCGCCAACAGAAGTTCGGCGGGCGGGGCGACAATCTGGCACACACACTGGGCGAATACTCAAGTGGTCAACGAGGACAGACTGTAAATCTGTTGGCTTTGCCTTCGTAGGTTCGAATCCTACTTCGCCCATTTTTGCTCCCTTTTGTGAGTTGTGACCCAGCGGCTTGGTCGCCTCCCATGGGGTCCCAGCCCCCCCCGCCGCAATTGCAACATTTTTCTGACTTTCGTTTGCACAACCCCCACGATTGAGGCATGTTGGCGAGTCGTTGGGGAGTGCCCAATGTCTGCTGGGAAAAGGGGTTCGTAACACAAAGGAACATTGCCATGATGACTGCTCGTCTTGAAAGACACTTCGCTGTCGCGGCCACGGCGCTGTCGATCGCTGCCGCCTCGCACGCCGAGGTGATCACTTGGAACATCAACACTGCCGTCCCTGCGACCATTGACGGGCTGTACTGCAACGTTGAGACCCAGCAGTCCATCACGACGGCTGGCTCTGGTCTGCCCGGCTGGGACATCAATCCCTATGGCTCGACTTCCATGTTGTTCTTCTGGTCGAGCACCACCAACGGTGCATCGGCTGGCGTCCGCCTGAACACTGTCGCTGGCGGCACCGCGAGCGGTACGACCCTGTCGGGCCTTCCGGAAGGCTTCGTCATCGGGCCCGCTCTCGTCGGCGGTTCGTCTGGCGCCTCCTTCGGGTCAAGCAGCCCGAGTTTCACCACCACGGCCCAAGGGAAGTGGGCCTACAACGCTGTGAACCGCTTCGGCTTCCGCTTCACGAACGCTGCTGGTCAGGTTCGCTACGGATGGGGCGAAATGCAGATGGGCGCCACCGCGGGCGTCCGCACACTGCTGAGCGTGTCCTACGAAGACTCGGGTGGTCCGATCACCGTCGGTGGCGGCCCGCCCCCGACCTACGACCCGTGCGCTCCAACCAATCCCGTGCTGGCTAGCGGACCGAACAGTGTCTTCATGAATGTGGACACGGCGCAGGATCTCGCCCTGAGTGGTTGCGGTACTGCCGCGAAGGCGAACTATTACAAGTACACGGCGCCCTGGGCGGGCAGTTTCACCTTCAGCACCTGCTCCAGTGGCGCAGCCACGCGTCTCGCAGTGCTTGATGGTTGCGCGGCTGGTTCCAACCACCTCGGATGCAACGACAATGCCTGCGGCAGTTCGTCGTCACTCGATCTTTCCCTGACCAGTGGTCAGGTCGTGTACGTGGTGGTCGGTGGTGAAGGTGGATCGAACTTGCCTTCGCCGGTCAACATCGATGTGACCGCCCCGCCACCGCCGCCAAACCCAAACTGCGCCACCGCGACCGCACTGGCATTTGGCTCGAACGCGGTCGACAACGCCGCAAACTCGGGTGACTTGACGGTTCGCTCGACTGCCACCACTGGTACCGCCATCGTCTACAAGGCTCGTTGGTTCAAGTTCACCCCGACCGTGACGGGTGCATACACCTTCAGTGCTTGCGGTTCGGTGAACGACACCAAGTTGGCGTTGGCAGCAGAGTGTCCAGGGGTGGGTGCAACCTTCAACTCGATCGCCTACAACGACGATGCGTGCGCATGCTCTTCGGGCTGTGGCACGACGACGCAGTTGAACTATTCAAGCCGCTTGAACAGTTCCAACACTGGCATCCCACTCACACAGGACCTCGTGGCAGGTCAGGCCTACCTGCTCGTACTCGGCGGCTATGCAGCGGCAACGGCAACGGTTTCGGCTGACCTCGTCATCGATGGTCCGCCACAAACCCCACCGTGCTCGGGTGATTTCAACGGCGACGGCCAACGCGACGGTTCGGATCTCACGGCGCTGCTCGCCTGTTGGAGCGAGGGATGCGGCGATCTGGACAACGATGGAACGACCGGTGGCAGTGACCTCACGGCGCTGCTGGCGGTGTTCGGCGTGCCCTGCCAGTAATCGAGTCTGTCAGACAGTTGAGTGACTTTCGCGCGGGGTGTCTTCGGACACCCCGCGCTTCATTGTGTCGGGTCCCGATTGCGCGGCGCCCTCTCGCGCGGCGTCGCGCCCGATAGCCTCTGCGCATCGTGCCGTACTTTGACCGTCCGATCGCGCTGCTAATTCTTGCGGTGCTGCCGCTGATTTGGTGGTCGGTGTGGAAGCGGCGCGGCTTCACCGGCACACGCCGTGCCGTCGTGGCGGCGACCGCGCGTTCGCTGCTGTTGGCTCTGCTCGCGCTCGCCCTCGCGCAGCCCGCCATCCGCCGCACTGGCGAGCAGGTCACCGTGGTGGTCGTTGCAGATGTCAGCAAGTCGGTACCTGCCGAACTGCTGCAGCAGGCGCAGAGCTTGCTTGAGCGCGCCGCCGAGCGCAGAACCGACCGCGCCGATCGCATCGGGGTTGTGGCGGTCGGACGCGATGCGGCAGTGACGGAGATTCCGCGGATGGGCGGGCGAATCGACCTTGCCGTTCGTCCGGGCGATCTTGAGGGATCAGATCTCGCCGAGGGGGTACAGCGAGCGCTCGCCGTACTGCCGCCCGACACGATGAACCGCATCCTGCTCGTCTCCGACGGCAACGAGACCGCGGGCAGCCTCGCCGCAGCTGCGGATCTTGCCGCAGCCAACCGCGTTCCCATCGATGTGCTTCCGATCACCTACTCGCACGCGCGTGAAACGCTGATCGAGAGCATCCGACTGCCGTCTCGCGTTCGATCGGGACAGGCAGCATCGCTGCGCATCGCGCTGCGCAGTCAGGGTGGTGGCAGCGGCACGCTCTTGGTCTGGGAGAACGATCAGCCCATCGACTTGGATCCCGCATCGCCTGGTGCGGGTCGCCGCATCACGCTGCCTGCGGGTCCGAGCACCATCGAAGTGCCGCTGTCGCTCGACCGTTCTGGGGCGCGCCGCTTCCGCGCGCTGTTCGAGCCCGATGCGGCAAGCGGCGATGGCGTTCTTGAAAACAACCGCGGCGCGACGACCACGTTCGTCTCAGGTGAAGGCAGCGTGCTGGTCATCCACGATGCAGAGGCGGAGAGCGCTTCTCTGGTGCAGGCACTGCAGCGCGGCGGACTCACCGTCGACACGATCTCCAGCGATCAGCTTGTCGGAGACATGGCATCGCTCTCCGCGTACGACGCGGTCGTGCTGTCGAATGTCCCCCGCTACTCGATCGACAATGCGACGGACAAGCTGCTGCGCTCCTATGTGCACGACCTTGGTGGCGGCCTGCTGGTGACCGGCGGCGACAATTCATTTGGCGCGGGCGGCTGGATCGGCAGCGCGCTTGCGGATGCGCTCCCTGTGAAACTGGATCCTCCAGCATCGCGCGAGATGATGCGCACCTGTGTTGCGGTGGTGATCGACACCTCTGGCTCGATGTGCAACGTGGTCTCCGGCACGGGACGATCGCAGCAGGAGGAGGCGAACGACGCGGCAGTTGCGGGGCTTCGGTCGATGACGCGTCTCGACGAGATCATTGTTGTGGCGTTCAATCAGGATGCAGAAGTCCGTGTGCCGCGTCAGCAGGTGGGCGACGGCAAGAAGATTGCCGCTTCGATTTTGAGCATGCAATCGGGTGGCGGAACGGACCAGTTTGCGGGGATGGAACTCGCCATCGCTGAACTGCTCAAGTCCAAGGCCGCGACTCGGCACATGGTGATCCTCACGGATGGCCAGACCACGGGCGATCAGGAACTTGGCAAGCAGATCGTCGAGACAGCGCGCCGCAACAAGATCACGATCTCCACGATTGGCGTCGGCGATGGCAGCAACGATGAACTGCTGGCATTCCTCGCGCAGGAAGGTGGCGGCGAGCACTATTCGATCGACACGCCCGCCGCTGCGCGCCGTCTGCCGGCGATGTTCATCCGTGAGATGTCCATCGGATCACGAAACCTCATCGCAGACGGGATCTTTCAACCGCAACTTCGCCGTGATGCGGGCGGCCCCGTGGCGCCCGATCTCAGTGCGCTGCCGCCGCTCGGCGGTTCGGTGATCACCGTGCCGCGCGATGGGCTGTCGCAGTATCCGATCGTGCGCGTCTCGGAGGAGGGCACCGACCCAATCCTTGCGCACTGGAACCACGGACTCGGAAAGGTGGTTGCGTTCACGAGTGATACAACGGGTCGCTGGGGATCCGCGTGGGTGGCATGGAGCGGATTCCAGCCCTTCTGGGAGCGCGTCGTGCGGTGGCTGATGCGTCCCGCCGCGCCTGACAGTCTGGTGCTTCGTACTCGGATCGATGGCGATGATGCGGTCGTGGAACTCGATGCGACTGGGATGAACGCAGGCTCCGCGCCGTTTGGTCGCGCCGAAGCGCGCATCGTGATGCCCGACGGCACGGTGCAGCGCCTGCCGATGGTGCAGAAGGGGCTCGGTCGATTCGAGGGGCGTTTCACCTGCGAGGGAACTGGGTCGTACCTCGTGGACGCTGGGCTGAGCGAGAGTGGCGCGGCGCGCGCGGGCGGTTCGGTGCAGGCGTGCGTGAGTGTTCCCTACTCGCGGGAGTACCGCATGACCCGCGACAACTCCACGCTGCTGACACAGGTGGCGGAACAAACGGGCGGGCGCGTGCTGTCTGCCGCGTCGCTTGCGAGTGAAGATCTCTTTGACCGATCGGGGCTGACGCAGCCCCGATCGGTCCGCCAGATTTGGGACATCCTCGCGATCATTGCGGCGGCGCTGCTGGTGATCGATGTGGCGGCGCGTCGGCTCGTGTTCGATGCGGGCTTGCTGCGTGATGGGCTGTCGAGCGTGACTGGCGTTTCGCGTGCCGGTCGCGGGGAGACGATCGCTGCGTGGAAACGCGCGCGCGCGGCGTCTGCGAGTGGCAGCACCGCAAGCAGTGAAACCGCGGTGCCCACACAGTCGTCGACCGTTGGATCAGCGTCCACCGACGCCAGACCCGCGGCGAGATCGACGGCGCGCGCGGCGCCTGAGACGAAGACGCCCGAGGCGCCAGGTGTCCACGCGAAGGGTTCGGCCAGTGCGGACTCTGCGCCGCGCGCCGAGGAAGAGGAGTCGAACGATCCGCTCTCACGGCTGCGACGCGCCAAACGCAGGGCCAAGGAAGAGATGGACGGCGACGACCGCGCGGAGTGACGCGTTTCCCCTCCATTGCCGCCCACAGCGGGCGCGGCTATCCTCGCGCGTTCGCCGCGCAACGAGTGAATCAGCGCGGGGTGTAGCTCAGCTTGGTAGAGCGCTTGGTTCGGGACCAAGAGGCCGCAGGTTCAAATCCTGTCACCCCGATTTCGCCGCGCCCGTAAGTGGAAACCGATGCTCGAGTCCACACTCGGGGCATATTGGTTCGCCCGCTGGGCTGCGCGCATGTCCGCAGCCTCGGCAGAACGCCCCTCGCAACGCATGACGCATTCGGCGCGTTCGCCCGAGAAAGATCGCCGGACCGAAACACCAGAACGCGCCGCCGATGCCCCATGTCAGCGCGATGAGGCTGCCCTCCGCGCAGTAGCACTGCGTCTTGCGCCGCACGATCACATCAAGAGGAATCGTTCCCGCAATCAGCAGCCCTGTACCCGCGAGCACGCGGCGAATGATCCACGCCTCGGGTACATCGTGCCGCATGACGCGCCGAGAGATCCATCGGTGCCACACGATCCATGTCACAACAAGCTGAGCAGCGAACACGGCGAGCAGCGTTTCAGTGGCAAGCAGGGGCAGAAATACGCCAAGGAAGAGCCAAATGGTGCCGAGGAGTGCGATCAACCACGCGGTGGAGAGCATCGCGGCAATCCCGCTCGCGGCGAGCACCGTCCAGCGCAGCGAACGCGGGCGACCCGCGCGCGTGATCGGTGAGAAGGTCGGCACGAGGAAGATGCCTTGGGTGATGGCGATGAACGCCGCCCCGATCCAGATGAGCCACCACGAATCGAGGTCCATCGGCAGCCGTTGGAAGAGAACTTCCGCCACTCGACTTGGAACGTCCTGCAAGTCGCTTGGGAAGGACGCGAGTGTGATGATGGCCACGAGCCCAACGAAACTCGCCACCAGAAAGGACACGCCGACCAGCAGAAGGAGTCCCCACAGGCGCATGACTCGCGCAGGGTATGCCAAGGGGGCGGGTGCGGCGCGTTCAGGCGCCGCACGCAGCCGAGATATCGGGCGTATTTTGACCCCGCAGCATTTGCCAGCGGTGGAAGCTGGTGGCATACTCTCCGTTGGTGCGGGTGCGGGTTGCTCGGGCTCGGTTTTGCAGTCCGACAGTCTGATTGGTTGAACTCAAGCCACGGCGTCTGTGTGCCGATGCTTGAGGGAAGACCCGACGATCTGCGTGAGGTGTTCGGCGCTGTTGGTTCGGAAGTTGTAACGAGGCGATGACAAAGATGAGAGACTTGAAGCGTTCTGCGTGGAGTGTGTGCGCTGTTGTTCTCGCCTTGGCGATTTCGTCCGAGGCGTTCGCGCAGAGGGGCTCAGGCAAGTCGGGTCCACAGACCAGCGGAAAGACCACAACACCTCCCAACAAGACAACAACCCCTCCGCCTGCAGCACCCAAGCCTGTAGCCGCAACGCCACCAGTCGCGCCTGCACCTGCAGCCACTCCGCCTGCAGCACCCAAGCCTGCAGCCGCAACGCCACCAGTCGCGCCTGCACCTGCAGC
>Ga0194120_10005484_pt1 | contig 18638 bp, 20 predicted proteins | sample TA2MahCa65mmetaG_FD_148642 | JGI IMG/M metagenome (GOLD analysis project Ga0194120, IMG submission 148642) | Freshwater microbial communities from Lake Tanganyika, Tanzania - TA2015019 Mahale Deep Cast 65m | ecosystem: Environmental > Aquatic > Freshwater > Lake | place: Tanzania: Lake...
CAGGTCGCGCCAGCCGAAACCGTCTTCCTGGGTGGCCAGCCCGACCCAGTCCTGCGCACAGCCCAGCACGCCGGCCAGCGCGGCGCGCGCCAGCTCCGGCCGGTTGTTCTGCTGCGAGAGGTGGGCGCAGATCACGTGCTTGAGACGCGCGCGATCCAGCGCGGCGAGCAGCTTCCCGGCGGCCGCATTGGACAGGTGCCCGAACGGGCCGCCGATGCGGTCCTTCAGCCACTTCGGGTAGCTCCCCTCCCGCAGCAGATCCGGGTCATGGTTGCATTCCAGCACCAGCGCATCGCAGCCCGTCAGCGTCGCCTCCACGTGCGCGGTGGAGGTGCCCAGGTCGGTGAGCACGCCGAGGCGACGCGCGCCGTCGGAGAGCACGAACTGCACCGGCTCGCGCGCATCGTGCGGCACGGTGAAGGGCAGGACTTCGATGGCGCCGACGGCAAAGGCGCCGCGTCCCTCGATGATGCGGGTGTTGGCCGCGGCGCGGGCGCCGTCGGCCGTCTTGCGCGCCTCCTGCAGCGCCAGGCCGGTGCCGTGCGTCATCCAGACGGTGGTGCCGTGCTGCGCCGCGAAGGCGAGGGCCTGGCCGGCATGGTCGTCGTGCTCGTGCGTGACGAGGATGGCGTTGATCTCCGCCGGCGCCAGGCCAAGGCGCGCCAGGCGGCGCTCGGTTTCGCGCAGCGCCAGGCCGCAATCGATGAGCACGCGCGTCGGGCCGGCCGCGGCGCGGGCTTCCGCCACCAGGCAATTGCCCTTGCTGCCGCTGCCCAGCGAGGCGAAGCGCATCACGCCGCGCCGCGGAGGCGCGCCCGCCGCCTCACTTCAGCTGTTCGTGAAGCAGCGTGATGATGCGCCGCGAGGACCTGGAGCCCTCGGCGGCGCCGTCCTTGGCCAGTACCTGCACCACGCACTTGCCGTCCAACTGGTGCACATGGATCCGGTACTGCTCGGTCTTCACCTTGGGGTCGCTCGGCTTCCAGAATGCGAGCCTGGACAGCATCCCGGGCTTGTCGTCGAGCTTGGCCATTTCCGCCTCCGGATCGGCATAGCGCACGAAGTACTGGCCCTTCTGGCGGTCGCGGTCCTCGACGGCGAAGCCGACCCGGTCCAGCGCCAGTCCGACCCGGCGCCAGGTGCGGTCGAAGGGCTCGAACACCTCCAGCGTCTCGATGCCGCCGATGTCCTTGGACAGCGCCGCGCGCGCGACCTGCGGCGCCACCGCCAGCTGGCGCTTCGCCTGCTCCTCGCCGGTGCCCAGGCGCACCATCAGGCGGCGCAGGAACTCCGCTTCCAGCTCTGGGTCCGGTTTGCGCGCCTGCCACATCGTCCGTTGGCTCGAGGCATCGACAAACACCTCGGTCATGCCGCGGTGGCTGATGTAGATCTCGGTGGCGCCCTCCTCGCCGCGCTCCAGGCGGGTGCGGAACTTGTCGCGCTCGGGCGTGGAGTAGACCTGGTCGAGCAGCTTGCCCAGCGTCTGGCGGATCCAGTCCTGCGGGATCTTGGCGCGGTTCTCGGCCCAGTCGGTTTCCATCACGCCGGCCTCGGGCAGCTCCAGCGAGACCAGGAAGCCGTTCTCCTGCCAGAAATCCTTGACGAAGGCCCAGAGCTTCTCCGGCGGCTGGTTGATCACCAGCCAGCGCTGCGTGCCGGTGCGCTCGATGCGCATCCTCTCCACCGAGGGCAGGACCGCGGTGCTGCCCGGCCTGGGCGCCTGCGCCCTGCCGGCCTGGAACTCCGACAGCGTCGCCGAGCCCTTGCCGGAATCGGGCACCGCATAGCGGTTGTCGCGCGTCGGCACGGTCAGGTCGGGGGGAATCTCCAGCGGCGGCAGCGTGCCCGCCGACTTGTAGTCCACCTTCTTGCCCTCGAGGACCTCGGTCACGGTCTGGCAGGCACCGAGCAGCGCGGCGGCGGCGATCGCGGCGCAAAACCGTGCCGGGCTGCGCCTCATGCGCGTTTTTCCACCATGCGCAGCGGCAGCGCGATGCCCGCCTCGGCGAGCGCCTCGCGCACCACGTCGTGGCAGCGCTCCGACAGCGGCACCAGCGGCAGGCGGATGCCGGGCTCGATCAATCCCATTTCCGCCAGGGCCCACTTCGCCGGCGCCGGATTGGTCTCGACGAACAGCGTCTGGTGCAGCCCGATCAGGCGCAGGTTGAGTTCGCGCGCCTTCTTCAGGTCGCCCACCAGCGCGGCGGCGCACATCTCGTGCATCATGCGCGGCGCCACGTTGGCGGTCACCGAGATGACGCCGTGGCCCCCGAGCAGGATCAGCGCCAGCGCGCCGGCGTCCTCGCCCGAGTAGATGGCGAAATGGCGCGGGGCGCGCCTGATCAGGTCGGTGCCGCGCTCCATGTTGGCGGTGGCGTCCTTGATGCCGATGATGCCGGGCACCTGCGCCAGGCGCAGCACGGTGTCGTTGCGCATGTCGGTGACGGTCCGCACCGGCACGTTGTAGAGGATCATCGGCAGGTCCACCGCTTCGGCGATCCTGCGGAAGTGCCGGTACAGGCCTTCCTGGGTCGGCTTGTTGTAGTAGGGCACCACCGACAGGCAGGCGGTGGCGCCGTTCTTCTTCGCCGATGCCGTGAGCTCGATCGCCTCGGCGGTGGAATTGCCGCCGGTGCCGGCGATGATCGGGATGCGGCCCTTGGCGTGCGCCACCGCGACCCGGATCAGTTCCTTGTGCTCGTCAAAATCCACCGTCGGCGATTCGCCCGTGGTGCCAACCACGACGATGCCGTCGGTGCCCTCGGCAATATGCCAGTCGATCAGCGCCCTGAAGCGCGCCAGGTCCAGCCGGCCGTCTGCCAGCATCGGGGTGACGACCGCTACCAGGCTGCCTGTGATCATGGGGTCGGTCTCAACGTGTGCGGATAACCGCGCATTCTAGCCCTTCGCCGCCCGGGCAGCGCAAAGTCTTTGAATCACTGACGGTTTCGGCATCGTTACAGAGCCCTCCTCGAAGCCCAGGATCGCCAGGCCGCGGAACGCCTCCAGCAGTTCTCCCGGCCGCAGCAGGAAGTCCGGGTTGGAGGGCTGGCCGTGGCGTTCGTTCCCCTGCATGAAGGTTTCGTAGATGAGCAGTCCCCCGGGAGCCAGCGCCTCGGCCAGCCGGGGGAACAGGGGGCGATGAAGATAGTTGGTCACCACGATGGCCTGGAAGCACTCGCCGGGAAGCGGCCAGGGCCTGCCGTCCTCAAGGTCGACTTGGATGAAGCGGGCCCCGGAGATGTCCTGCGCCTCCCGGTCGAGCGCCACGACCTGCCGGCCCTGGCCGATGAAAAGACGCGCGTGCCGGCCGCCGCCACAGGCCAGGTCCAGCACCGTTCCGGCGGCGACGCGGGGGGCCCAGCGCCGAACCCAAGGCGAGGGGCTCAGCGCGCCGGCGTCGCCCCGCGCCCCTTCCACAGGTACAGCAGGATGCCCACGCCCATGATCACCAGCCCCGCGAGCACCATGGCGCCGAACTTCGGGCCGTAGACAGGGTTGCGGACATAGTCAATGCTCGACCAGAGCATGAAGACGCAACTGCCGATGAACAGCAGCGGCACCACGGGATAGAGCGGAACGCGGACCTGGACAGGGTCGGCCTCGCCCAGCTTTTCGCGGATCCTGAACCGGAACAGCGTCAGGCCCGTGAGCAGGAAGAAGGTCCAGAACACCGGCGAGGTGTAGGCCACCATGGCGCTGAAGCCATCCGGGGTGAAGGCGCTGGCGCAGACCAGGACCAGGGTGATCGCGCCCTGCAGCAGCAGCGCGTTGGCAGGCGTGCTGCCCGATTCGCGCCAGGCGCCAAGGCCGCCGAACAGGGGGAAGTCCCGGCCGCAGGCCCAGGTGGTGCGTGCGCCGGTGAAGATCGCGGCATTCAAGGTGGTGAGCGCGGACACGCACACGATCAGGGCCACCACCGCAGCGCCCTTCTCCCCGGCAACCAGGCGCATGACGTCGGTCGCGACCGCTTTCGAGGTGCGCATGCCGTCCAGGCCCAGCGCCATGAGATAGCCGATGTTGACCAGCAGGTAGATCACGGTCACGGCGACAATGCCGATGACAAGGATGCGCGCCATGTTCCGCTTCGCCTCGCGCACCTCCCCGCCCAGGTAGGCGGCCTCGTTCCAGCCGCCGTAGGTGAGCAGCACCAAGATCATCGCCAGCCCGATCGCCCCGCCCGAGCCGGAGGGCGCCGGGGCGCTCGCCGGCGCGCCGCCCGAGACCATGCCGGCGACCGAAAGAGCCAGCAGCGAGGCGATCAGCAGCGTCTCCGCGAGGCGCTGCAGGTTCTTGGTGGGGAGCGTACCGGCAAGGTTGAGCCCGGTGAGCGCGACCACCGCGATCGCGGCGTAGATCGCCGAGCTCGCCGGCCCCAGCGGCAGCAGCTGGCTGGCGTAGTCGCCGAAGACGAACGCCACCGCGGCGATGGCCCCGGTCTGGATCACCGTCATGCGGGACCAGGCGAACAGGAACGCCACGCCCCGCCCCATGCCAAGGGACAGGAAGCTGTACTCGCCCCCGGTGCCGGCATGGCGCGCCGCCAGTTCGGAGTAGACCAGCGCCCCGCACAGCGACACCGCGCCCCCGGCCAGCCACATGAGGAGGAACTCGGTGCCGCTGGAGGTGTTGCCCGCCACGATGGACGGCGCCTTGAAGATGCCGACCCCGATGATCATGCCGACCATCAGGAACACGCCATCGGGCACCGATAGGAGCTGCCTGGGCTCGGCCGTGGCCGCAGGTATGTCGCCCCCCTTGGGGGCTGGCTGCACTACTGTCTGTTCGCTGTCCATGGCCATGTGCGTGAATCCTCTCCGTCAGAAATAAACAGCTCGCCCTCGATGCGCCCGCCCGAGATGCTACCCCGGCGCGGGCGCGGGCGCCAGTCATGGAGGCCCTCAGCGCGAGGACAGGGGTGAGGAGGATTCTCGTGGGGGTAAAATCGCCAGCCTGCAAAAACGCGCGCCCCGGTAGCTCAGTGGATAGAGCAGCCCCCTCCTAAGGGGCAGGTCGGACGTTCGATTCGTCTCTGGGGCGCCAATAACGGCACGAGTTTACCTAGAAATCCGCGTCGCCCTGGGCGGCGGCGGTCCTGTTTTGCACCCGCCGATGCTGCCAGAGCGCGGCGGCGAAGGACAGCACCGAGGCGAGCAGCAGGCCGCCGGAAATCGGCCGCGTCAGGAACAACCACGGATCCGAGTCGCTCATGACGGCGCGGATCAGGTTGATCTCGATCTGGTCGCCCAGGATGACCCCGAGGATGAAGGGCGCCAGCGGAAAACCGAACTTCACCATGGCGTAGCCGAAGACGCCGAAGACCAGCAGCACGTAGACGTTGTCCACGGTGTTGTTGAGCGCGTAGGCGCCGATGACGCACAACACCACCACCACCGGGAACAGGATCGCCTTCGGGATGTCGACGATGCGCAGCATCCAGCGCACCCCCGGCAGCAGGATCGCCAGCGCGACCGCGTGCGCAACGATATAGGCGGCGAACATGCCGTAGGCGAGCGTGGCGTTCTGGGAGATGAACAAGGGCCCCGACTGGATGCCGTGGATGGTCAGCGCGCCCAGCATCACCGCGGTGACCGCGTCGCCGGGGATGCCGAAGGCCATGATGGTGACCAGCGAGCCGGCGACGTTGGCGTTGTTCGAGGCTTCCGAGGCAATGATGCCCTCCGGGATCCCGGTGCCGAATTTCTCCGGCCGGCTGGAGAACTTCTTCGCCTGGTCGTAGGCGAGCATGTTCGCCGCGCTGCCGCCGATCGCCGGCAGCACGCCGATCACCAGCCCGATGAAGGTGGACCACAGCAGCAGCACCGGCCGCGACAGGATCTCCCACATCACCCTGAGGTGCGACACCGCGAGGCTGAGGCCACGGTCCACCGCCTGCAGCGCCTTGCGGCCGCCGCCCATGCGCTGCACCTCGGACATGATCTGGGCGAAGGCGAAGACGCCGATCAGCACCGGCAGAAACGGGATGCCGCCCTCGAGGAACTTGATGCCCAGCGTCAGCCGCTCCTTGCCCATCACCGGATCGTTGCCGAGGATGGTCACGACGCAGCCGATTGCCCCCGAGAGCAGTCCCTTGACCAGGGACGATTCCACCAGCCCCGCCACCATGGACAGCGCGAGGATGAACAGGGAGAAGTACTCCCAGGGCCCGAAGGCGAGCGCGAGCGTCGCCAGCGGCCCGGTGCTCGCCACCAGGAACACCGCGCCCAGCAGGCCGCCGAAAATGGAGGCCCAGACGCCCAGCCACAGCGCGCGCCCCGGCTCGCCCGCCTTCGCCATCGGGAAGCCGTCGAAGGTGGTCGCCACCGCGGAGGGCTTTCCCGGGATGCCCAGCAGGCAGGAGGTGATCAGGCCGCCGGTCTCGCCGCCGACGTAGACGCCGATCATCGCCGCCAGGCCCTGCAGCGGTTCCAGTCCGAAGGTGAAGGGCAGCACCACGATCACCGTCATGGTGATGGTGATGCCGGGCAGCGCCCCGCCCACCACGCCCACCAGGGTGCCGATGAACAGCGGCACCAGGTACTTCGCCTGGACGATGTTGGCGAGGCCGGCGCCGAGCAGCTCGAACATCGCCGGCGCCTAGAAACCGGTCCAGGTGCCGCGCGGCAGCAGCACCGTGAGGTAGCGCTCGAACACCAGGTGGGTGAGGAACGCGGTCAGCACGGCGACCAGCGCCACCCTGCCCCATCCCCTGGCGCCGCGGGGCGGATCGAGCAGCGCGTTGGCGGCGGCCACATAAAGCACGGTGGACAGGCGATAGCCGAGGAACGCGAGCGCGCCGCAGTACAGGCCGAACAGCAGGAACATCAGGCCGACGAGGAGGTAATTGTGGTCCGGCGCCGGCGCCGGCTTGCGGGACCTTCGACCCGCCGCATCCGCCACCACCAGCCACAGCGACAGCGCAGCTGTCACCCCAAGCACGATCCGGGGATAGAACCCCGGCCCGATCGGCACCAGCGGGTTGTCCTTCAGGCCAAGTGTGAGCCCGAAAAGAACAAGGCTCGCCGAGAGCACGGCGAGCCCTCCCCACCCATCACGGGAAAGCATCCAGCGCTCAGCGCTTGAGCAGCCCGAGGTCCTTGGAGATCGTCCGGTTCAGGTCGTCGTTCTGCTTCAGCCAGGCGCCGTAGGCCTTGCGGTCCATCAGGCGCACCTCGGTGCCCTGCAGTTTCATGGCCGCCGCGAACGCCGGTTCCTTCGCCGCGGCGAGGCAGGCCGTCTCCAGCTTCGCAAGCGCCGGCGCCGGGGTGGCCTTGGGCGCCACCAGGCCGCGGTTGACGTCGTAGACGACGTTCACGCCGAGTTCCTTAAGCGTCGGCACGTTGGGCATTTCCGGGTTGCGCTTCTCGGCGGCGATGCCGAGGAACTTGAGCTGGCCGGCCTCGACCTTGCCCTTCTGCGTCAGGTTGGAGTCGGTGAGGTCGATGTGGCCGCCGAGGATGGCGTTCATGCGCGGCGCCAGGCCCTCGTAGGAAACGTACTTGAACCTCACCCCCGTGGCCTTCTCCACCAGCGCCGGGAAGAAGTGGCTGGTCGAGCCCAGCGTCGCCCCGACGCTGATCTGGCCGGGCCGCGCCTTGGCGTCGGCGAGCAGGCCCTTCATGTCCGACCAGGCGGTCTTGGGACTCGCGGTCAGCACCGAGGGCGTCGAGGCCACCAGGCAGATGGGCTCGAAGTCCGCGTGGTTCACGTCCGCGACGCCGGTGTAGTAGGTCGAATGAATGTAGTCGTGGACGCCGAGAACGGTGTAGCCGTCCGCGGGCGCGTCCTTCACTTCCTTGGCGCCCTTGGTGCCCGAGGCGCCGCCGACGTTGGCGATCACCACGGTCTGGCCGAAGTGCTTCTGCATCAGCGGCGCGAAGGGACGGAAAATGTTGTCGGTGTCGCCGCCGGCGGCCCAGGGCACCACCAGCTTGAGCGGGCGGTCCGGGTACTGGGCATGGGACGGAAACGCGACGCTCGTCGCGGCGACGGCGGCCAGGCTGGCAGCGAGTGCGATGCGGTTCATACGCGATTCTCCTCCAAGAAAGCAGGCATTCTAACTACAATCCGGCGCAGGGAGGAACGCATGGTATTCCACGGCAGGTGGTACGACGAGGTCGCGCTGGGCGAGGAATTCGGCACCGAGCTGACGGTGACCGAGACCCACATCGTGCTGGGCAGCGGCATGTTCGGCGATTTCAATCCTCTGCACGTCAACGAGGAGTTTTCCAAGAACACGCCGTTCGGCGGACGCGTTCTGCACGGGCCCTTCAGCAGCGCCCTGGTGGCCTCGCCGGTGGGCATGTTCTTCGCCGGCACGGCGATCGCGTACCTGGAGCACGCGTGCCGCTTCAAGGCCCCGGTGCGCGCCGGGGACACCCTGAGGACGCGCTGGACCGTGACCGGGAAGTCCGACAAGCCCAAGCACAAGGGCGGCATCGTGCAGATGCGCTGCACTGCCAGCAACCAGCGCGGCGAGGTCGCGCTCGAGGCCGAGGGCAAGATCCTGGTGGCGAGCCGGCCCGCCTGAGCGACTCGATGTAACCGATCGGTTACATCGGGGGCGCGCCGCGCTACTGCTCTTGCTTCTGCTGCTCGCGCTTGCGCAGTTCCTTCCTCTGCACCTTGCCGGTGGTGGTCATCGGCAGCGCGTCGAGGAACTCGATTTCCCTCGGGTACTCGTAGGGCGCGAGCCGCCCGCGCACATGGGCCTGGATCTCCTCCACCAGCGATGTCGAGGCGACCTGCCCCGGCTGCAGCACGATCAAGGCCTTGACGATCTGCCCGCGCGCGGCGTCGTCCTTGCCGATCACCGCGGCGTTGGCCACCGCCGGGTGCTTGACCAGGCAGGACTCGATCTCGGCCGGCCCGATGCGGTAGCCGGCCGACTTGATGACGTCGTCGGAGCGCCCCTGGTACCAGATGACGCCGTCCTCGTCCATGCGCCCCTGGTCGCCGGTGCAGCCCCAGTGGCCGATGTACTTGTCCTTCGTCGCCTGCGGGTTGTTCCAGTACTCTAGGAAATGCACCGGGTCGGCCACGCCATTGCAGTTGCGGTGGACCGCGATCTCGCCCAGCTCGCCGCGCGGCAGCGGCTCGCCCTCGCCGTCGATGATCTCGACCCGGTGGCCCGGGTAAGGACGGCCGATGGCGCCGGGCTTCACCGGCCAGGCCGCCTGGCAATTGCCGACCACGTAGTTGATCTCGGTCTGGCCGAACATCTCGTTGATGGTGACCCCGAGGTGCTCGCGCGCCCATTCCAGGACGGTGACCCCGACTGATTCCCCGGCGCTCATGATCGAGCGCAGGTCGAGGCGGTACCGGCCTTGCGGCTCCGGCACCGCCTTCATCATGAGCTTCAACGCGGTCGGGAACAGGAAGCTGTTGCGCACGCCGTACTTCTCCAGCAGTTGGTAGGCCCGTTCGGCATCGAATCGCCCGCGATAACCCAGCATCGGTATGCCGAAGTACCAGCTGGGCAGCAGCGCGTCGAACAGACCGCCTGCCCAGGCCCAGTCCGCCGGCGACCAGAACACGTCGCCGGGTTGCGGGAAGAAGTCGTGCGAGTAGAGGAACCCCGGCAGGTTGCCGATGATCAGCCGGTGCGCCTCCAGCGCGCCCTTGGGTGGACCGGTGGTGCCGCTGGTGTAGATGATGAGCGCCGGGTCGTTCGCCAGCGTGTCGGCGGGGGCGAAGCACGCGCTGCCCTTCCCGACCAGCGCTTCATAGGCATGCACGCCCGACTCCCGCGCCCCGCCCACGCCGATGACGTGCTTCAGGCCCGGGAGCCTGTCGCGGATCGCCCACAGGTTGGCGATCGTGGTGGGCTCGACGAACACCACGCTCGCGCCGGCAAAGTCCATGCGGTACTCGAGCGCCTCCGGGCCGAACAGGTGCGACAGCGGCAGCGCGATCGCACCCATCTGGAAGATCGCCATGTAGGCGATGGCCATCTCCGGGCGCTGCGGCAGGATGAGCGCCACACGATCGCCGCGCTTCACCCCCAGGCCCACCAACGCGTTGGACAGGCGGTTGGCTTGCTGCTGGATGTCCCAGAAGCTGTACTTTGCCGTGGCGCCGGATTCGTCCTCCCAGTACAGCGCGAAGCGGGAGCGGTCGGCGGCCCAGCGGCCGCAGCAGGCGACGGCGAGATTGAAGCGCGCCGGGACCTCCCAGCGCCAACTGCGGTACAGCTCGTCGTAGCGATCGGTCATCGGGCTGCGCGCGGCTTATTTTTTCTTCGCGTCCTGCGCCAGCGGCAAGGCAATCGAGTCCGGCAACTTCAGCTTCTCGAGCTTGACCGGTGGTTCTTTGGCCGCCGTCCCAGGCTCGGGCTTGGGCGCGATGCCGCCGGCAGCGCTCCGGGTGGCCCTTGCCTTGGCTGCCGCTTCAAACGCGGCGGCGGTAACCGGCATGGGCGGATTCACCTGGCAGGCGACCCACAGCCCCCAGCTCACCGAAAACAGCAGCGCGACGGCGGGGAAGCGCCGGATCCACTCACCCACCACCTTGGTTGGTGCTTTCACCTTCGTTTCGATCCGCGCCTGGCCGCTCATCGGGCTTGCCGAAATTTTTGCCGGTTGTCCTGAAACCAGCTTACCATCGAAACCGATTTCCTTCGAAAATCCAGAGCTTGCGACATGCCAACCGCCTTCGTCTTCGATGCCTACGGAACCCTGTTCGACCTCCACTCGGTGCAGCAGCGCTGCGAGGGCTTCTGGCCCGGCAAGAGCCTGCAGCTGTCGCAACTCTGGCGCGCCAAGCAGCTGGAGTACACCTGGCAGCGCAGCCTGATGCGCCGCTATGCGCCGTTTTCCCGCGTCACACGGCAGGCGCTGCAGTACGCCTGCGAGGCACTCGGACTCGCGCTGGATGAGTCTCGCAGCCAGGCACTGATGGAGCAGTATTCCCGCCTCGCGCTGTTCCCGGATGTGAGGGAGGCGCTCGCGAGGCTGAAGGGACACAAGCTGGCGATCCTCACCAACGGCTCGCCCGACATGATCGATCCGCTGGTCGCGCATTCGGGGCTGAGCTTCGACGCGGTGCTGAGCGTTGACCCGCTGAAGGCCTACAAGCCGGCGCCCGAGGTCTACCAGTTCGCGGTGGACCGGCTGGGCGTCGCGCCGGAGCAGGTGAGCTTCGTGTCCTCGAATTGCTGGGATGCGCTCGGGGCGAAATCCTTCGGTTTCGAGGTCAACTGGATCAGCCGCGGCGGCGCGCCGCTGGACAGGCTAGGATTGCGGCCGGATCGCATCCTCAAGGGACTCTTCGAGCTGTGAAGTTCTGCTCCAACTGCGCCGCCCCGGTCGCCAAGCGCGTGCCGCCCGGGGATTCCGTGCCGCGCTACGTCTGCGACCAATGCGGCGACATCCACTACCAGAATCCCAAGCTGGTGGTGGGCACCGTCCCGGAATGGGAAGGCCGGATCCTGCTTTGCCGGCGCGCCATCGAGCCCCGCTACGGCTACTGGACCCTGCCCGCCGGCTTCATGGAAAACGACGAGAGCGCCGGCCAGGGCGCGAGGCGCGAAACGCTGGAGGAAGCCGGCGCCCGCGTCGAGCTCACCGCGGCCTACACCATGATCTCGGTGCCGGCCGTGAACCAGGTGCACCTGTTCTTCCGCGCCCGCGTGCTGGACCTCAAGTTCGACCCCGGGCCGGAGAGCCACGAGGTCGCGCTCTTCGAACAAGCGCGGCTGCCCTGGAAGGAAATCGCGTTCCGCACCGTGGGCCTCACCCTGCGGCACTGGTTCGCCGACCGCGCGCGCGGCGAGTTCCCGTTCCACGCCGAAGACATCCATTGAGGGCATCGCCGGCGCCTGCCCCGGGGTGATCACCCGGGTCCTGCTCAAAGCCCTTCTCGCTGTGCTCGGCGGTGTCCGGGAGCCGGTCGGCTTCAAGCTCTGAGGTAGGATGGCGGCGCATGCAGCGCCGTGAATTCATCCGCATCTGCGCGGCCACCGCCACGGCGGCGGCCGCGCCGGCACTCCCGGCCGCCGACGCAACCCCGCAGCTTTATTCCCGGGTCCGCCTGGTCGACGGCGGCGGCAGGCCGCTGCGCGCTGCCTCGATTCCCGCGCAGCGCAACCTGATCTTCCATTACCCCTACGCCACCACGCCCTGCTTCCTGCTCAACCTGGGCAGGCCGGCGAAGACATCGGCGCGGTTGAAGACCGCCGACCAGCGCGACTACGAGTGGAAGGGCGGCGTCGGGCGCAAACGCGCCATCGTCGCCTACTCCGCGATCTGCGCTCACCAGTTGGCCTACCCGACGAAGGACATCAGCTTCATCAGCTTCCGCAGCGTGGCGAGCGCGCGCAACAGGCTCGCCAACGTGATCCACTGCTGCGCCGAGCACAGCCAGTACGACCCGGCCGACGGCGGCCGGGTGCTGGCAGGCCCCGCGCCGCAGCCCCTGGCGGCAATCCTGCTGGAGCACGACGTGGCGAGCGACGAGCTGTTCGCGGTCGGCACCCTGGGCGGCGAGATGTTCAACCAGTTCTTCGCCAAGTACGAGCTCAAGCTGGCGCTGGAGAACGGCGGCGCCGTGAAGCGCGGCGTTTTCGGCGCCGCGGTCGTGACCGACCTGGACCAGTACTGCCGTCAGCAGGTGAAGTGCTGAAGCTCCTCCGGGCGGCGGATCCGTTTCCGCCGGTCGAGCAGGCCCTGAAGGATCCGAACGGCCTGCTCTGCGCCGGCGCCGGCGCCGACCTGTCCACCGCCCGCCTGCTCGCCGCCTACCGCCGCGGCATTTTCCCCTGGTACGCCGGCGACGAGCCCGTCCTCTGGTGGTCGCCCGATCCGCGCATGGTGCTGTTTACCGACGAACTGAAGGTCACGCGCTCCCTCGCCAAGAGCATCCGCAACAAGGGCTACGAGATCCGCCTCGACACCGCCTTCGCCAGGGTCATCGACGCCTGCGCCGCGCTGCGCGCGCAAGACGGCACCTGGATCGGCGAGGACATGCGCCGCGCCTACAAGCAGCTGCACCGCGAGGGCCACGCCCACGCCTTCGAGACCTGGCTGGACGGACGCCTGGTCGGGGGCCTGTACGGGGTCGCCATCGGGCGCATGTTTTACGGCGAGTCCATGTTCTCGGTCGCCACCGATGCCTCCAAGGTGGCGCTGGCGGCCCTGGTCCGGGAACTTGCCCGCCGCGGCTTCCCGCTCATCGACTGCCAGCAGAAGACCCCGCTGCTTGCCTCCATGGGCGGGCGGGAGATCCCGCGCAAGGATTTTTTGCGGCGCGTGGCGGCATTGGTAAACTACCCGCAGCAACCGGGGAAGTGGACGCTTTCAGATCATGTCTCGGCTTAACGACCTTCCGCACGCGGTACTGCAGTTCTACGTGACTGCGCCCTATCCGTGCAGCTACCTGCCCGAGCGCATGGCGCGCTCCCAGGTCGCCACGCCCAGCCACCTGATCAACGCCGAGCTGTACGGCGAACTGGTCAAGGCCGGCTTCCGGCGCAGCGGCATCTTCACCTACCGCCCGCATTGCGACAGCTGCCGCGCCTGCGTCCCGGTACGCATCCCGGTGGCCGAATTCGAGCCACGGCGCTCGCAGCGGCGCGCCTGGGGCCTGCACGCCGGCCTCGCCGCTCAGGTGCAGCCGCTCAAGTTCCGGCTGGAGCACTACGCGCTCTACCTGCGCTACCAGTCGCGGCGCCATTCGGGCGGCGGCATGGACAACGACAGCCGCGACCAGTATTCGCACTTCCTGCTGCAGAGCCGCGTCGACACGCGCCTGGTGGAGTTCCGCGACAACCGCCAGCTGGTGATGGTCTCGATCGTGGACTACCTGCCCGACGGCCTGTCCTCGGTCTATACCTTCTTCGAGCCGGACCGGCGCGCCGCCAGCTTCGGCACCTACAACGTGATGTGGCAGATCGAGGCCTGCCGCGCGCTCGGACTGCCCTACCTTTATCTAGGCTACTGGATCCGCGAGAGCCCGAAGATGGCCTACAAGTCGCGCTTTGCGCCCATCGAGGGCTTCGTCGGCGGCACCTGGTGCCGGCCGGGACCGGCGTCTGTGCCCGGCTCGCGCCCTTGACCTTGCCGCGGGGACAATAGCGCCATGCTCTACGCGCTGGCGCGCCCGCTGCTGTTCGCGCTCGACCCGGAAACCGCGCATTCGCTGACGCTGGGCCTCGCCGACGCGCCGCTGCGCCTCGGGCTGCTCAACATCCGCCGCCCGCCGCACCGCCCGGTGCGCGCCATGGGCCTGGAATTCCGCAATCCGGTGGGTCTCGCCGCCGGCCTGGACAAGCAGGCCGAGCACGTGGAGGCGCTCGCCGCGCTGGGCTTCGGTTTCATCGAGCTGGGAGGGGTCACGCCGCGGCCGCAGCCAGGCAACCCCAGGCCGCGGATGTTCCGGATTGCGCAGGCGCGCGCGATCATCAACCGCTTCGGCTTGAACAGCGTCGGCGTCGAGGCCTTCGTCGAGAACCTTAAGCGCGCCCGCCGCAACACCGTCATCGGCGTAAACATCGCCAAGAACAAGGACACGCCCAACGAGCAGGCCGCCGAGGACTACGAGCGCTGCCTCGAGGCGCTCTACCCGCACGTGCACTACGTCTCCATCAACGTCTCCTCGCCGAGCACCGCCGGCTTGCGCGACCTGCAGTCGGCCGAGGCGCTGCAGGCGCTGCTCGCGCGCCTGCGCGCGAAGCGCGACGCGCTGCGCGACAAGCATGGCCGCTCGGTCGCGCTGGCGCCCAAGATCGCGCCGGACCTGGACGGCGACTCGGTGCGCGCCATCGCCGGGGTGCTGCGCCGCAGCGGCATGGACGGGGTGATCGCCACCAACACCACGGTGTCGCGAGAGGAAGTGAGGGGCCTGCCCGACGGCGCCGAGGAAGGCGGTTTGTCCGGCGCGCCGCTGCGCGCGCGCTCCCTGGGCGTGCTGCGCGAACTGGCCGCGGCGCTGCAGGGCGAGATCCCGATCATCGGCGTGGGCGGCATCATGAGCGGCGCCGATGCGGCCGAGCGCTTCGGCGCCGGGGCGAGCTTGGTGCAGCTCTACACCGGCCTCATCTACCGCGGACCGCGCCTGGTGTCCGAATGCGTATCGGCCTACCCCGGGAAGTAAAGGACGGCGAGCTCCGGGTCGCGCTCACCCCCGCCGAAGTGCGGGCGCTGGCCGGCGCGGGCCACTCGGTCGTGGTGGAGCCCGGCGCCGGGTCCGGCATCGGCATCAGCGACGCGGAGTACGTCGGCGCGGGCGCCGAGCCCGGCGCGGCGTGGGATTGCGCGCTGGTGGTCAAGGTCAAGGAATTGCAGGCGCCGGAGTACCGCAGGCCGCGCCCGGGCCAGACCCTGTTCTGCTTTCAGCATTTCGGCCCCGAACCCGAACTGCTGGATGCCGCGCTCGGCTCCGGCGCCACCTTCGTCGCCTTCGAGACCGTCGGCCAGTCCGACGGCAGCCTGCCCATCCTCGCGCCCATGTCCGCGATCGCCGGCCGGCTCGCGGTGCAGGTGGGCGCCTGGTGCCTGCAGAAGCACAGCGGCGGCTCGGGCTTGCTGCTGCCGGGGCTGGAGGGCATTGCCCCCGGGCGGGTGGTCATCCTGGGCGGGGGCAACGTGGGCGGGAACGCGCTCCACGTCGCGCACGGGATCGGCGCGCAGGTCACGGTGTTCCTGCGCTCGGACAAGCGCCTGGCGCGCCTGCGGGCACGCTACCCAGGGGCCGACATCCGGGTCGGCCCCGATCGCCTGGCGCAGGCGGTGGCGCAAGCCGACATCCTCATCGGCGGGGTGCTGGTGCCCGGGCGGATGTCGCCCAAGCTGGTGACCCGCGCGATGCTGCGCACCATGCGCCCGGGCTCGGCGCTGGTGGATGTGGGCATCGACCAGGGCGGCATCGCCGAGACCTCGCGCCCCACCAGCCACAGCTCCCCGACCTACATCGAGGAGGGCGTGGTGCACTACTGCGTGCCGAACATGCCCGCGGCCTGCGCCCTCACCGCGAGCCAGGCGCTCGCCCGGGCCGCGCTACCGTTCCTGCTCGAGCTGGCCGCGGGCACAATCTCGCCCGCGCTCGCCACCGGTATCCAGGTGCGCGCCGGCAAGGTCACCCACGAACACCTCGCCCGCGACACCGGGCGGGGCTTGCATCCGCTATGAAGCGCGCCGGCGTCGCCCTGGTCGACCCGGCCCGCTGCATCGGCTGCGCGCGCTGCATCGCGGCCTGTCCCGTGGACGCCATCGCCGGCGCGGAAGGCTGGCTGCACACCGTGATCGCCGCGTACTGCACCGGCTGCGGGTTGTGCGTCGCGCCCTGCCCGGTGGATTGCATCGCGATGGTCCCCGCGCCAGCGGGCCATTCCTGGACCAGCGCCGAGGCGCGCGCCGCCAAGCTGCGCCTCGGGGCGCGCAGGCAACGCGAAGCGGCGGCGAGCGCCCGGCTGCATGCGCCCGACCGCGCGCGCCGGCGGATGGTCATCGCCGCGGCGCTGGACCGCGCCAAAGCCAAGCGCCGATGAATCCGGACCAGCGCAGGGCCGTCTTCGAACGGCTGCGGGCGGCCAACCCGGAGCCCAGGACCGAGCTCGTCTACCGCTCCCCGTTCGAGCTGCTGGTGGCCGTGGTGCTCTCGGCGCAGGCCACCGACAAGTCGGTGAACCTCGCCACCGGGAAGCTCTACAGGGTGGCGAGCACGCCGCAGGCGATCGCGGCGCTGGGCGAGGAAAAGCTCAGGGACTTCATCAAGACCATCGGCCTTTACCGCACCAAGGCGAAGAACGTGGTCGCGCTCTCCAAGCGGCTCCTGGAGCAGCACTGCGGCGCCGTGCCGCAGAACCGCGAGGCGCTGGAACGCCTGCCGGGGGTGGGCCGCAAGACCGCCAACGTGGTCCTCAACACCGCCTTCGGCCAGCCGACCATGGCGGTGGACACGCACATTTTCCGCGTCGCCAACCGCACCGGCCTGGGCCCCGGCAAGGACCCGCTGGAAGTCGAGCGGAAGCTGCTCAAGTTCACGCCCCCCGAGTTCCTCATGAACGCGCACCACTGGCTGATCCTTCACGGCCGGTACGTATGCCTCGCGCGCAAGCCGAAATGCCCCCACTGCGCCATCCGGGACCTGTGCGAGTTTCGCGGCAAGACGAAGCCAGCCGAAGTTTAGTCCGACGCGGCACCGGGTCCGGAGGCCGGGCTTTACCCTGGCTGCCTCGAGAAGAGGGCCAGCGCTTGGAACTGAGCGAGGACTGCCGGCTGGCGAACCAGGCCGAGAGCTCCTCGATGTCCCTCTTCGACAGCGGATCGACAAACCCCTTCAGGGCCGGTTTTGATAACCGGGCGTTTATAATGGGCTTTCCCAGAAAATTCCCGCCAAGGAACGAGATGCGCTTTTCCGGCTCCGATGAGTACGTATCCACCGAGGACCTGACCCTGGCGGTGAATGCCGCCATCACCCTGCAGCGGCCCCTGCTGGTCAAGGGCGAGCCCGGCACCGGCAAGACGATGCTCGCCGTGCAGGTGGCCAAGACCCTCGGCGTGCCGCTGCTGGAGTGGCATATCAAGTCCACCACCAAGGCGCAGCAGGGCCTGTACGAGTACGACGCGGTCAGCCGCCTGCGCGACTCACAGCTGGGCGACCTGCGGGTGCAGGACATCAACAACTACATCGTCAAGGGCACGCTGTGGCAGGCGTTTTCCATGGACCAGCCCTGCGTGCTGCTGATCGACGAGGTGGACAAGGCCGACATCGAGTTCCCGAACGACCTGCTGCGCGAACTGGACCGGATGGAGTTCTACGTCTACGAGACCCGGGAACTGGTCAAGGCGAAGAACCGGCCGATCGTGTTCATCACCTCGAACAACGAAAAGGAGCTGCCCGACGCCTTCCTGCGCCGCTGCTTCTTCCACTACATCCGCTTCCCGGACAAGGAAACGATGGAGAGAATCGTGCAGGTGCACTACCCGGCGCTGAAGAAGTCGCTCCTCAAGGAGGCGATGGAGGTGTTCTTCGAGGTGCGGGAGGTGCCCGGGCTGAAGAAGAAGCCCTCCACCTCCGAGCTGCTGGACTGGCTGAAGCTGCTGCTCGCCGAGGACATCCCGCCGGAGGCGCTGCGCGCCAAGGACAGGAAGACCATCATCCCGCCGCTGCACGGCGCGCTGCTCAAGAACGAGCAGGACGTGCACCTGTTCGAGCGCCTGGTCTTCATGACCAGGGCCAAGGGCGCCTAGCTACAGCTGTTCCTTCGCCCCCAGCACCCCGGCGCCGCGCAGCACGCCGGGCAGCCAGCCGGGCAGCAGCCTGCCCTGGCGGATCTCCTCGATGCGGGCCTTCTCGCTGTCGATCTTGGCTTGGGCGGCGCCGACGATCTCCGCAGCCAGTTCGCGCGGCACCACGACCACGCCGTCGGCGTCGCCCACGATCAGGTCACCGGGGTTCACCGGCGTGCCGGCCAGCGCCACCGGAATGCCGATCCAGCCCGCAACCCCCTTGGTCGGGCCATTCGGGTTGCAGCCGGCGGCGAAGATGGGGAAATCGCCCCGCGCGCACTCCTCGGTGTCGCGCACCGCGCCGTCGATGACGAAGCCCGCGATGCCGGCGGCTTTCGCGTGTGCCGCCATCAGGCCGCCGGTGAGCGCGCAGGACAGATCCCCCTTGCCGTCCACCACGATGACGTCGCC
>Ga0194120_10005485_pt1 | contig 18638 bp, 20 predicted proteins | sample TA2MahCa65mmetaG_FD_148642 | JGI IMG/M metagenome (GOLD analysis project Ga0194120, IMG submission 148642) | Freshwater microbial communities from Lake Tanganyika, Tanzania - TA2015019 Mahale Deep Cast 65m | ecosystem: Environmental > Aquatic > Freshwater > Lake | place: Tanzania: Lake...
CAGCGACGCCCACGCCGTCGAGGAGCTCGACCAGATGGAGTACGCCGTCGCGACCGCGCGGCGCGGCTGGGCGACGAAGGAGCGCGTCCAGAACACGATGCCCCTCGCCGAGCTGCTCGCGCACCTCGAGGGCAAGGGCTAGTGCGCAAGCGCTTCGTCGTGCACGGCATGGTGCAGGGCGTGAACTTCCGCAACAGCGCGGAGGAGGTGGCCCGCCGGCTCGGCGTCAGCGGGCGGATCTGGAATCGCGCCGACGGCGCGGTCGAGTGCGTCGCCGAGGGCGATGCCGCGGCGCTCGCGGCCCTGCGCGAGTGGCTCGGGCACGGCCCGCGCATGGCGCTCGTCGAGCGGGTCGACGAGACGGCGATGACGGGCGCGCCGGCCTACCTCGACTTCGCTATCGCGCCGGAGTGATCAGCGGCGGCGGCGCGGCCTCCGCTGCTCGGGCTTGGGGATGTACTTGAGGCGGCGCAGCTCGCGGTCCCACGCGGCGTCGCGCGGCGGCAGCCAGTACCAGTAGATGTAGACGAGCGCGAGCACGTTCAGCGCGAACGAGGCGATGTACCAGTAGAACGGCACCTTCGCGATGAGCAGGACGAGCACCCAGATGAGGAAGATGACGTTGACCCAGTAGGCCCACGGCTTGATCGCTTCCTCGGCGGGCGACGTCCGCTCGCCGCGCAGCCGGTAGTAGTACCAGACCGTGTTCGCCACGATGGCCAGGATCGCCGCGACGGCGAGGGGCCAGTAGAAGCGCGACTCCGCGTTGAACGGGTCGGCGAGACGGCGCAGGTAATGATCGAGATAGATGGGCACGGGACCCTTATGATACGGGCGCCCTTTCGTACGATCACATCAGGGGAGATCGCGTGCGCGCCCTGCTCTCCGTCTCCGACACAACAGGACTGGCCGAATTCGCGCGCGGTCTGGCTGAGCTCCGATGGGAGCTCGTCGCGACCGACGGCACCCGCGCGTTCCTGAAGAGCGAAGGAGTGGACGCCCTGTCCGTCGAGGACGTCACGGGGCAGGCCGTCCTCCTCGGCGGGCGGGTGAAGACGCTCCACCCCAGGATCCACGCCGGGATCCTCGCGCGCCGCTCGGACGCCCAGCACCGCGCCGAGCTCGAGCGCGAGGGCATCATCCCGATCGACCTTGTCGCGGCGAACCTCTACCCCTTCCGTGAGGCGGCGGCGAAGGGCCTCGCCGGCACCGAGCTCATGGAGAAGGTGGACATCGGGGGCGTCACGCTGCTGCGCGCCGCCGCGAAGAACCATGAGGACGTGATCGTCGTTGCGCGCCCCGAGCGCTACCAGGGGGTGCTCGAGGAGCTGCGCGAGCGGGGCTCGGTCGACATCGGGACGCGCCGCGACCTCGCGGCCGAGGCCTACGCGCACACCGCGTCGTACGACGCGGCGATCACGTCGCGCCTGTACGCGGAGAGCGGCGTGTCGTTCCCCGACGAGCTCGTGCTCCCCATGCGCAAGCTGCGTGACCTGCGCTACGGCGAGAACCCCCATCAGCAGGCGGCGTTCTACGCGCTGCGCAGCGAGAGCGGCCCGCTCACGGGGATGGAGCAGCTCCACGGCAAGGCGCCGAGCTTCAACAACCTCATCGACCTCGACGCAGCGTGGGCCATCGTGAGCGGCTTCCGCCAGCCGACGGTCGCGATCACGAAGCGCTGCAATCCCGTGGGCGTCTCGTCCGACCCCGACATCGTGCGCGCCTACCGCAACGCCTTCCGCGCAGACTCGGTCTCGGCATACGGCTCGGTCCTCGGCGTGAACCGGCCGGTGAGCATGCCGCTCGCGCACGCGCTCGCCGACACCTTCTACGAAGCGATCATCGGCCCCGGCTACGAGGAGGGTGCGCTCGACGTGCTGAAGCGCCAGGACCTCGAGATCTTCCGCGCGCCGCTCGCCAAGCCGGGGACGAAGACGCATCCGCTCGACCTCCACCGCGTCGCCGGCGGCCTGCTCGTGCAGACGCCCGATGACGGCGTCGCCGAAGAGGGCAACTTCAAGCCCGTGACCGACCGGCACCCCACGCTCGAGGAGCTGACCGACCTCATCTTCGCGTGGCGCGTGGTGCGCCACGTCACCTCGAGCGCGATCGTGCTCGCGAAGGGGCTCATGACCGTCGGCATCGGTCCCGGACAGGTCTCGCGCGTCGCCGCGGTCGAGACCGCGGTGCGCAAGGCGGGGGAGAACGCGCGCCTCTCGGTGATGGCCTCGGACGCGTACTTCCCGTTCCCCGATGGCATCGAGGTGGCCGCGCGCGCGGGCGTGACCGCGCTCATCCAGCCGGGCGGGTCGGTGCGGGACCAGATGATGATCGAGACCGCGGATCGCTACCGCATCGCGATGCTCTTCACGGGGCGCAGGCACTTCAAGCACTAGCCCCGGCGTCGCGCACGTGAGACGACGGAACGGGGACCGCGGCGACCGCGTGGCTCGGACAGGCGCTCGCGGTCGCTGCCGTCGTCAGCGCGGCGCCGCATCTCGCCGGACGTCGCGCAGGCGACAGGGGGAGCCGATACGATCCGTCCCAGTGGATTCGATCGTCGCCGAGGGCCTCGTGAAGGTGTATCGGTCGGGCAAGCGCGACGTCCGCGCGCTCGACGGGCTCGACCTCGTCGTCCCGGAGGGCACCGTCCTCGGGCTCCTCGGCCCGAACGGCGCGGGGAAGACCACCACGGTGCGCATCCTCGCCACGCTCCTGCGGCCGAGCTCCGGGACCGCGCACGTCGCGGGATACGACGTGGTCCGCCACGCGCAGGCACTGCGCTCGGTGATAGGGCTCTCGGGGCAGTACGCGGCGGTCGACGAGAATCTCACCGGTCGCGAGAACCTCGTCGTGTTCGGCCGGCTGTACGGGCTCACCGCTGATGACGCGCGCCGCCACGCGGCGGACCTGCTCGAACGGTTCGACCTCGTCGACGCGGGCGAACGCATCGTGAAGACGTACTCCGGCGGAATGCGCCGCCGGCTCGACCTGGCGAGCGCGCTCATCGGTCGGCCGCTCGTCCTGTTCCTCGACGAACCCACGACCGGGCTCGACCCACGCGGCCGCTTCGCCATGTGGGACGTCATCCGGACCCAGGTGCGGGCGGGCACGACGATCCTGCTGACCACGCAGTACCTCGAAGAGGCCGACGCCCTCGCGGACTCGATCGCGGTGGTCGACCACGGTCGGATCATCGCGCGCGGTACCGCCGACGAGCTGAAGGCGCAGGTCGGTGGCGAGCGCATCGAGGTCGTCGTCCACGAGCGCGCCGATGTCGCGCGCGCGGTCAGCGTGCTCTCGCGCGAGCACCCCAGCGAAGCGAATGTCGATGCCCACACGCGCAAGGTCACGGTGCCGGCGCACGGCGGGGCGCAGCGGCTCGTGCGGGTCGTCCGCGACCTCGACGAGGAGGACATCGCGATCGACGACATCGCCTTGCGCCGGCCCACCCTCGATGACGTGTTCCTGGCGCTCACCGGTCACGCCGCGGCGGCGGAGCCGGCGACGACCGATGACACGGGACGCCCACCGGTCGCGGTGGAACGAGGTTGATGGCGGCTCGGTCGCCGGCCTCCCGCGGAGGGCTCTACCGCGAGCTGCGCGACGGCCTCATCGTCGCCGAGCGGAACCTGCGGCGCGTTCCGCGGATCCCTGAGCTCGCTGTCTTCGCCATCGTCCAGTCGATCATGTTCGTTCTGCTCTTCGCCTACGTGTTCGGCGGTGCCATCCCGCTGCCCGGCGGCGGTTCCTACAAGGAGTACCTCATGCCCGGGATCTTCGCGCAAACGATCGCGTTCGCCTCGATCACGACCGCCCTCGGCATGGTCGATGACCTCAACAAGGGGATCCTCGACCGGTTCCGCTCACTCCCGATGGCACGCTCCGCCGTCATCAGCGGCCGTGCGCTCTCCGACCTCGTCTACAACGGGGGGATCCTCGCAGTGCTCATGGGCACGGGCCTCTTCGTCGACTGGCAGGTACGCACGAGCGTCCTCGAGTTCTTCGGCGGTGTCGGTCTTCTCCTCCTGTTCACGTTCGCCATGTCATGGGTCGGCGTGTGGGTGGGCCTCTCCGTGCCGAACGTCGAGACGGCCCAGCAGTTCGGCTTCACGCTCCTCTTCCCGCTGACGTTCGTCTCGAACGCGTTCGTGCCCACCGCAACGCTGCCGGACTGGTTGCGCACCGTCGCCGAGTGGAACCCGGTGAGCGCGCTGACCGCCGCGACGAGGCAAATGTGGGGTAACCCCAACCCGTACGCGGCGTCGGGGTTCCCGGCCGAGAACCCCGTCCTGCTGACGGTGGCCTGGACCGGGGTCATCCTCGCGGTATTCGTTCCGCTCGGCCTGCGCCGTTACCGCTCGATAAGCCGCTAGTGCGTCGGGTGGTGGGCGAGGCGCAGCCGCTCGCCGCTGACATGTCGGCGCGTCAGTCACCCTTGAGGTGCGCCGAGGCCTCCTCGGCAGGCCGACGACGTGAGCCGCGTCGCGCTGCGCCGGGCGGCTAGTGGTGGAAGAGGCGCAGGCCGGTGAAGGCCATGGTCATGCCGTGCTCGTTGGCCGCGGCGATCACCTCGTCGTCGCGCGCCGACCCGCCCGGCTGAGCGACGAACTTCGCGCCGGCCGCGCGCGCGCGGTCGACGTTGTCGCGGAACGGCAGGAACGCGTCCGAGACGTAGCTGAGCGGAGCGATGCGCGCGATCCACTCCTCGCGCTCCGCGGCCGACAGGCGCTCGGGCTCGCTCGTGAAGGCCGCGCGCAGCGCAACGCGCTCCGCGCGCGTCAGGTCGTCGCGGAGGTAGCCGTCGATGGCGTTGTCCCTCTCGGGCCGGCCGAGCCCCTTGCGCAGCGGCAGGTCGAGCACCTTCGGGTGCTGGCGCAGCCACCACAGCTCGGCCTTCTGCGCCGCGAGCCGCGTGCAGTGGATGCGCGACTGCTGTCCGGCGCCGATGCCGATGGCGGTCCCATCGAGCACGAATGCGACCGAGTTGGACTGCGCGTACTTCAGCGTGATCAGTCCGACGAGCAGGTCACGCCGGCTGCGCTCGGGGATCGTCTTCTCGGTCGTGACGACGCGGCTCAGCAGCGACGCGTCGATGGCGAGGTCGTTGCGGCGCTGCTCGAGCGTGACGCCGAAGACGTCGCGGCTCTCGGTCGGGCCCGGCGCGTACGCCGGATCGACCTCGAGCGCGAGGTACCCACCCTCCTTCTTCTGCGAGAGGATCTCGAGGGCCTTCGGATCGTATCCGGGGGCGATGCAGCCGTCGGAGACCTCGCGGCGCAGGATCGCGGCGGTGTGCACGTCGACGGGGTCGGAGAAGGCGGCGATGTCGCCGAAGGACGAGATGCGGTCGGCGCTGCGCGCACGGATGTAGGCCGTGCCCAGCGCGCCGTGGAAGAGGCCGCCGAAGGGGAACGCCGCCTTGAACCGCGCGTCGACCGCGAAGGCCAGGCCCACACCCGCGGGGCTGACGTGCTTGAACGACGCGGCGGCGGGGTGGCCGGTGACCTGGCGAAGCTCGCGCACCAGCTGCCACGCGTTCAGCGCGTCGAGGAGGTTGATCATCCCGGGCGCACCGCTGCGTACGACGACGGGGAGCTCGCCGGATGAGTGCGCGCGCGCCGGCTTCTGGTGCGGGTTCAGCCCGTAGCGGAGCCCGATCTCCTTCGGCATCAGCCGAGCTCGAGGTAGCGGAATCCCTCTGCCGAGTCGATGCCCCATGCGCGGCCGGTCATCGCGGCCCACGCGCGCATGCGGTCGTAGATCCCGGGGTTGCGGATCTGGCTGACGTGCGCGCGCAGTGCCTCGATCTTCTTCTCCATCGTCCGCGACACGTCGAACCAGATGTTCGGCTCGGCGGTGCCGAACAGGAGCACGCGCGGCACGCGGTGGTGCGTCAGGCCGTCGCGCAGCTGCTCGGGGAAGAACAAGTGGTCGCGCGCGGCGATGACGCCATCCATCGCGCTCCAGCCGGCGACGCGGTGATCCGGGTGGATCTGGTACGGCCGCCAGGGGTCCTGCGTGAAGACGAGGTCGGGCTTGCAGTCGCGGATGGCCTTGCTGACCTCGCCGCGCATCGCCATCGAGACCTCGAGCTCGCCGTCGTCGTGCCGCAGGAACACGAAGTCCTTGACCCCGAGCACGGCGCCGGCGGTCCGCTGCTCCTCCTCGCGGATCTGGGCGAGCTTGTCGGGCGGCATCTCGAGGTCGTGGGTGCCCTTGTTCCCGCTGGTGAGCAGGCAATAGATCATGTGCACGCCCATCTCCGCGAACAGCGCCACCGTCGCGGAGCAGCCGAACTCGGCGTCGTCGGGGTGCGCGAAGATGGCCATCGCCCGCTTCGGCAGCTCGAAGCCGCTTCGCGCCATCAGACCTCGGCCCCGCGCTCGGCGAGCACGCGGTCGTACAGCGCCTCGATCCCGTCGCCGACGCGCGACCACGTGTAGCGCTCGGCGCGTGACCGCGCCCCGTGCGCGAGGTGCATGCGCAGGCGGTGGTCGGTGAGCACCCGCTCGAGCGCCTCCGCGAGGGCCACGTGGTCGCCCGCGGGCACGAGCAGGCCGGACTCGCCGTGCGCGACGACCGTCTGCAACCCGCCGACGCGCGTGGCGACGACGGGGGTGCCCGACGCCATCGACTCGAGCGCGACGAGGCCGAACGACTCCGTCAGCGACGGCACCGCGCAGACGTCGGCGGCGTCGTACCAGAGCGCGAGCCGCTGCTGGTCGACCGATCCGATGAAGTCGACGTTGTCCTCCATGCGGTGCTCGTGCACGAGGCGGCGCAGCTCCAGGACCTTCTCGGTCTCGGGCGCGTCGTCGCGGGCGTCGAGCGCGCCGCCGACGACGACGAGGCAGACCTCGTGACGCAGATCCGGGCGGCGGCGGAACAGCTCGCCCATGGCGTCGAGGAGCACGTCGATGCCCTTGATCTGCTCGATGCGGCCGACGAAGAGGACGAGGCGCTCGCACTGGTCACGGCCGAGGGCCTCGCGCGCATCGACCTGGCGGACCGGGCGGAAGAGGTCGGTGTCGACGCCGCAGGGGAGCACGCAGATGTGCTCCGGGTCGGCGGCGTAGAGCTGCATGAGCTCGCTCGCCTCGATCTCGCTCGCGGCCACGAGCGCGTCGCTCTCGCGGACCGCCTGCCGCTCGATGTCGATGCGCTCGTCGCTCTCCGCATCCGCCTCCTCGGTCATGGCCTCGCGCTTGACAAGGCCGAGCGTGTGGAACATCTGGATCGTCGGGACGCGCCACTTCGGCGCGAGCCGCCGCGCGACGGCCGCGGAGAGCCAGTAATGGCTATGGATGAGGTCGTACGCGCGGCCCTCGGCGGCGACGTGGCGCTCGAGCTCCGCGGTGAACTCGCCGAGCCGCGCGAACACCTCGGTCTTCGGGATGTAGCGGATGGGGCCGGACTCGATGTGGACCACGCGCGCCCCCGGGGCGAGCTCCTGGATGCGCTCGTCGCCGGACTCGCGCCAGCGCGTGAAAACGTCCACCTCGATGCCACGGGACGCAAGCTCGCGGGAGAGCTCGCGGACGTAGACGTTCATCCCGCCGGAGTCGAGCCCGCCGAGCTTCGCGAGGGGGCACGCGTGAACGGAGAGCATCGCGATGCGACGCGCCAACGTCCGTACAGTACCGGCCCGTGAACGCCGATGCGGTGCGGCCGCGACGCGTCCTCGTCGCCCCACAGGCGTTCAAGGGGAGCGTCGACGCGGTGCGCGTAGCGTCCGCCATCGCGCGCGGGCTGCGGCGCGTGTGGCCCGACGCAGACTGCGACGAGCTGCCGCTCGCAGACGGTGGCGAGGGCACGGTGCGCGCGCTCGTGCACGCCACCGGCGGATCGACGCGGCACAGCCGAGTGCACGACCCGCTCGGCCGTGCCATCGACGCGGAGTGGGGCGTGCTCGGTGACGGGAGGACCGCCGTAGTCGAGATGGCCGCCGCGAGCGGCCTGCCGCTGCTGCGACCCGACGAGCGAGACCCGCGTGTCGCCTCCACGCGCGGGACCGGCGAGCTGATCCTCGAGGCAGCGATGAGCGGCGCGTTGCGCGTGCTCATCGGGATCGGCGGCAGCGCGACGAACGACGGCGGCTCGGGGATGGCGCGCGCCATCGGCTTCCGCTTCATCGATCGCGACGGGCGCGACCTTCCCGAAGGCGGCGCCGCGCTCGCGCGCCTGCAGCGCATCGAGGGACAGATCGACCCGCGGCTCGTCCGCGTGCAGGTCGAAGTCGCCTCGGACGTGACGAACCAGCTCCTCGGACCCGAGGGCGCATCCGCCGTGTTCGGGCCGCAGAAGGGCGCGACACCCGAGGTCGTCGCCGAGCTCGACGCGGCCCTCGCAAGCTACGCCGACGTGGTCGAGGGATGGCTCGGCCGCGAGCTGCGGCATGTCCCGGGCGCGGGTGCCGCGGGCGGGCTGGGGTTCGGCCTGCTCGCCTTCGCCGACGCGAAGCTCGGCTCGGGCGCGGCGACGGTCATGGGCGCCACACGCTTCGCGGAGCGCGCGGCGAACGCCGACCTCATCGTGACCGGCGAGGGCCGGATGGACGCGCAGAGCGCGTACGGCAAGCTCACCGGCTCGGTCATCACGAAGGCGCGCGAGATGGGCCGTCCGGTCGCTGCGGTCGTCGGTGGGATCGGTGGTGGGGCCGATGCGCTCATCGCCGCGGGACTTTCGGCCGTGGCCGTCTCGAGCGAAGGTGCGAGCTCGATCGACGGCGCAATGCAGCGCGGTGAGGAATCGATCGTCTCCGCCGCGGAACGTCTGGCGCGGACGCTGTAGTGTCACTCGCGGTATGGCGGTAGGGGAGAAGCCGCAGGTCGACGTGCCGAAGAAGAACGGGCATGCCGGGCACCCGCGTGTCCTCGACCTCGTGAGCATCACCGAGGCCGCAGCGATCGCCTCCGCGCACCTGCTCGGGCACGGCGACAACCACAAGGCCGACGCCGCCGCCGCCGAAGCCATGCGCAAGACCATGGACACGGTCGACTTCGCCGGACGCATCGTCATCGGCGAGGGCGAGCGCGACGAGGCGCCGATGCTCTTCATCGGCGAACACGTCGGATCGGGCGACGGGGCCGAGCTCGACATCGCCGTCGATCCGCTCGAGGGGACGAACCTCGTCGCGAAGGGCCGCGCGAACGCGATCTCGGTGCTCGCGGCGGCCGAGCGTGGCGGTCTCCTCCATGCGCCCGACACGTACATGGACAAGCTCGTCGTCGGAGCGCCCGCGAAGGGCAAGGTCGATCTCGACCGGCCGGTGAAGGAGAACCTCAGGATCCTCGCCGATTCGCTCAACCGGGACGTCGACGACCTCACCGTCATCGTCCTCGACCGCCCGCGCCACGAGAAGCTCATCTCGGACATACGCGCCGCCGGCGCGCGGATCAAGCTCATCGACGACGGCGACGTCATCGCCGCGATCTCCGCCGTCGTCGCCGGCACCGCGGTCCACTGCGTCATGGGGATCGGCGGCGCGCCCGAGGGCGTGCTCGCCGCGGCGGCGCTGCGCTGCGTCGGCGCCGAGATCCTCGGCCGCCTGAAGTTCCGCAACGACGATGAGCGCCGGCGTGCGCGAGCGATGGGGATCGAGGACGAGGACCGTGTCTATCGGACGGAGGACCTCGCCCCGGGCAAGGAGCTGCGCTTCATCGCCACGGGCGTCACCGACGGCGACCTGCTGCAGGGCGTCCGCTTCTTCAGCCGTGGATCGCGCACGCATTCGGTGATCCTCGACTACGAGAACGGCAAGATCCGCTTCATCGACACGACCCACTACGACGACCCGAAGAACCCGCCCCTCATCCGACTGAGCTGACCCGGCGGCCGAGCTGGCCGACGGCGCGCCGGGGCCCGCTGCCCCGGGACGGCTGTTGACAAGGCTGTCGATCTCCTGTTGACAGGATGGGTGAGCCGCGCCTAGTGTCCCCGCCAATGCCCGCCCGCTCAGAGCCGCGAAGACGCATCCCCGCGCCGGTGAGCGAAGGGCTCGAGAGGCTCGGCGAGCGCCTTCGCAAGGCACGCACGGAAGCCGGGCTCAGCCAGAGCCAGCTCGGGGCGCCGCACTTCACGCGCGCGTACATCAGCGCGCTCGAGCTCGGGAAGATCCGCCCCGCGATGAAGTCGCTCGAGTTCCTGGCGGCGAGGCTCGGCAAGTCTGTCGCTCACTTCGTGGACGACGAGAAGCAGGTGCGCCAGCGTCGTGAGCGTGACCTCGACATCAACGCTGCAGCGACACTGCTTGCGCGTTCGACCGCAGGCGATGCACTTCAGAAGGTCAACGCATTGCTCGAGAACGCGACCACTCCCGATGAGATCGCTCGGCTGCGCCTCATGGCTGGTACTGCGCACAACTTCCTCGCCCATGGCCGCGATGCACTTCGCGAGTTGACCATCGCAGACAAGTTGCTGACGCAGATGAATAGCGCGGACGGGTCGCGCGCTGTACGCCACCAAATGGCGATTGCTCTAAGGAATCTGGGAGAACTCGACCGCGCTCGCTCGCTCTTGCTCGACCTCCTGCACGCGGCCGAGCGAAGCGACACTGCCGACCGCGTCTTCCGCATGAAGCTCCTCCGCGATCTTGGTGTCGTGAGCTGGGAGCTTGGCGAGTATGAGAAGGCCAGCGCCTACTACGAGAGTGCGCTCGAGTGGGCAAAGGACATTGGCGACGTTTCGGGACTGATCGCCATCTATAACGGACTGGCATATGCGCACCGTGCCCTAGGCGATCTCGAAGGAGCAACGACGTACCTCCAGCGCGCCCTCGGTGCGTCACAGGTAGCCAACGATTTGGCCGCTTCCGCGCTCTTGCACAACGCTCTTGCCGTGTTTGCCGGCGAACGTGGTCATCTCGAATCCGCCTATCGGCACGTTGATCGCGCGATTGAGTTGGCCCGCGTGACCGGTCCCGAGTCCTACGTCGCCCACTACCTCACGACAAAGGCGGAGTGCGCTCTCAAATCGCAACACACGGATGACGCTGAGAGGTTTGCGCTCGAGGCCCTCGAGACGGCTGAGCGGACACAGAACGGTCGAGCGGCCGCTGGCGCGCGTGTGGTCTTAGCAGATGTGGCACATCGTGTTGGTCGCATCGAAGCCGGCGTTGCGCGGCTGGAGGAGGCGGCCGCGAGCTATAGGTCGATCGGCGCGAAGCAAGAGCTAGGCGAGGTACTGATGCGTCTGAGCCGGCTCGCCCGCGACCAAGGCGATGCGGACAGGGCGCAGGCGTATGCGGATCAGGCATTCAAGGTGACTAAGGCGACTAGTGCGCTAATGGGGGGTTGAACATGAAGCGTTTGGTACTCGTCTTGGCGCTCTTGGCGGTGTTCATGTCCACGGGCTCGTTCGCCGCCGCGGACGAAGACGAACGCGACTGGGGCGGTCCGCCACCGATCTGCTGCTAGAAGGCAGCGCCGAAAGGGGAACGCCGGCGGCCGACGGTCGCCGGCGTTCCCTTTCTTCCGCGCTGTTGTGAAATCTGCACCATTCTGGTCGGATCCTTGCCAGCCTGGCACGGAAACACAGGCTGCGGTCCGTGACTACGGAGCCGCTTCCTCCGCAGCCGTGACCACGTTCCGGAGGAGCAGGGCCGCGGTGACCGCACCCAGGCCGCCGGGGACGGGACTGAGCGCTCCCGCGGTGGCGCCCACGCTCTCGGCATCCGCGTCGCCGGTCAGGCCGTGTGGGGTCACGTTGATGCCGGCGTCGATGACCGTCGCACCGGGACGGATCATCTCGCCCCTGAGGAAGCCCGCGCTGCCCACGCCCACGACGACGATGTCCGCATCGCGGGTGAACCGCGTCACGTCGCCCGTCTTCTTGTGAGCGATCGTGACCGTGGCGTCCTCTCGCAGCAGGAGGTACGCCGCCGGGCGTCCGATCACGGTGCTCCTCCCGATGACGACGGCATGGCGGCCGCTGATGGGGACCTCATAGGACCGCAGCAGCTCGATGACCGCTTCGGCGGTCGACGGCATGAAGCGCGGGCGCCCGTCGGCGAGCCAGCCGACGCTCGAGGGGTGCATACCTTCGACGTCCTTCGCGACCGCGATGTGGTCGACGACGTGCGTCTCGTCGAGCGCCCCCGGGAGCGGCGTCAGGAGGATCACACCGTGGACGGCGGGATCGGCGGACACGCGGTCGAGCTCGGCGCGCAGCTGCGCTTCGCTCGTCTCGCGTGGGAGCGCGTAGGTCGTGACCTTCACCCCGATCCCGTGCCCGGACCGCGTGAGGCGCTCGGTGTAGGTGAGCGCGGCGGGGTCGGCACCGACCGAAACGACCGCGAGGTGCGCGTGGACGCGCCGCCGCTGCAGCGCCTCGACCCTCGCGCGCGTCTCACCCTTGATCCGCTCGGCGGGCGGGCGGCCGTGGAGGAGCCGCGCCACTAGCGCGCGATCCGCGACTCGACGAACTTGACCACCCGCGCGCGCTGCTGCTCGGATCCCTCGAGCGCGCGGTCCAACTCCTCGGAGAGCGCCTTCACCTGCCCGACGTCGTCGAGCGACGCGAGGTTGATCATCACGTTCATCGCCGCGCCGTGCAGCGCGGATTCGGCCATGAGGGCGCCGACGCCGACGTCGCTCACGGCCATCGCCGGAGCGTCGCTCATCGCCGCCTCGGCAGTGTCGAGCAGCCGCCGAGCCGTCTTCGCCACCTCGAGCGGGACGCGGGACGCGCCGAGGAGCGCGGCCTGCATCCTCTGCTTCCGCAGCGCCTTCTCCTCGTCGCTCTTGCGCGGCATCTTCATCGCCTCGGAGACGCGCGTGAACGCGTCGCCGTCGTCGGCGACGAGGCGGAGGAAGTCGCTGCGCAGGTTGTCGAGCTCGGCGACGCGCGCCGCGAACGCGTCGGGGTCCTTCTTCGCGGCGATCCGCAGGACCATCGCGCACAGGCCGGCGCCGAGCGCCCCGGCGTACGCCGCGGCGCTGCCGCCTCCCGGAACGGGCCGCTCGGAGGCGAGGTCATCGCTGAACTCGCGCAACGTGCGATCGACCAGGCGTTCGGACATGGGTGCTAACGTAGCGAATGCCGGCAGCCAGCGGAGTCCCGCTCAGGTGATACCCGGCTCCTTGTTGAAATGCGAGAGGGGACTCCATGAAGACGACCGTAATCGGCGCATTCCCCAAGATCTCGGACGACCCCGGCGGGCAGGAGATCCGCCGTGCGCTGCACCGCTTCGACCGCGGCGAGATCGACGCCGGCGCGCTCGATCAGGTCTTCGACGGCGCGACGCGCGCGGCGATCGCCGAGCTCGAGGCGGCGGGCATCGACGTCATCAACGACGGTCAGATCCGCTGGGACGACCTCTTCGCCGCATTCGCGCGCTCCTGGGAGGGCGTGTCGCGGGGGCCGCTCGAGCGCTTCTACGACAACAACACCTACTTCCGCCAGCCGATCATCGAGCGTGCCGTCGCCACGGGCGGCCGCACTCTCGTGCGTGACTTCGAGCTGGCCAAGCAGACCGCGACGAAGCAGCTGAAGGCCGCCGTCTGTGGGCCGCTCTCCTTCGCGACGCTCACGGCCGAGGACAAGGCCTACCGGACGCTCGAGCAGCGTACGCTCGCGGTCGCGGACGCGCTCGCCGCCGAGATCAGGGGGCTGGGCGCCGCTGGCGCGACGCTCGTCGATGTCGAGGACCCCGCGATCGTCGCGCGGCCCGACCTCATCTCGCTCGCGCGCGAGGCCTATGACCGCATGGCGAAGGCGAACGTGCCGCTCGCGGTGCAGCCGTACTTCTTCCCGGCCGACGGGATCCTCGCGGAGCTCGCATCGTTCCCGGTCGCGCAGCTCGGGATCGACATCAGGAGCCGGCACAGCGACGCACTCGCGCGCCTCGAGCCGCTGCGTGCCCGCACCGTCGTCCTGGGCGTCGTCGACGCCCGCAACACGCGCCTCGAGAGCGAAGGCGAGGTCGCGAGCGCGCTCGAGGCCGCGGCCAGGGTCATCGGGCCGGACCACGTATGGGCCGCGCCGACCACCGGGCTCGAGTACCTGCCGCATGACGTCGCGACGAAGAAGCTCGCGGTGCTCGTGAAGGGCGCCCGCGCGGCGATGGGGGTGCTGGCATGACCAGCGAGATCCTGCTCACGACGACCGTCGGCTCCTTCGGGAAGCCCGAATACCTGCAGAAGGCGCGCAACCAGTTCGCGCGCGGGAAGGTCTCGCGCGAGGAGCTCACGAAGCTCGAGCGCCAGGCCACCCGCGAGTGGATCGAGCGGCAGGAGCAGGTGGGGCTCGACATCCTCGTCGACGGGGAGATGTACCGCGGCGACATGGTCGCGTACTTCGCCGACCTCCTAGAGGGCTACCGCGAGGGCGGCCTCGTGCGCTCGTACGGGAACCGCTACTACCACAAGCCGATCATCGCCGGGAAGATCCGGCGGCCGAGGCCCATGACCGTCGAGTGGTTCGAATACGCGCAGTCGCTGACGGACAAGCCGGTGAAGGGCATGCTCACCGGCCCGTACACGATGCTCGACTGGTCCTTCAACGAGGCCTACCCGACGCGGCGCGATGCCGCCCTCGCGCTCGCCGAGGCCATCCGCGAGGAGGCCGAGGACCTCGAGCGCGCCGGGGCGACGTACATCCAGATCGACGAGCCCGCCATCCACGCGCGCCCCGAGGAGATCGGCATCGCCATCGAGGCCATGGGCATCGTGACCCGGGGCCTGAAGGCGAAGACCGTCTCGCACATCTGCTACGGCGACTTCGCCGCGATCTACCCCGCGGTGCTCGACCTCCCCGTCGACCAGCTCGACCTCGCCATGTCGAACTACGAATACCGCTGGCTGCGGCTGTTCGACGAGCACCCCTTCACGAAGGAGCTCGCCATCGGCATCGTCGACGTGCACAAGCACGAGCTCGAGTCGCTCGAGGAGGCCGCGGAGGGCATCCGCAAGGGCCTGAAGTACGTCTCGGCGGACAAGCTCTTCCCGCACCCCGACTGCGGCCTCAAGACGCGGACCGTCGAGGAGACGATCGACAAGTGCCGGGTCGTGGTCGAGGCCGCGAAGAAGGTGCGCGCCGAGCTCGGCGCGAAAGTGCCGGCCTAGCTACCTGCCGTACTTCGTACGGGCGCGTCGTCGGCCGCTAGCGACCGCAACCGGTCGCCGCGGCGCTCCTAGCGCCCGTAGAGGTCGAGCACCTCGCGGCGGAACGGTACGCCCGCCTTCTCGCGCAGCTTGTCGAACTCGTCGTGGTCCCACTCGCCGACGAAGGTCACGGCGACGCCCGACTGGCCCATCCGCCCGGTGCGGCCGATGCGGTGGGTGAACGTCTCGGTGTCCTCGGGGAGGTCGTAGTTCACCACATGCGTGACGTCCTCGATGTGCAGGCCGCGCGCGGCGACGTTCGTGGCGACGACGACGGGGATCTCGTGCGCGCGGAAGGCCTCGAGCGTGCGCTCGCGGTCGCGCTGCGACATGTCGCCGTGCAGCGCCGCGACCGTGTGCCGACGGCGCGTGAGAGCGCGGACGAGGTCGTCGACGCCGCGCTTGGTGTGGCGGAAGACGAGCACGTGATCGAACTCGGCGCGCTTGAGGAGCTCCTCGAGCGCGAGGACCTTGTCCTCGTTCAGGACCTCGACGAAGAGCTGCTCGACCGTCTCCGTCGTCGGGCGCTCGGGGTCGATGGCGATCGAGACAGGGTCGCGCATGAAGCGGCTCGCGAGGTCGCGGACCTCCCACGACAGCGTCGCGCTGAAGAGCGCGGTCTGCCGGTCCGTGGGCATCTTCCGCAGGAGCTTGCGCACGTCGGGCGCGAAGCCCATGTCGAGGAGGCGGTCGGCCTCGTCGAGGACGACGATCTCGATCCCGCGGAGGTCGAGCGTCCCGCGGTCGATGTGGTCGAGGATGCGCCCGGGAGTCCCGACGACGACGCCGACGCCGCGACGGAGCGCGCGATCCTGCGGGGTGTACGAGACGCCGCCGTAGATGGCGACCTCGTGCGAGTCGCGGAACTTGCCGAGCGCGCCGAACTCGCGCGTCACCTGCGTCGCGAGCTCGCGCGTGGGCACGATGACGATGGCCTGCGGCCGCTTCGCGCCGGGGGCGACGTGGCCGAGGATGGGGATGGCGAACGCGGCGGTCTTGCCGGTCCCGGTCTGCGCCTGCGCGAGCAGGTCGCGGCCCGTCTGGAGGACGGGGATGCTGCGCTCCTGGACGGGGGTGGGGGTCATCCAGCCGAGCTCTTCTATCGCGCGACAGACGTCGGGGTGGATCTCGATGGTGCCGAAGTGAGCGGTGCGCGCGGGTCGTTCTAACGCGAGTGTCAGATATATCTCCTCATATGACGAACGGGCCGCGATCCCATCGGATCCGGCCCGCCCCCGCCAGACGTTCGATGAACTGCTACGACGAAGTGTATCAGACCTCGCCGCGCCGCCGGCGCAGCTCGTCGAGGACCGGTCCCGTCGACGAGGTGCCGAGCCTGTCCGCGCCGGCGTCGATCGTCGCGAGCGCCTCGTCGGGCGTGCGGATCCCGCCGGGCGCCTTGACACCCATCTTCGGGCCGACGAGCCGCCTCAGCAGCCGCACGTCCTCGACGGTCGCGCCCTCGGGCGGACCCCGTCGAGGTCTTCACGAAGTCCGCGCCGGCGGCCTGTGCTATCTGCGCGGCGATGGCCTTCTGCGCGTCGTCGAGGTACGCCGTCTCGAGGATGACCTTCACGATGGCCTCGCTCGCGTGGCCCACGCCGACCACCGACGCGATCTCGCGCTCGATCGTGGCGTAGTCGCGCTCGATGAGCGCGCCGATGTTGATGACCATGTCGAGCTCGGTCGCCCCGTCACGCAGGGCCTGCAGCGACGTCGAGACCTTCACCTCGGGCGACTGCCCGCCGTGCGGGAGCCCCACGACCGTGGATGTGCGCACGCCCGACCCCTGCGGCAGCCGCGCGCGGTCGGGCACGTAGAACGGCTTCACGCACACCGACGCGATCACCTCGCGCCGCGCGATGGTGCACGCGTCGACGACGCCGCGCTCAGTCTGCGTCGGCTTCAGCACGGCGTGGTCGATCATCGCGGCGAGCGCGGGGACCGTGGGCAGTACGCTGGTCGTCGTCATGCCGGGTTCGATCCTAGTCGCTCGACTGCTCGGGATCGACATTCGCATCCACCTCTCCTGGTTCCTCGTCTTCGCCATAGTCCTCCTTTCGCTCGCGGACCAGCGCGGCATCCTCGCGCAGCTCGGCCCCGGCTGGACCCAGCGCGAGCTCGTCGTCGCGGCGGCCGTCGCTTCGCTCCTGTTCTTCGCCTCGGTCGTCGTCCATGAGCTCGCCCACGCCACGGTGGCCCGCGCGTTCCGCATGCCGGTCTCCTCGATCACGCTCTTCCTCCTCGGCGGCGTCGCGAACCTCGCGAAGGAGCCGCCGCGGGCCGCGGCCGAGTTCCTCATGGCCATCGCCGGCCCGCTGACGAGCCTGGCCATCGGCGCGGCCGGGCTCGGCATCTGCCAGATCGTGTTCGCGCCCGAGGGCGGGTGCGGCGGCCTTCTCGACGGTCGCGTCTCGGCGACGTTCGCGGCGGCCGACGCCGTCGCCGTCGTCGCGGCGTACCTCGGCGTGGTGAACGTCCTCCTCGCCGTCTTCAACATGATCCCGGGGTTCCCGCTCGACGGCGGGCGCGTCCTGCGTTCGGTGGTGTGGGGCTGGCTCCGCGACCGCTCGCGCGCGACGCACATCGCCGCGCGCGGCGGGCAGCTCGTCGCGGGCCTGCTCCTGCTGCTCGCGGCGTGGCGCGCGATCGGCCGCGACGACACGTTCGGCGCCCTGTGGATGGGGTTCATCGCCTACTTCCTCTACACCGCGGCGTCGCAGGCGATCGACCAGGAGCGCGTGGCCGCGGCCGTCGCCGGGGTGCGCGTAGCCTCGCTCATGTCGACGCAGCTCACCGCCGTCGCGCCGACGGCGACGATCGCGCAGGTCGTCGACGAGCACATCCTCGCCCGGAACGCGCGCGCCGTCGCGGTCATCGACGGCGGCCGCTTCGCCGGGCTCGTCACCGTCGCCGGCCTGCGCAAGGTCGCCCAGCGCGAGTGGCGCGACACGCCCGTCGAGAGGGCCATGACACCCGCGCGCGAGCTCGAGGCGCTCACCCCGGGGTCACGGCTGATCACGGCGATCGAGCGCCTCGGCGCGAGCGACATCCCCGCGCTCCCCGTCGTCGAGGACGGCGTCCTCGTCGGGCTGCTCGAGCGCGACGCGGTCGCGAGCTACGTGCGCATGCGTGAGATGCTCGGCCTGCGGTGAGACGCCTCGGCGTCTTCTCCCGCTCGGCGACGATGTCGACGTTCTCGACCGGCGCACGCGAGCTCCTGCGCGAAGCGGAGCGCGCCGGCGAGCTCGCGCTCCACATCGTGCGTCTCGTCTGGTGGACGGTCGCCGCCGCGACGACGTACCTGCGCTTCAACGTGGACCTCGAGCTCGTCGCGCCGGCCCTCGCCGGGCTGGCCATCGCCTGGGTGCTCGGCCTCTTCGGACTGCGCGGCCCGCGCACGTTCACCGCCGCGCGCTACGCGCTTGTCGTCCTCGACGCCTGGCTCGTCATCGGTCTCGTCTTCGTGTCGTAGGGGCCGCTCTCCGTCGCCGGCGGGATGTTCGCGTCGCGCCTCGGACGGCTGCCGTCGCC
>Ga0194120_10005490_pt1 | contig 18626 bp, 12 predicted proteins | sample TA2MahCa65mmetaG_FD_148642 | JGI IMG/M metagenome (GOLD analysis project Ga0194120, IMG submission 148642) | Freshwater microbial communities from Lake Tanganyika, Tanzania - TA2015019 Mahale Deep Cast 65m | ecosystem: Environmental > Aquatic > Freshwater > Lake | place: Tanzania: Lake...
TGGAGGCGCAGAAGGAGATCGTCGCGGAGATCGAGGGCTATCAGAAGGTCATTGACGGGGCGCGCGCTGTCGTAGAGAACTACCGCCCGCACATTCCGATTGATCTCGATTGGCCCTTCGTTCCCGTCGGGGATATCTTCCGAAAATCTGACGAAACCGTCTTGCCGGAATCGTTGGAAGGACCAATCACATACATTGGGCTTGAAAACATCACGCAAAACACGGGCGAGATTACGGGCGAAGTAACGAGTGATGATCCGTCACAGATCAAGAGTCTGAAGAACGTATTCGGTCCGGGCGACATCCTGTACGGCAAGCTGCGCCCCAATTTGAACAAGGTTTGGTTAGCGGACCGAAACGGCATTTGCTCCACCGATATTTTCGTGATCCGCGCCAAAACGGATCGAGTAGTTCCCGCGGTGTACGCGTACGTTTTTCGCAGCAGTTCCTTCAACGACGCCGTTCTGGGACAGTTGAAGGGCGCGCAGTTACCGAGAGTCGGGTGGAGTTCGTTTGCCGGTCTAGAGGTTCCGCTGCCGCCCCTCGACACTCAAGAAGCCATCGTCGCCGAAATCGAAGCGGAGCAAGTCCTCGTCGCCTCCAACCGCGAACTGATCGCGCGGATGGAGAAGAAAATCGAGGCGGCCATCGGGCGGGTTTGGAATGAAGGCGACTGAATCGGCGGCGTGTGTGAGAAGAGCCCTTCACGAGTCGCAAAACGCAACGCATACTTGGGATGTCGCCGACCTGTAAGGCTTCGCGCCGAACCGTCGGTGGCACGTCGCCGTGACTGATCGAACCCATCGTCTCCGGGGAGCCTTCGGGCGCTCGCGGGGGGCGCTTCGGCGGTTCTGGATCGGTAAGTACTTGCTCAGAAGCCTCGGCTCCGGTTTCGCGTCTCGGACACTCCGGTCTGGCTCGGACGGTCGCCCCCCATGGCTGGCGAACCTGTCCGAATGACCCACGGCTCGGTTGGCTCCTTCCCCAGGAAGCCACTTCCTACCTGGACGTGCCGACGAACGACGCTTGAATGTCCCTTCTACTGTCCTACCTCCTGACCGTGATTGGTTTCCGCGCGGGGCACGGCTCGCTCGGTTGCGCGGGTCCCGCTGGCGCGTCGTTGCGCTGGAGGACTCTTGCGAACATCTCTTGCACGGACACGTTAGAAGAAGCGCCCAGGCATGGGTTGTCGTTTGTATGTCGGGAACCTCAGCTACCGCACGACCGAGGACGTCCTCGGACACGCGTTCACCGGGTTCACGCCGGCTGTCCGAATGGGTAGTTCACATCGCGCCCGCTGTCGACTATCTTGCCCGTAACACCGCTGCACCCAGCACGATCCGATGAAGACACCAAGAACCGACAGCGTCCGGTTCATCACAATCTTCGACGGCATTCCCGCCGTCGTCAGGAGCCGACCCATGTCCCACAAACTGCGTTCCCAACTCGACGGATGGTTGCGCGCCCTTCGCGCGTGGTACGGTCCGTCGCCTCGGACGCCGCGCCTCTTCTTCGACGAGTCGGGTCCTCGGTCTCTCCGTGCGAAGCGAGACGACTACGCCGCGCAGTGGGACGCTCTACGCCGTTCCGCCGAGTCCGACCGCACCGCCGACATCCCGACGCACAACGATCCTGCGCTCGCGCTTCGCTCGGCTCTAGGACGCGCCAAGACGATGGCGCTCGTCGGACTCGTCGATGAACGCGACGACCTGTGCCGTGACCTGTGGCGGTACGTCGAAGCGACTCTCGGAGAGGAGCCCATCGCGCTCAACTGGGTCATGGACGCCCACCTGCCGCTCCGAGTCGATCTTGGCTACGCGGGGATGTGCGCGACGCTCGCGTGCGTCCTCGACTGGGCAGGTCACACATGGACCGAGGAGCAGCGCCAGAGAGTGCGCCGCGAACTCGCTGCCCGGGTCGCGCTCTATCACGAGATCGGCGCGGCGGAATCCGAATGGTGGTCCAAGTCGACGCACAACTGGCGCAGCGTCATCTGCGGCGAGATGGGCGTCGCGGCGCTCGCCGTCGCCGAGTACGTGCCGAACCTGCACGACGTCCTGTCGCTCTCCATCGAGGGCGTCAACGTCGTCCTGAACACGGAAGGCGACGACGGTTCGCATACGGAAGGCGTCGGTTACTGGGGATACGGCGTCGGCATGGCTGCCTGGTTCGCCCGGAGCCTCAAAGCCTGCACTCGGGGCGCTGTCGACCTGTTCGAACATCCATACATGCGCGTCACCGGCGACTACGCGCTCTACATCAGCACGCCGGACGGAACCTGCTTCGGCTACGAGGACTGCCGTCCCCAAGCGCCCACTTCGTGGCTCTGCGCTCTGCTGGCCGCCGAGTACCGGAACCCCGCTTACCAGTGGGTCGCGCAGCTCGCGGGTGTTCCGTCCGGCGTCGAGGGGTTCCTCTTCTCCGATCCGTCCCTGGAACCGGTTCCCCCGGCAGAGCTCCCGACGACCCATCTCTTCCCCGACATCGACACGGGAACGTCTCGCAGCGGTTGGGAACCGTCCGCGACGTTCGTCGGGGTGCATGCGGGTCGCACGACGGTGAACCACGCCCATCTGGACATCGGGACGATCTGGCTCGTCAGCCGGGGCGCGCGCTTGATCGGCGATGCCGGCGTCTGGCCCTACGACCACGGCGAGTTCTTCTTCAACGGGCGTGGACCTCGCTGGGATTATGAGGCGAACGCGACCATCGGCCACAACACGCTGCTGGTCAACGGGTTCGGACAAACGTACGCGACGGACTGTGCAGGAACGCTGACGCTCGCACGGTCCGATGCCGACACCGACGTCTACATCGTCGATGGGGCTGGGGCATACGGCGGGAGGCTATCGCGGTTCGTGCGAATCGTCGCGTACGTCAAGCCCGATATCGTCGTCATCCGGGACGACATCGCCAGTGCGGAGCCCGCGCAGTTCCAGTGGTTGCTCCACCCCGAGGGCGAAGTGGACGTTCAGGACACGCGCTGGCGCGTCGTCAACGGAGCCGCGCGGCTGACGGTGGACATCCTGGGGTTCGAGCGTCTGGGGCGTGGCGACGGCTATCGGGTCAGCATCTCCGAGCGGACAACGCGCTACCACGACCGCGTCGATTCGCCGGTGACGCGGCTCAACCGCGTCCTCTCCTTCGAGACGTTGCATCCCGTCAAGTCGTGGCGCGTGACCGCCGTTCTGCGCGTCGGCGGCACATCAGACGCCGATCCGCCGAAGCCTGTGCTGGACGGGATGCAGCTAGGCGTGTCGGACGGCGACAGGAGATGGAGCCTGGCGTTCGACGGGGCGGGCGGCGTGCAGGCCGCGCGTGCGTAAGTCTGAGCGTCGGCGCTGAAATGCGCCATAGGCAACTCACTTGGCGACGACCATCTTGCCGGTCGTCACGCGGCTGCCGACGCGCACCTCATAGTAGTAAGGACCCGACGCGACCGGCTCGCCCCGATCGCTCTCGCCGTCCCAGTAGGCGGCGAGCGCCTTGGTCGCGTAGATGCCGGGCTCCCGCGCGCCGAGAGCGAGGCGGCGAACCAGCCTTCCCGCCATGTCGTAGATGTGGACGGATACGTCCGCCGCTCGATCCAGGGCGAACGGAATCCACGTCTCGGCATTGAAGGGGTCCGGGAAGTTACGGAGCGCATCGACCGCGCTCTGCGAGGACCCTCCCGCGGAAAGCACCACTGGCATATCGACATCCTCCCGAATGCCCTGCGCATTGATGACCGACACGCGGACACGCACGGCTGAGTGCCGCAGGACCGTCTCATGCACGAGCTCGATCGTGGCAAGCACGCCGTCGCCATCACTCGTCGGGGCAGAGAGCCGCACGATCGCCATGCCGGCGCTTCCCGATTCGCTGGGAAGCGATGTGGAGAAGAACGTGCCGCCATCCTCCGACCACACTCGACCTGGGCGAATGACCGCGGGTAGCGTTGACCCGCCCATCGAGTACACCGATACCTGGGCTCCCACCATCGAGCCCAGCCCGACGCCGCTGAGCACGAGCGCGCTCCGACCATCGTTCAGCGATGCGAGACGCACCTGAATCCGGTCGCTCTGTTGTCGGTGCGGCGCCGAGGGCGTGCCCACCGGGATGAGCACGCCGGCTTCCGAGAACGCCAGCGCAGCGACCACAAGATCCAGGATATCGACAGACCCGTCTCCGTTGATGTCCATGACGTCCGCCGAGGGCTCGCCGAACGTCTCCGCGATGCGCGTCAGATCGCTGATGTCGTTCTTGCCGTCGTCGTCCAGGTCGCAGGCGCGCTTCCCAGCCTGCTTCGCGGCAGCCAGCACCTCTGCGGCTGCCTCGCTCGCGAGCCCGGCGAACTCCATGGCGGCGGCGGCGATGGACTTGGCGCGCTCCGTAGAATCCGAGGCGTCGCTGTCCGCCTTCTTGGCGTCGGTAGTAGCCCTATCCGCGCGCTCCTTCGCGAGCGTCGTGATGCGGCTGGCAGCGCGCGCCAACGCCTGCGCCTCGCCGATGGGCTTCTCCTTGGCATCCGCCGCCTTCTTCTTGACGTCGAGGGCATCCGTACGTGTCACAAGCGACGCTGCCTCTGCCGAGACCGACAGCGACGTGACGGTTCCGACCACCGCGCGAGTCTGAGCTTCGGTAGCTTGGCGCCGGAGCTCGGATGCGTTGGGATCCCTGGTCGATTCGGCGATTTCGGCGAGCAGTCGGGCGTTCTCAGCGGCAGATAGCGCAGCTCGGGCGGCCGCCAGCGATGCCTGTTCCCCTTCGGCGAGCACGGATTCGGCTGCTCGGCGGCTGGACAGGTCCTGCGAGGCAAACACGGGTCGCGCGGACTCCGTCCGTGCGGCGGCGTTTTGCGCAATCGTTTCGGCAGCATCGGCGACCGCTCGGGAAGTCGCGACCGTGCTCGCGACGAGCTCACGGACCGCCGCAGAGGAAGCCCCTCCAGCTTCCCGGGCTCTTCTCGCTTCGTCCGCGACGCGCTCCATGTCCGCCATCGCCGCGGCGAGGGCTCGCGCGTCGCCCGATTCCGCCGCCCACGCAACGTCGAGCGACACCTGAGCCATCGTGCTGGCGAGCGTCTCGGCTTTCCGGATGACCTGTTCCTCGATCTCCTCCGCCGAGGGCGTCAGGTCGAGGGTCGCGCGCAAGGCGTCCAGAGCAGCCATCGCATCGCGGGCAGCGGCGGACGCATCGCCGTAGGATCCGGCAGACAGAGCGGTTTTTGCGCGTCCGATGGCGGCGTTGTAGCCGCTGAGCTGGGCATCTGTCAGCATAACGCCAACGGTTCCAGCCTGCTCCTGGAGTCGAGCAAGAGCCGCCACAGCATTGTCGATGTCCCGGAGTGCGTTGAGCTCCGACCGCGCCGATCGGAGCAGGTCGTTCGCCGCGGCAATCTCCGTCCGGGCTGTGGACAGATCACCGGATGCGAGCGCCTCCTGCGCCCGCGTGACCGCAGATTCGGCGAGCGGCAGTCGCGTCACGGTGAGGGAACCGGCTTCACTCCTGAGACCTGCGAGCGTCTCCGCCAGAACGCGCGCCCTTTCAGCCATCGCTGCGGAGCCCGTGTCCAGACGCACGGCGGCGGCATCCGTTACGACCACGCCCGTCCGATCCGTGATCGTGAACCGGACGAGCTTGTCGCCGTCCTCGACGGTGAGGCGCGCCGGCACAACGAAGGTTCCCGCATACGAAGTCGCTCCGGACGACGCGAGCGCAATCGTCGCTGCCCCCGGCTGGATCGACGTCACATCCGCTGTGACGGTCGCACCCGCTTCGCCGGACACCGACAGGCGGATCGTGTCGCCGTCCTTGACCACCGGTGGAAGAGCCGCGACCTGGAACTTCGGCGTGACCGGTCGGAATATCACCGTACCCTCGGCGGTCTGCTCCGACGTGACCCCGACGGCGCTCTTCGCCGTGACGACGACCGGCGCGAGGATGACGACTGGGTCCTTCTCGGCGACCGTGTAAGTCCCGCGCCAACGCTCGAACGTCCGGGGAGCCGCCGCCCCTTCCCGTGACATCGCGACGTTCTGGTCGTTCGGCGCGCCACGGACGCTGAACGTCACCGACGCCGCATACCGAACCTGCGCCGTCACAACGATCTGCGTCCCCGCCTTGCGCGCCGTGTTGGGAACCACCGTCGCCGACGAGAACGCGGTCAGCGGCGGCGTCAGCGTCACGCGGAAGGTCTGCGATGTCGTGTTCTCACTCGGCGCGGTGTCGGAGCCGCTGTCCCGGCAGACGACCGTCACGACGACATCCCCGGACGCGCCCACAACCGGCGTCAGCGTCAAGGTCCGAGAAGCACCGGAGCCAGCGACCGTCGGATTCGGCAGACGCGCCGGGTCCGCGCTCGTGGCGGTCAGCGTGACCGTCTGGCTCGCCTCATCCTCGCCGCCGCCGGGAGAAACGCCCGTCACCGTGATCGTGTGCTCTTCGCCGTCGGACGGAATCGAAACGTCGGCGATCTTGTCGAACGTCGGCGCGTCATTCACCGGCGTAATCGTGACGCGGACGACGGCTCCGGCGCTGTCCGCGACCCCGTCGTTGGCGACGTAGCGGAACTCGTCGGTTCCGGCGTAGTCCGTGGCGGGCGCGTACGTAAGGTCGGGAGCCGAACCGGTCAGCGCGCCGTGGGCAGGCGGAACGATCACGGTGAACGTAAGGACGTCGCCGTCGGCGTCCGTCGCGCTCAGCGTGATGCGGACAGAGCTCTCCTCGACAGTCGTCGCAGAGGCATCAGCCGCAACAGGCGGATCGTTGATCGGCGAGATGGCGAACGTCACTTCGGCGGGTTCGCTGGTGCGCAGCGTGTTGTTGACCGTGAACCGGAGCCGGTCGGCGCCCTGGAACCCAACCGTCGGCTGACGGTTCGCCCTGTAGACAAGGTTCGGCGGCGCGCCGCTCAGGATTCCGTGGATCGGCGACTCGACCAGGGTGTAGGTCAGCGGATTGCCCGTCGTGTCCACGGCGGACAGGTTCACGTTGACCGACGCGCCCTCGGCGACGGGGACGTTCGACTGCGAGATCGGCACCGGCGCGGGCGGAATGACCTCGATGCTGCCGTTCCGGATCGTGTGATCGACCAGCCCTTCGTTGATCCGAACGCGCGTGAACGTGACCGGGCTCGTCCCCAGCCGTTCCTTCGTCGCCGTGAACCAGACGGAAAACAGGGGCCCGTTCCGCGCGATCGGTCTCGCGCCGGCGATGCTGATCAGAATCTCGCCGGGAAGGAGGTTGTACGCCGCCAGCCAACCGGAGCCGACCGCACCGCTCGTGTCAACCAATTCGGCTACGACCAGTCGCGCGTCATATGCCAGGACGATGTCCAGGGCGGTGATCGACAGCCCCGCCGCGTCGTCGATGCCGACGACGAAACGCGCCTGAGCGCCCTGCTCCATCTGGATGTCCGGGGCGCTGACCGTTGCGGCAGTCGCGGTGAACCACGGAGCGAGCGCCGCCAGCAGTAGGAGGGCCCCAAGAGGAGTCCGTCGCATCGCCTGTCTCCTCGCGTCGTACAGCGCCTGCGGGTGCGAGTCGAAGCGCGTGTCATGCGATGATTCCGACGGGCTGGATCCGAGTCGGCAACGAGCTCCGGGCGACTAGGGTCAGTGACGATGAAGCTCTGGCGTATCCGACCCCACCCTAACCCTCCCCCATTCAAAGGGGAGGGGATGAACCCTCCTCCCTCCGCGAAGCGTGGGGGAGGATCGAGAAGGGGGGTTCTTCGAGCCGTCACAGATCACTAGCGCCAGAGGCGGGGGGCTGCGCGGAACGCCTTCCTTCCGAACTGCCGCGCCACCATCACGATATCCACGACGCCGTCATGGTTCAGATCCGCCGCCGGATCGCTGCTTCCGAAGAACTCGGCGATTCGCATCACGTCCTTGAGGTCCACGACGCCGTCGCCCGTCGGGTCGAGGATGCCCGTGATCGTCACCTTGCCCGGATAGGGCGTCGTCGGGATGCGGTTCTCGTTGAACATCAGCTTGCCGAACGTGATGCTCGTCTCTCCCGTCGCCTTGGGGTTTACAGTGAAAGTCGCGTTCAGCAGGACGCCTTTTCCCGTCGTCGCTCTTGCTGTCGCCATCGAGATGCGGAGCTCGCCATCCTGGACCAAGTGGGCGGCGAGCCAGCCGTCCGTCAACGTGCCCCTCGTCTCGATGCCCGTCGCCGTCAGCACTTCCGGCGAGAAGCGCAGGACGATGTCAACGCCCTTCAGGTTGAGGCCCGTCACGTCGTCTACTGTGATGGGAACCACGAGCGGCTTCGCCGGGTCCGCCGGTATCTCAGGTAAGCGGACGTCGACGGCTTGCGCCGCCGACGTCCATGCTATGACACATGCGCACACGACGAACAGTCGTCCGAATCGATGAGCCATCGGTAAGCCCTTCCGTCGAGCTACGGGCGGTACAGGGAGCGCTGCCGCGAACGACAGCGCCCCCACGGCGGGACCACCCGCAGATCGCCGGAGTTACCGGCTGGACCCGCCTACTTGCGGATGACCATTCGCCTAATCGCGGACGCGCTGTCCGTCCGGATTCCATACCGATACACGCCGGAGGCGACCACTTCGCCGAGGGCGTTGCGCCCGTCCCAGTGCGCGGACGTCGCCTTGTCGACGTACATGCCCTGTTCGCGGTGACCCAGATCGAGCTTGCGCACGAGCTTCCCGCCAACGTCATAGATGTTGATGGTCACCTTGCTCGACTGGTCGAGCTCGAACGGGATCCACGTCTCCGGGTTGAACGGGTTGGGGTAGTTGGGCAGCAGGCGGAACTCGTACGCCTGGTACGTGAACCGCTGGCTCAACGCCGCGAGCTTCGATTCATTGACGCCCAGCTTCGACACGCGCACCTCGCCGATCGCGCGCTTGGCGGCGCCGTCGGCCGGCTCGAACGTCACTTCGAGGAGACGTCCGGCGTCCATCGACGTCACGCTGGCGACCGCGATGGCGATCTTGCCGTCTTCCAGCTTCCGCGCGCTGAGCGCCTCGATGGCGTCGCCAGCGGGAGACGTCACCGACACGACCCGGAGCATCGCCGGATCGTATTCGACGACCACCTCGCCCGCGTACACGTCCGACTTGCCGTCCACGGCGAGCTTGAGCGTCATCTCCTGACCCGGACGGAGCACGTCCGAGGAGGCGATCAGACGCGGTTCGAACATCTCCGGCGTCGCCGTCGGTGCGCCGGGACCGACACCAGCATCGAAGTCAGTGATGAGACCGACGCCGAACTGGAGCATCTTGGACGCATCAAATGCGCTGATCGCGGCGTTGTTCGTGACATCGGCGATGTCGATGGCTTCCGCGTTGCTCAGAACGCGATCCGACCACCACGGCTTCGTGGGAGTTGTGACCGACCCATACGTTGTCGCACCGTCAGCGCCGGTTTCGACGTCGAACTTCGACCTCAGCAGCACGACGTACTGGAGTACGTCCGAGGCGTCCGTACCGCCCACGGTGCCGTCGCCCGAGACATCGCCGTAGCCAAGGTCCTTCTGCTCCAGCGCAGCCGCGAGGGCAGGAGGCGTCTTCGACACGTAGCTGCCCGTGATGTTGTCCTTCACCTCCAGCACGGTCATGGTAACGGCAGGATCATTGCCGTGAAGGACATCGCCACGGATGCCTGCTGCAAGCTGGAACGTCAGCAGCGTTGAGGCGCCCGTCCCGGTGAGGACGTCGGCAGAACTCGAGATGAGGAACACGACCTGGCCCGACGTGGGCGTGACTACTGGCGTCCAGGAACCCCCGGGGGTCACATCAGGCACGAGAGTGGCGCTGTCGGCGACATACGCCATCGCCGGGTCCTCGAACGTGACGGTCAGCGACACGTCCTTGATACCCTGGTCTGTGATCGTGCCCTCGGTGTCATTGATCGTGACCGTGAACGTCACGACGTCGGTGGGATCAGGGACGAGGTCGTCAGCGGTGATGGTGAACAGGAGCGGCTCAACCTCGACCGTCGTTAGAGTGGGCTCGGGGTCGTGTGCTTGGGTCGTGGGATCGTTCGCCGACGCCAGCACGACGGAGTCGAGCGTGTAGGGTCCTGAACCGAGCCCGAATGCCAACGTACCCGCATCGGCGGCAGGATCGACCACGAAGTCGATGTAGACCAGATCGCCGTCGCCGGAGAAGCCGGTCGCGTGTGTCATGGTGACGACAACCTCGCCCGGCGTCGTGGCTGAGTCGACCGACGCGACAGTGCCGGTGCCATCGAGTGGGTATGCACCAGCCGCAGCAACATGGATCGTGCCAGATACATCGTTGAGCGTCGGCGTTGCCCAGGGATCAGGTGACACGGCAGCAGGCAACGTTCCATCGGTCACCGCGCCTACGAAGGTTACAGCTGCGGGTACGTAGGTAAGGTCGAACTGGTAGGACGTGATCCCTTCTCCGGTCGTTGTCGTCGGCGCTACGATGCTCAGGTAGATCGTATCATCCACCTGAACCAACGCCGAAGACACTACGGCGTCGGGGTTGAGGGAGTCCGGTCCAAGCGTGGCGTTCGCGGCGAGGGTCGCGCCGAACATCACGCACACGAGCGCGATCAGGGCGCGTTTGTTTCTTCCGAGACTCATTCTCCGATTCTCCTTCACAGGTCGCGTAGCAGGGAGTGAGGTCGTCTGCGGGGCGCCTCGAAGGCGCTCCCGTCATGGGACTGGGCGACGATAGCGGGCGCCTCCTCTCCATCGAGCCGCCTGAAGCGGGAACCATCGCGCGCGTGAACGAACGCCCAAGACGACACAAGGTCGTCTGTCCGTTCCTTCGACTGCTCCGACCTGCGGGTATCGGATTCTGGAGCAGGTTAGTGCGTGCAAGCATCACTGTCACGTGTATCTTCGAACTCTTTTGGATTGGTTAGGAGTCCGAAGAATCGGCATACCCCCGCCCTCGCGTACCAGTTCTGGGTACACGTCAGGAGCTCGCCTCACTGTCTTCGTACAGTAAGACGCGCGAAGATGTCGAAATCCGAAATAAACCTGCAGGCAGGATGCGGACAGGTCAGCACCAATGCCAGGCAGGTAGTCGTGGTCAGTGACAGCGAATCGTCGGTGTGTCCAACCCCCACCCTGACCCTCCCCCATACAAGGGGGAGGGACATAGCCTCCTCCCCCCGCGAAGCGTGGGGGAGGATCGAGGTAGGGGGGAAGACGAAGTCTCCAAAGTAACTGACCAGTAGGGGACCGGCGCGCCGAAGGAGCTACGCGTCGGCGTGGTAGTGCGCCATCGTCCGGGCGTAGAGGTTGGGGAACGTCCGGCGGTGGTCGCCTTGGACGTAGAAGCCCTCGCCGCCGTCGGCGACGGTGCGGACGAGGATCGTCTTCCAGGGGCGGAAGTAGTAGTGCGGGTCGGTCTTGGGGGCTTCGGCGCTCGTGTCGTCGCCCAGCGGCACATAGTCGCACACGAGGGTCGTGATATCGGAGATCGTCCGTCCGCCCTGACGCGCGACGTTCCGCGCCATCGCGAGCGCCTTCAGGTAGACCTCGGGTCCCATGACGGCGGAGCCGAAGTTGAGCAGGACGCCGCCTTCGAGGTTCTCGATGGACTTGGCGATCACGAGAAAGTCCGTGTACGAAGCCGCTCCGAGCGCCGCGCCATCGGCGTTGGGGTGCTCGTGGATGATGTCGTAGCCGATGCCGACGTGAACCGTCGCCGGCACGCCGAAGCGGTACGCCGCCGCGAGGACGCTCAGCCCCTTGTGCGGATAGCCGTCCGCCTCCTCGATCTCGCGCCCGACGGATTCGCCCAGCCCGATGCCTTCGCGGGCAGCTTGCGCGATGATGTCGTTGAGCCGACCCGTCTCGGTCCACAGGCCGAACTCGCCCGTGCGGATGTAACGGGCGACGCTCTCGGTCGTCGCCCCGATCAGTGCGAACTCGAAGTCGTGGATGGGTCCCGCGCCGTTCATCGCAACATGTGAGATGAGTCCCTTCTGCATCAGGTCGATGAGGTAGCGCTGCACCCCAGCGCGGAGGACGTGGGCTCCCATCATCAGCACGACGGCGGAACCGTCGCGACGCGCCCTCACCATCTGGGCTCCGACGCGATCCAGCTTGCCCATCGACGCGGCGTCCAGCGGCTCGATGTCCGGGTCCAGTGGCAGGATGGACGATGCGTGGAGATCGTGTTCCCGCTCCGCCAGCGGCTTGACGATCAGGCGCGACCGGTCGAACTGCGGGTAGGGCATCACAGACCCTCCTCGTCGAACAGATACGCCAGCAGGCGTTCGAGATGCTCATACCCGGGCACGACGACCGCAGCCCCGGCTTGGATGAGGCGGTTCCGCTTCCACTCGTTGACACCCTCGCGGGCGACCTCGTCCGACGCCACGCCGACCGCGATCCCGCCGACCTCGACCGTGTTGAGGATCTCGACGTAGCCGTCGCCGAACGCGAGCAGCTCGGGTCCTGACAGCTTGTGCTCTCGCAGTATCTGCTGGATGACCATCGCCTTCGAGAAGTCCTCGACGCGGTCCAGCGCCGCGTAGACGCCGCCGTCGAAGTACTGGGTCACGCCCAGCAAGTCCGCTTCCTCGAGCACGTACCCGATGTCCGTGCCGCTCGCGAGATATAGCGCAACGCCTCGCTCGCGGAGCGCGTCCAGCAGCGCCACCGTGCGCGGCATCATCAGGTCGTCGGGGCGCAGCGATCCGCTTCGCAGCCCGTCGCGGCGCGACGCGATCCGCTCCATCAGCCGGTCATTGTAGATGCGCTTGTATTCCAGCGGCTCCAGCGGCGATCCGCCCCGCGTCCGCACTTCGTCGGCGAGCTGCATCATCTGGTAGAGCGTTTCCTTGCCCGTCAGCTTGTCCACATACTCGACGACAACGCCGCGCAGGTCCTCGTCGGACTCATCCGTGCCGCACTCGCGCAGGAACTCGACCATCATGGGAACCATGATGTCCTGCCAACCCGTGCGGATGAGCGAGACGGTTCCGTCGAAGTCGAACAGCGCGGAACGGATCCTGCCCCGCTCGATGCTCTCGGAGCGGAGCTCGATGTCCGTGCCGTCCAGATAGCGCGCACGCGGGTATACCGGAAACTCGTTGGTATCCAAGGGAACCGTCCTGCTTATTTGATGAGCGACTGGAGCTCACGGAACGCGGGATGACGGGAGTCGCCGAGCAGCTCGAACACCGCCATTTCGAGCGACATGGGAACCGCGCCGCTGCGCCACATGCGCTCGAACCCGATCCGCCGGTCGTCCGGGTCGCGCGACGAGATCGCGTCCGTCAACGGGAACGCGCTCCATCCGCCGTCGATGAGGTCGAGAACCGACTGCGCCACGCACACATGCGACTCGATGCCGACCACCAGGACGCTCGTCGCCTCGGACGCGCGGAGCCGTTCCACCAACCCGGGAGCCCCCAGCGCGGAGAACGTCGTCTTGACGAACGGCAAGTAGTCCGCGCCGAGCTGCTCGACGATCGGCGCGATGGTGACGCCCAGTCCCTTCGGGTACTGTTCCGTCACGAAGATCGGCAGCGACAGCGCCCGCGCGGCTTGGACGGCGACCTGAATCCGCCGCCATATCCGGTCCGCGTCGTCCATCACGGGAAGTAGCCGCTCCTGAATGTCGATCACGAGCAGGCATGCGCTGTCGGCGGATAGGCGCGGCGTTCCCATAGGCGGAGCCCTCCGGGCGTCCGACGGTGCGACCCCAGTATAGTCGCGCGGAGCATGCCGGTCAATCGCGCACCGCGCCGCCTACCCGGTGGGAATCCCTGTTGCGCACTCGTTGCCGCCGCTCTATAATCTCCATCGCGCCAATCCCCGTAGGGTCACGGCTGGCGTCCCGCCCAGCCACTCCATCGACATCGCGTGAGGAGCCGACCTCGTGGACGTCATGATGCGCTACGGCAAGCACGGTCGGCTCGTGCGCTTCCCGGACGACCGGACGACCGTCCTCCGAATGCGTCCGAGCGTCCCGCTCACCGATCCCGACGCCGCCGTACGAGATGCGCTCGCCCATCCGATCGACGCGCCGCCGCTCGCACAGCTCGCCCAAGGCAGGCGAGATGCGTGCATCGTCATCTCGGACATCACTCGGCCCGTGCCGAACCGCACGATTCTGCCCCCCATGCTCGAAACGCTCGAACGAGCCGGCATCGCGCGGGAGGCGATCCTCATCCTCATCGCGACTGGCATCCATCGACCCAACGAGGGAGACGAGCTCATCGAGCTGGTCGGGCAGGAGATCGCGGCGAAGTACCGCGTCGAAAACCATATGTCGATGGACCTCGAGAGCCACCGCGACCTCGGACGCACCGCCAACGGAACTCCCGTCCTCATCGACGAACGGTATTGCGCCGCCGACCTCAAGATAACGACCGCCCTCATCGAGCCGCATCTCATGGCGGGATACTCCGGCGGACGCAAGGCGATCTGCCCGGGGCTCGCCTCCATCGAGACGATGAAGGTGATGCACGGTCCCGAACTCCTCGAACACCCGAACGCCGCCGCCGGGGTGCTCGACGGCAACCCGTTCCACGCCGAAGCGACTCGCATCGCGCGTCTCGCGGGCGTGGACTTCATCGTCAACGTGGCAATCGACGAGGAGCGTCGGCTGATCGGCGTGTTCGCAGGCCATATGGAAACCGCGCATCGACGCGGCTGCGACTTCGTCGCCGAGCGCGTCTCGGCTCCGGTCGAACCGGCGGACATCGTCGTGACGACATGCGCTGGCTATCCGCTCGACCAGACCTTCTACCAGGCGGTCAAGGGCGCGGTTGGAGCGCTAGCTGCCGTCAAGCCGGGCGGGAGCATCCTGCTGATGGCGCTGTGCGACGAAGGCGTCGGCAGTCCGCCGTTCACTCGCCTCGCCCTTGAGACGGGCGATCTCGACGCGTTCGTCCAGGGGCTCTACGATCCGACCCGATTCGTCGTCGACCAGTGGCAGCTCGAAGAGCTCGCCAAAGCGACGCGCAAGGCGGATATCTCCATGTTCTCCGAGGGAATCGCCAACCAGGACCTCAAACGGCTTTTCGTCAAGCCGGTATCCTCTCCGGAGGACGGCATCTCCCAGCTCCTGAGCGTCCACGGGCCCACGGCGCGGATCATCGCCATACCGGAAGGGCCCTACGTGCTGCCGATACCGTCGCCAGGAGGCGCATAGCCTTGAAGGATCGGGAACCCATCGCCGTTCGCGGGTATCGCAACGGGCTCTACATCACGATCGACGACTCCATCCCTGAGTCTGAGCTCGCTGAGCGCATCATGGCGCGGTTGGAGGTACTCGGCTCCTTTATTAAAGGTGCCGGAGTCATGCTGGAGGTCGGAACGCGCACGCTGGACGATGACGCCCTGCGCACGCTGCAGAAGCTCTTCCAGCGACAGTACGGCATGACCATCAGCCAGTTGATCGCCGGCAGCGACACGACGCGGCACGCTGCGGAAATCCTCCGCATCCGCGCCGTCCCCACCCTCGTGCGCCGTGGAGGGGAAGAGGACGAACCCCCGAGCCGCAACGCGAATACCGTCACCGTCCGGAGCACGCTCCGATCTGGAGCCCTGGAACGATATCTGGAAGGCAACATCCTCGTCATCGGCGATGTCAATCCGGGCGCCGAAGTGATCGCATCCGGTGATATCATCGTGCTCGGCACACTGCGAGGCGTCGTGCACGCCGGCGCCATGGGCGATGAGAACGCCGTCGTCATCGCCCTGAATCTGCTTGCCACGCAGCTCCGCATCGCGCACTGCATCGCCAGGTCTCCCGAGGGAACGCGACGGACAGCCGGTTTCCACCCGGAAATGGCGCTCGTCGAGCAAGGGCAGATCGTCGTTAGACCGTTTACCGGGGCATCCGGATTGAGTGAGTCATAGCTGGAACCTCAGGAGGCATTCGGTCCATGGGACGTCCTATCGTCGTAACTTCGGGTAAGGGCGGCGTCGGAAAGACGACGACGGTCGCCAACCTGGGCACATCTCTCGCACTGATGGGCAAGAAAGTCGCCATCGTCGACGCGGACATCGGGCTGCGAAACCTCGACGTGGTGATGGGTCTCGAGAGCCGCGTCGTCTTCACGTCGATGGATGTGATGGACGGCAAGTGCGACCTCTCGAAAGCTCTCATCCGCGATAAGCGCTGCGAAAACCTGTCGATCTTGGCGGCGGCGCAGAACCGCAACAAGAACGACATCCACCCCGAGCAGATGCAGAAGCTCGTCAAGCAGCTCGCCGACGAGTTCGACTTCGTCTTCATCGATTGCCCGGCGGGAATCGAGCAGGGGTTCGACAACGCGCTCGCCGGAGCCCAAGAAGCCATCGTCATCGTCACTCCCGAAGTATCGTCGATCCGCGACGCGGACCGCGTCATCGGGTTGGTTCAGTCGCGAGGCATTGCCGATCCGGTCTACATCATCAACCGTCTCGCGCAGCAGATGGTCGAACGCGGCGAGATGCTCGGGAGAACCGACATCCAGGAGATCCTTGCGATCAAGCTGCTCGGCGTGATTCCCGAAGACATGGGCGTCGTCGGCTCCACCAACCGGGGGACCCCCTTGGCGCTCGAGGGCGTTCGTCCGGCTGCCACCGCGTACCAGCGGATCTCCCGGCGGCTTCTCGGCGAGGAAGTGCCGATTCCGGAGTTCCGCAACGAAAGCGCCCTGGCGCGGTTTTGGAAGATGCTCGTCGGGCGTGCGTAGGCAACTCAGGGCTGAGCCGGTACGCCGGCCGACGAAAGGACGTCTCCATGGTCATGTCCGACTTCCTGGCGCGCATCGCGCGGTGGTTCCAGGGGCAAGCGCCCAGCAGGGAAGTCGCTCGGAATCGACTGCAGCTCATCCTCATCCAGGACCGATCCGGCGTCGATCCGGGAATCCTCGACTCGCTCCGAGAGGACCTGGTCGAGCTCATCGAGCGCTATTTTCACATATCCGAAGAAGGTATCGAGGTCGAGCTCCAGCGAGACGAGGACCGTGCTGCGCTGATCGCCAACATCCCGATCGTCTCCCTGAAGGCGCGTCACCGTGCAGACATCGAGAAGGCAGCGTCGCCAGCCTCGTAGCGCCGTCGCGCGCTCGGAGGCGTCGGAAGGTTCGGCGGCTGAATCGCCAGCGGTCCCACGTCGATGAGCGCTGTCCTGATCACGGCGCTCGCGTTCCGCCGTCACGCGCACCAAGAGCGCCAGACGCTACTGGATCGGGGGCTCCACCCCATCGACAGCCCCCATTTCCGACCGATGCCGGAGGCGGAGTTCCTCGGCTTCATCGACCGCACGGACGTATCCCAAGTCCGGGGCGTCATCGCCGGCGCCGACAAGTTCACTCGGAAGGTTCTCGACCGCTTCCTTGCGTTGCGCGTCATCTCGCGGTGGGGCATTGGCTACGACGCCATCGACGTCTCGGCGGCGACGGACCTCGGCATCCTCGTCACGAACACGCCGGGACTTCTGGGCGACGCCGTCGCCGACCTCGCGATCGGGTTGATGATCGCCCTCGCCCGCAAGATCGTCGCGGCGGATAAGCTCGTACGGCGCGGCGGCTGGGAAGAGCTCTCCGGCGCCTCCGTCTGGGGCAAATCGCTGGGAATCATCGGCTTCGGCAGCACGGGTCAAGCCGTCGCGCGGCGCGCGAGCGGGTTCCCCATGGTGGTTCGCGCCTTCGACCCCTTCCCGAACTCCGAGGCGGCTCGGAATCTGGGCGTCGAGCTCACGTCCTTCGACGATCTGCTCGCCGCGTCGGACTACGTCAGCCTTCACGCCGACCTGAATCCGTCCACCGCGAAGATGATGAACGCCGAAGCGTTCGCCAAGATGAAGCCCGGCGCGTTCTTCGTGAACACGGCGCGAGGCGGGCTCGTCGATGAAGCCGCCCTCCTCGCCGCGCTCGAGTCCGGCAGGCTCGCTGGAGCGGCGCTCGACACGCACGCCGTCGAGCCGCCTCACCCCGACAACCCCCTCTTTCAGCGCGACGATGTCATCGTGACACCGCACATCGCCTTCTCGACGGCGGAGTCGATCGCCGCCGTCAACGCCGCCGTCATGCGCAATCTGACCGACGGAATGGAGGGCAGAAAGCCGGCGTTCCTCGTCAATCCAGACGCCTGGCAGGCTGCCCGCGCACGCGCCGAATCGTAGGAGATGTGACGATGCACAAGTGCGCCATTCTCGGATGCGGAGGCAGAGCCCACGGTCACGCGGACGCCTACCGGCACGTCAGGCTCGGGAAGCTCGCCGCCATCTGCGACATGGACGAGGGCAGGCTGGCGTCGTTCGGCGAGCGCTGGGGTGTCTCGACGCGCTACACGAGCTTCGAGGAGATGCTCGACAAGGAGAAACCGGACCTTCTTCACATCGTGACGCCGCCGCAGTTGCGGGTCAGTCTGCTGACCATTGCCAGCGATCATGGCGTCCCAGCGATTCTCATCGAGAAACCCATCGCCATCCAGGGCGAAGACTACGCGCAACTCCGAGAGCTCGACGCACGGACCCGCACGAAGATCTGCGTTAACCACCAACTCCACTTCCATCCACGATCGCTCGAGTTCCAGCGCGCCGTTCAGGACGGAGCCATCGGCGAGCTCCGCTTCGTCGAGGCGAGCGCACGGCTCAACCTGTCCGGTCAAGGCACTCACATCCTGGAGCTCGTCGCCGCCTACACGGTCGGCGCGACGCCGACGGGCGTCTTCGGCAA
>Ga0194120_10005492_pt1 | contig 18621 bp, 15 predicted proteins | sample TA2MahCa65mmetaG_FD_148642 | JGI IMG/M metagenome (GOLD analysis project Ga0194120, IMG submission 148642) | Freshwater microbial communities from Lake Tanganyika, Tanzania - TA2015019 Mahale Deep Cast 65m | ecosystem: Environmental > Aquatic > Freshwater > Lake | place: Tanzania: Lake...
GAGAAAGAATCCCATGACGCTCCTCAGTGCTGGACGCCCAGATAGGCGTCGATGACGGTCTGGTCCTTGCGCACGGCATCGGGGGTGCCGTCGGCAATCTTGCGGCCATAGTCGAGCACGACCACGCGGTCGGAAATGTCCATGACCACGCCCATGTCGTGCTCGATCAGGCAGATGGTGGTGCCGAACTCGTCGTTGACGTCGAGGATGAAGCGGCACATATCCTGCTTTTCCTCGAGATTCATGCCGGCCATCGGCTCGTCGAGCAGCAGAAGCGTCGGCTCCGCGGCAAGCGCCCGGCCGAGCTCGACGCGCTTTTGCAGGCCGTAGGGCAGGCGCCCGACCGGCACTTTGCGCACCGACTGGATTTCCAGGAAGTCGATGATGTCCTCGACCTTGCGCCGGTGCGCCATTTCTTCGGTGACCGCCGGACCCGCCCAAAGCGCCTGCCAGAACAAGCCGCGCGTCATCTTGAGATTGCGCCCGGTCATGATGTTGTCGAGCGTGGTCATGCCCTTGAAGAGCGCGATGTTCTGAAAGGTGCGGGCGATGCCGCGCGCCGCCGCATCGTGCGGATCGACGTCGTGGCGCTTGACGCCCTTGTAGGTCACGGTGCCTTCCTGGGGATGGTAGAAGCCGTTGATGCAGTTGAGCATCGACGATTTGCCGGCGCCGTTCGGGCCGATGATCGCCAGGATCTCGTGCTCGCGGATCTCGAAGGAAACGTCGTTGATCGCCTTCACCGCCCCGAAAGAGAGCGAGATGTTCTCGACCTTCAAGAGGACGTCGCCGATCCGTTTCGCGGGCGCATTCATGCCTAGCCAGCCTTCTTCATCGCCGCGGGGAAGGTCGCGGCGTCCGCCAGATGCAGCCGCGCCTTGATCGTGCCGGTTCGACCGTCCTCGAAGGTGACCTTGGCCTGGACGTCGATCTCCTTCTTGTCCGAATAGAGCGCCTCGATCAACGGCGCATAGCGTTCGGCGACGACATTGCGCCGGACTTTGCGCGTCCGCGTGATCTCGCCATCGTCGGGATCGAGTTCCTTGTGGAGGATCAGGAAGCGCTTGATCTGCGAGCCGGCCAGGTCGGGGTCTTGCGCGAGGTCGCGGTTGACCTGCTCGATATTGCCGCGGATCAGCCCATAGACTTCGGGCTTTGACGCCAGGTCCTGATAGGACGAATAGGAAATGCCTTGGCGCTCGGCCCAATTGCCGACGGCATTGAGATCGATGTTGATGAAGGCGGCGACCGCGTCTTGGTTCGCGCCATGGGCGACGGCTTCGAGGATGAAGGGGAAGAACTTCAGCTTGTTCTCGAGATATTTGGGCGCGAACAGCGCGCCGTTCTTGAGCCGGCCGACATCCTTGACGCGGTCGATGATCTTGAGATGGCCATCGGTCGTGAAGACGCCGGCATCGCCGGTATGCACCCAGCCATCGGCGGTCTTGGTCGAACGCGTCGCCTCGTCGTTCTTGTAATAGCCGACGAAGACGCCGGGGCCGCGATAGAGCACTTCGCCGGCGTCGTCGATCCGAACCTCCATGTCGGGCGCGGGCGGGCCGACGGTGTCGCCCCGGACGTCGCTGTCCGATTGGATGGTCAGGTAGACGGTCGACTCGGTCTGGCCGTAAAGCTGCTTCAGATTGATGCCGATCGCCCGATAGAAGTTGAAGATGTCGGGGCCGAGCGCCTCGCCCGCGGTATAGGCGATGCGCACGCGCGACAGCCCGAGCACGTTCTTGAGCGGGCCATAGACCAGAACCTCGCCGAGCGCGTAGAGCGCCCGGTCGACGAAGCCGACCGACTTGCCTTCCAGGATGCCCAGGCCGACGCGGCGCGCATGATCGATGAAATAGGCGAACATCTTGCGCTTGATCCAGCTCGCATCTTCGATGCGCACCATCACCTGGGTGAGCAGGCCTTCCCAGACCCGGGGCGGCGCGAAATAGAAGGTCGGGCCGATTTCCTTGAGGTCGGATTGCACGGTCGCGCCCGATTCGGGGCAATTGACGCAAAAGCCCGCGACCATTGCCTGACCGAAGGAGAAATAGTGCTGGCCGATCCATGCCGGCGGCAAATAGGCGAGGATGTCTTCGCTCTCGCTCAGCCGATCGAAGGCGACCGAACGGCGCGAGGTCTCGATCAGATTGTCGAAAGACAGCATGACGCCTTTCGGGCGGCCGGTGGTGCCCGAAGTGTAGGGAATGACCGAAATATCGGAACCCTTGCCCTTGGCGACCTCGGCCGCGAAAAACTCCGGATGTTCGGCGTCGAATTTGCGGCCCAACTCCTCGACCTTGGCCAGGCTGTGGAGGAAGGGCTGATCGTAATGACGCATGCCGCGACCGTCTTCGTAGATCACGGTCTTGAGTTGAGGGCAGCGCGCCATGTTGCCGAGGAGCTTGTCGACCTGCTCCTGGTCTTCGGCATAGGCGATGCCGACCTCGGCATGGTCGAGCACGAATTGGACTTCTTCCGCGACCGAGTCCTGATAGACCGGCACGGCGACGCCGCCGATCGCTTGGATGGCGGCAATGGTCCAATAGAGCCGCGGGCGGTTGTCGCCGATGAGCGCGATCTTGTCGCCGCGCTTGGCGCCGAGAGCGGCGAGCCCGCAGGCAATGGCGCGGACATTGGCCAAGCTTGTGGCCCAGTCATAGGTCTGCCAAATGCCGTATTCCTTTTCCCGGTAAGCGGGACGGGCGCCGATACGCGAGGCGTTGCGGATCAAGAGCTTGGGGAAGGTGTCGTCGCTCTTGGCGGCATCCTTGGCCATGGAAATCCTCCCGTCGCGTTAGGCGGCGCAGGTCTTCGCCCACCTCCCGCACTGCAATATCGGCGCGGCTTCGTAGCTAAGATAGCATAAGGGGTCAAGGGGGGCGCCGACCCATGCGACAGGGCGTCGACAACCGCAGCCTTGGGCGTCGTCAACCCCGTTGGTCGCGATGTCGGAAATGACGCCAATTTTCAGATTTCGTTAAGTAATTCATGTCCTAATCGGCACCGGTTAGGATAGGGAGCCGATGGACGTTCAATCCGCCGCAATGTCACCGTCGACGAGCGACGGAGCCTTGCGCAGCCACCGCCGGTGGCTGCGTCCACGGGCGCTCATCGTCGCGGTTTTTTCGGCGGTCATCGTCGTCGTCGTGGGCCTGACGGCGCTCGATATTTGGCGCCTGCGCCAGGCCGATATCCGCAGCGTCCGTCAAGGTCTCGAGGCTCTTGCCAGTGCCGCGGCGGGCAACGCGCTCCAGTCGATCCAGAGCGCGGACAGCGTGCTCCACTACATGAGCGATCACTACCGCGTATTGCGATCGGATCCGACCGGCGATGGTCGAAGCGTTGCCCAAAGGCTCGGGCAAGTCATGACCGCCTTGCCTTCCTTGACCGCGGCTTTCGTCGCCGACAATGAAGGGCGGCGCGTGCTCGACGGCGGGAATTGGCCGCCGGCACCGCTCGACATCGGCCGCTATGCCGATTTCAAGGCGCATCTCGCCTCGCCCAGTACGGCTCTCGTGGTGGGCGGGCCGATCGGCGGTCGCGACGGCCTTGATCCGCTGATCGGACTGAGCCGCGGCATCATCGCATCGGATGGCGCTTTCGCGGGCGTCGCCCATGTCGGCTTGCGCGTTCGATCGATCGAGGCGTTCTACGAACGCATCATGCCTTCGCCGCGACACAGCATCGCATTGGTGCGCGACGACGGAACGATAGTCGCCCGATTCACCTTGTCGAACCCGGCCAGGGAAATGACCCAGGCCGAGCGGTCTCACATCATCGTCGGCCTGACCGGCGAGTCTGGAGTGATCGAGAATTACGTCGTCACGGGCGGCAGCACGTTGATCGTCGCTTGGCGCCGGGTCGGCGATTATCCGCTGATCGCCGCGGCCGTGATGCCCAGGAGCGACGTATTCGCGGCTTGGACGGGCGAGACCGCGATCCAAGTCGGGCTCATTGCTTTCGTGCTTGTCCTGTTCGCCATGGCCGGCTTCGCGCTCCTCCGGGAGTCCGAGCGTCGCGACGCGGCCGAGGCGCTCGCCCGCTTCAATGAAGGGCGGTTCAGGGATTTCGCCGAAGCAGGGAGCGAGTGGCTCTGGGAGACCGATGCCGAACTACGCTTCACCTATGTCTCGCCCACGGTGTCCGGCGGCTCCGGATTGACGCCCAGTCATTTCATCGGCCGGCGCTTCGATCCGAGCGAGGCCATCGACATCGAGCCCGGCTCGCTCGCTCGCCACATGGAAACGCTCGCGTCTCGCCGTCCTTTCGCGAGTTTCAAATATCTGCGACGCGGCAAGGACGACAAGTTTCATGTGCGCGAAGTGAGCGGCCGACCGATCTTCGGCGACGACGGCACGTTCATCGGCTATCGCGGCATCGGGCGCGACCTGACCCACATCATGGAGGTCGATGCGCGGCTCGCCGAATCCGAGAAGCGCCTGGCGGACTCGATCGACAGCCTGTTCGACGGCTTCGCGCTTTGGGACGCGGACGATCGCATGACGCTCTGCAACGAAGCCTATCGGCGCATGACCGGACCGCATCAGGCACGACCGGGCGAAAAATTCGAGGATGTCGTTCGCCGCATGATCCTCGACGGGTTCATCGACACAGCGGGCGAGGAGCCTGAGGCCTACATTCGTAGTCGAGTCGCCATTCATCGCAACCCGGGCGCGCCGATCGAGGTCCACTACAAATCGACCGATGCCTGGTTCCGCATCGCCGAGCGCAAGATGGGGAGCGGAGGCATCGTTACCATTCTTGCTGACATCACGGCGATGAAACGCATCGCGACGGAGCTCACCAATAGCCGGCAAGTGCTGCGCGCGGCGCTCGACGGCGCGCCGATGATGATCAGCATCAAGGGCCCAGATCTGCGCTACCGCCTGGTGAATTCGAAGCTGCTCGAATTCTTTGCCTTGCCCGAGGACCGGGTTATCGGGCGGACGCGAGGCGAGATCATGGCCGACGGCGCCGGCGACGTGGAGGCGCGCGACCTCGAGGTTCTCGAAAGCGGCGAGCCGACGTCGTTCGACGAGACTCCGATCCCGGGCTCCGAGGGCGCCGGAACTTGGCTGATGGGAAAATATCCGATCAAGGATGCCGAAGACCGCGTCACCGGCATCGTCACCTACAACTTCGACATTAGCGACCGCAAGCGCATGGAACGCGCGCTCGAGGAAAGCCAAAGACTGTTCCGCGCCGCGCTCGACGCCGCGCCGATGGTGTTCTCGATCAAGGACAACGATCTGCGTTACATGATGGTCAATCGTGCCTTCCTCGGGCGCGCCGGCAAGAGCGAGAATGAGATCGTCGGCAAACGCTCGCCCGAGGTCTGGGGCCCGGCCGCCCTTCCGGTCGAGGCGCTCGACAGGGAAATCCTGCGCAGCGGTCGGAGCGTCGATTTCCAGGAGCGGGTGACCGAGCGGGGGAACGAAGGTTCCAAGACTTGGTTGACCAGCAAGACCCTGTTGCGGGATGCCTTGGGGCGGCCGATTGCCATCGTCTCGGTCGATGTCGACATCACCGAGCGCAAGCGTATCGAGGCCGCGCTCCGGATGACCGAAGCGAAATACCGCGGCCTGATCGAAGAATCGTCCCTGCCCATGGTGCTGACGCGGCGTCTCAAGCCGATCTTCGCCAACCGCGCCTTCGTCGCGGCGCTCGGCATGAAGGATCCGAGCGAGGTCATCAATTTGCCCTCGCTCCTCGACCTGATCCATCCGGAAGACCGCGGGATGCTGTACGAACACCGCCAGCTCCTGCGCGAAGGTCGGGTGGCCGAGGATACGCTTGTCGAGTTCCGCATCCGGCGCGGCGATGGCCAGCTTCGCTGGTTGCACGCTTCGACGTCGACGGTCGATTGGGACGGCGAGCCCGCGATCTTGATCGTCTTCACCGACGTCACGCTGCGTCGCGAGGCCGAACGCGCCGCCGAAAACTCCGAACGTCTCTTGCGCACCGTGCTCGATGCGGTGCCGGCGCGCATCAACGCCAAAGACCTCGATCATCGTTACGTGTTGGTCAACCGCTACCAGGCCGAATTCTATCGAATGCCCGTCGAGGCCGTCCTTGGCAAGACCGTCGGCGACATCTTCGGCGCGGATTCAGATAGACGCATGTCCGATCTCGAAAACAGGGTTTTCGAGACCGGTGAAGCGATCGTCAATCAGGAGGAGACATATCTCGAGGATGGCAAGGAGCTGACTCTGCTGATGAACAAGGTGCCGCTCAGGGACGAGCGGGGCGGGATCATCGGCGTGGTCACGGTCGCCATGGACATTACGCCGCGCAAGCAGGCGGAGAAGGAACTCGAGAGCAGTCGCATGCTTCTCAAATCCGTCGTCGACAATCTGCCGGCGATCGTCACCGTCAAGGATCGCGACTTGCGCTATGTCTTGGTCAACAAGGCGGCGACGGAATTTCACGGGCGATCGGAAGCCGAGTTCCTGGGCTATCGCTATGACGACATCGCGCCCTATGCGCGGTTCGACATTGCGCGCGAATTGGAAGAGCAGCTGTTGAAATCCGGCAAGGCCGTGCCTTTCACGGAATTCGAAGTCGCCAATCGCCGCGGCGAACGCTTCGTCTATCTGATCTCGCGCACGCCGCTGCCGGGGCCGGATAGACGCGTCGATCGCATCGTTACCGTCTCGCTCGACATCACCGACCGCAAGCGCGCCGAGACCGAGATCCGCGAGGCCCGCGAACGTTTCCGCGCCTATGCCGAGACTTCGTCCGATTGGTTCTGGGAAACGGACGCCAAGCATCGCTTCGTCTTCGTTTCGGCCGGCATCGAGCAGCACGACATCGATGCGACCGCCCTGCTCGGCGCCGACGTCGCCGATGTCGTCGAGGGCGCCAAGGCGCCGACGCGGGCGCATCAGTCATTCCGCGACGTCGTCTACTCCTATGGCGATGCCGGCGGACGGCGCCGCACCGTCGCTTTCGGCGGCCGGCCGCGTTTCGATGCGCGAGGCGTCTTCGCCGGCTATGTCGGCACGGGGCGCGAGATTACCGACGCGGTCGAGCGCGAAGACGCGCTCCGCGCCGCCAAGGAAGCGGCCGAGGCCGCGAGCCACGCGAAGTCCGAGTTCTTGGCCAATATGAGCCACGAGCTTCGCACGCCGCTCAACGCCATCATCGGTTTCTCCGAGATGCTCGACCGCGGCTATCTTGGCCAGCTCAATGACCGTCAGGGCGGCTATGTCCGCGACATCGAAAATTCGGGGCGGCATCTCCTCGGCATCATCAACGACGTGCTCGACCTCGCCAAAGTCGAGGCCGGCATGATCGAGCTTCGCGAAAGCGATGTCGACCTGCCGGAACTGCTCGACGCCTGCCGGCGTCTGGTGCGCGAGAAGGCCGAGAAGGGCGGCATCGGGATCAGCCTGCAGGTCTCGTCCGTCTTGCCCAAGATTCGGGCGGATGAGCTCGCGCTCAAGAAGGTCATGATCAATCTTCTCGGCAATGCCGTGAAGTTCACGCCTCAGGGCGGCGCGATCGAGATCCGCGCCGGCGTCGAGGCCGATGGCGGCTTCGCCATCGTGGTCTCCGATACCGGCATCGGCATCGCGCCCGAGGACATTCCGAAGGCGCTACAGCCTTTCGGCCAGATCGAAGGCACGCTGACGCGGAGCCACGAAGGCACCGGCCTCGGACTGCCGCTCTCGGTCTCGATCATGGAGCATCACGGCGGCAGTCTGGAGCTGCGCTCGACGCTTGGCGCGGGGACGACCGTGACGGTCCGCCTGCCGAAAAGCCGCGTCATCGCCGCTCGGCGCTAACGCGCCATGGCGTGATATTCGGGATTGGGCATCATGTCGACGGCGGAGGCCATGCGGTTCGACATGTTGTAGAAGGCGGCCGTCGCGGCGATGTCCCAGATATCGCGTTCGGAAAAGCCCGCATTGCGGAGCGCCTGACGATCGGCCTCGCCCATTTCCGCCGGCCGCTCGGTCAACTTCACGGCGAAATCGAGCATGGCGCGCTGGCGGGGGCTCAGCTCGGCCGCGCGATAATTCATGACCATGAGTTCGCCGAGCTTGGGGTCGCCCGAAAGCTGACGCACCGCCGCGCCATGCGCGGTCAGACAGTAATAGCAACTGTTGGCGGACGAGACGGCGACCGCGATCATCTCGCGTTCGAGCTTGCTGAGCCCCGAATCGCCCAGCATCAATTCGTTGTAGAAGTCGATGAATGTCCGGAGCTTCTTTTGGTCGAAGGCGTAGGCCTTGAGCACGTTGGGGACGAGGCCGAGTTTTTCCTGGCATTTGGCAAAATACTTCTCGAGATCGGCATCGAGCTTCTCGAGCGGCTTGAGGCCGAGCGCAATGACGTGCTGGGGCTGGGACATGGCGGGCTCCGAACAGGACTTAGGCGCCGTTCTGGGCGCGGTGGCGCAAGAGATGATCGGCGAGCACGAAAGCGACCATGGCCTCGCCCACCGGCACGGCGCGAATGCCGACGCAAGGATCGTGGCGGCCCTTGGTCGCGACCTCGACCTCGTTGCCGGCAGCATCGATCGAGCGCACCGGCGTTAGGATCGAGCTTGTCGGCTTGACGGCGAAGCGGATGACGAGGTCTTGGCCGGTCGAGATGCCGCCCAAGATGCCGCCGGCGTTGTTCGACAAAAAGACGGGACGGCCGTCCCGCATGCGCATTTCATCGGCATTGTGTTCGCCGGTCATGGCTGCGGCGGCGAAGCCCGCGCCGATCTCGACGCCCTTGACGGCATTGATGCCCATGAGCGCGCCTGCGAGATCGGCATCGAGCTTGCCGTAGATCGGCGCGCCCAGGCCGACGGGCATGCCCGAGACCTGGATTTCGATCACCGCGCCGGTCGACGATCCGGCCTTGCGAAGCCGATCGAGGTCTTGTTCCCAGAGCCCCGCCGTTTCGGCGTCGGGACACCAGAACGGGTTCTTGGCGGTCTCGACCCAGCTCCAGCGCGCCCGCTCGATGGCGCGCGCGCCGATCTGGATGAGCGCGCCGCGGATCGTCACGTCCGGCCCGAGCACCTTGCGCGCGATCGCGCCGGCGGCGACGCGGCAGGCGGTTTCGCGCGCCGATGACCGCCCGCCGCCGCGATAATCCTGGATGCCGTATTTTTGCTGATAGGTCCATTGCGCATGACCGGGCCGGTATTTGTCCTTGATCTCGCCATAGTCCTTGGAGCGCTGATCGACATTTTCGATCAGGAGCGAGATCGGCGTGCCGGTGCTCAAGCCCTCGAACACGCCCGAAAGGATCTTCACCTTGTCCGGTTCCTGGCGCTGGGTGGTGAAGCGGCTCTGGCCGGGCCGGCGCTTGTCGAGCCAGGCCTGGATGTCGTCTTCGGCGAGCGGCAGGCGCGGCGGGCAGCCGTCGACGACGACGCCGATCGCCGGGCCGTGGCTCTCGCCCCAGCTGGTGAAGCGCAGGAGATGGCCGAAGCCGTTATGCGACATGGCCTCGGCGCCTCGCCTCTACACGGTCGAGATGTCGGGCGCGTCGACCGACTTCATGCCGACGACGTGATAACCGCAATCGACATGGAGGTTCTCGCCGGTTACGCCCGTGCCGAGATCGGACAAGAGGAATAAGGCCGCGCCGCCGACCTCGTCGATGGTGACGTTGCGGCGCAAGGGCGAGTTGTATTCGTTCCACTTCAGAATGTAGCGGAAGTCGCCGATCGCCGAGGCGGCGAGCGTCTTGATCGGTCCGGCGGAAATCGCGTTCACCCGGATCTTCGACTTGCCGAGATCGACCGCCAGATATTTCACGCTCGCTTCGAGCGCGGCCTTGGCGACGCCCATGACGTTGTAATGCGGCATCACCTTCTCGGCGCCGTAATAGGTGAGGGTGACGATCGAGCCGCCATCGGCCATGAGCTTTTCGGCGCGCTGGCAGATGGCGGTGAAGGAATAGCAGGAGATGTCGAGCGACATGGCGAAATTGTCGGCCGTCGTGTCGACATAGCGCCCTTTGAGCTGGTCCTTGTCGGAATAGGCGATGGCATGGACGACGAAATCGAGCTTGCCCCAGCGCTGGGCGACATCCGCGAAGACGCCATCGAGCGAGCCCTTGTTCGTGACGTCGCAAGGCAGGAGATAGTCCGAGCCGACGGACGCCGCCAGGGGTCTGACGCGCTTTTCCAAGGCCTCGCCTTGGAAGGTGAAACCGAGGGTCGCACCCTGGGCGCCGAGCGCCTTGGCGATGCCCCAGGCAATGGAACGGTCGTTCGCGACGCCCATGACCAGACCGCGCTTGCCGGTCATCAAAGACGAGGATGCTGACATGGATGTGCCTGTTTCTCTTTGCAGATTCGGATGTTGCAGCGCATCCTACACGATGCCGGCGGTCGGTCAATTCAGCCGAGGCCGGACTTCTTGCGGACGTCGTATGACGCGCCCGGCCAGCGCTCGACGAAATGCTCGAGGTCGGCGTCGGGCTCGCTCGGCAGTTTGATCTGCAAGGCGACATATTGATCGCCGCGCAGGCCCGTCTTGGGCTGAAGGATGCCCTTGCCCTTGAGGCGAAGCTTCTGGCCCGAGCTTGCGCCCCTCGGCACGCCCATGGCCACCGGCCCGTCGATGGTCGGGACATCGATCTTGCCGCCTTTGACCGCCTCGGCGAGGCTGATCGGCAGATCGAGGTGGATGTCCGCGCCGTCCCGCCGAAAGAACGGATGTGCGCCGACCGTGATTTCGATCAGCGCATCGCCGCTTTCGCCGTCATTCGGGCTCTGTTCGCCCTGGCCCTTGAGGCGCACGACCTGACCAGATTCGATCCCGGCGGGGATGGTGACGTCGAGCGTCTTGCCCGAGGGAAGCGTCAGACGCCGCACGCCACCCCTGACGGCTTCCAGGAAATCGACCGCGAGCGCGTAGCGCTGGTCGAGGCCGCGCATGCGTCCGGCCCGCGGGCGGCCCTTGCGTCCGCGGCCGAACAGATCGGCGAAGATCTCTTCGGGATCGAAACCGAAGCCGCCGTTCTGGCCGAAGCCGCCCGGACCCGCGCCCGGGCCACGACCGCCGCGGGCACCAAAAGGCGCGCGCTCCTGGCCGCTCGCATCGATCTCGCCCCGATCGAAGCGCTTGCGCTGCTCGGGATCGCCGACAATAGCATTGGCGGCCGATATCTCCTTGAAGCGATCGGCCATCGCCTTGTTGCCCTTGTGCAGATCGGGATGGAACTGCTTGGCGAGCTTGCGATAGGCCTTGCGGATGTCGTCCTGACCAGCGTCCTTCTTCACGCCCAAGACATCATAGGGATCACGCATCGGGGTCGGGTTTCTCTGGTCCTGCGAAACATTCGCACCGTTTTCAGCCGACTTGGCCCGGCGCGCGGGGCGGATTATACCGAAAGCCGGAAACGCATCCATGACCATCGAAGCGACCGCCGATCCGATCGATCTGTTCTCCGTCTGGTTCGCCGAAGCGAACGCGGCGGAGAACGACGCCAATGCCATGACGCTTGCGACCGCCGATGCGGCGGGCAAGCCGTCGGCGCGCATGGTCCTGCTCAAGGGGTACGATGGGCAGGGTTTCGTCTTCTATACCAATCTCGAAAGCCGCAAGGGCAAAGACCTTGCCGAGAACGCGCAGGCTGCGTTCTTGTTTCACTGGAAGAGCCTCAAACGCCAGATCCGCATCGAAGGCGCGATCGAGCGCGTGAGCGAGGCGGAGGCCGACGAATATTTCGCGACGCGCCCACGCCAGGCGCAGATCGGCGCTTGGGCGTCCCGCCAGTCGAGTACGCTCGATACGCGCTTCGCCCTCGAAGCCGAAGTCGCCAAATACACGGCCAAATTCGGCCTAGGCCGAATCCCGCGCCCGCCTTTCTGGTCGGGCTTTCGTCTCAGGCCGGCGCGCATCGAATTCTGGGCCGATCGACCCTTTCGCCTGCATGACAGATTGGTCTATCGCCGTCATGCCGACGGCTGGGCGACCGAAAGGCTGTTTCCATGAGCGCCCATCCCGAAGCGCTTGCGCCCGAGAAAGCCCGGCGCCTGATGCGGCTCGCGAGCTATGCCTCGGTCGCGGTCGCGGCTCTCCTGATCGGGGTCAAGTTCATCGCCTATGTCCTGACCGATTCGGTCGCCATGCTCGCCTCGTTGGTCGACAGTCTGCTCGACGTCGTCGCCTCGCTGGTCAATTTGCTGGCGCTGCGCCACGCGCTCGAGCCGGCAGATCTCGAACACCGTTTCGGCCATGGCAAGGTCGAAGCGCTCGCCGGCCTCGCCCAGTCGGCGGCGATCGCCGGCTCTTCGGTCTTTTTGTTGCTTGAGGCGTCCGAACGCCTGCTCAATCCCCATCCGGTGAGCGCAAGCGGGATCGGCATCGCCGTCTCGCTTTTCGCCATCGTCGTGACCTACGCGCTCGTTCTCTTTCAGCGCTACGTGCTCGCCCGCACCGGCTCGCTGGTGATCTCGGCCGACAGCTTGCACTATGTCGGCGATCTCTTGTCGAACGGCGCGACCGCGCTCGCGATTTTCCTGTCCGCGACCTTCGCCCTCGCCTATGCCGACGGGCTCTTTGCCGTCCTGATCGCCGGCTACATCCTGATCGGCTCCTGGTCGATCTTTCGCAAATCCTACGACATGCTGATGGATCACGAGCTGCCCGAGGAGCAGAGAAAGCGCATCGGCCAGGTCGTGCTCGGCCATCCCGAGGTTCGCTCCTTCCATGATCTGCGCACCCGCCTGTCGGGCACGCAGATCTTCATCCAGATTCACATCGATCTCGATCCCGACATGACGTTGACGCGGGCGCATGTGATCTCCGACGAGGTCGAGGCGCGGCTCTGCGCGGCCTTTCCCGGCGCCGAAGTCCTGATCCATCAGGATCCGGCCGGACTCAACGAGACGCGCTCGGCGCTTGCCGGGACCCATTGAACGATGGACCAGCGCGATCAACGCGCGGCGATCTCGTTCCTGTCTTCCGCCGCCGCCCATGACGGCCTCGCGGTCGAGCGGCTGTCGACCCACGGCGCCCATGTCTTTCTCGCGGGCGAGCGCGCCTTCAAGATCAAGCGCGCGGTCGACATCGGCTTTTTCGATTTCACGTCGCTCGAGAGGCGCCGGCATTTTCTCGACCTCGAACTCGCGCTCAACCGACGAACCGCGCCCGGGCTCTATCTCGGCCTGCGGGCGATTTCGCGCTTGGCGGATGGCGGCCTCGGTTGGGGCGAGAGCGGTCCGGTCGTCGAATGGGCGCTCGAAATGCGGCGCTTCGATCAAGCGACATCGTTCGATCGCATGGCGCAGGAAGGCCGGCTCACCGCGCGCCAGGTCGATCTTCTCGCGGACGCGGTCGCCGCCTTGCACCAAGGCGCAGAAATCCGCCGGGATTTCGGCACGGCCGAATCCTATGCGCGCACGGTGATCGACGTCGCCGAGGCGCGCTTTGCCGCGCTCGGCGTTTTCGATGCGGCCGCCGTCGCGAGGTTGCTCGCCCGCTCCCGCGCGGAACTCGCCAAACAAAGCGCCTTGATCGAGGCCCGACGCGAGGCGGGCCTGGTGCGCCACGGTCATGGCGATCTGCATCTGCGCAATATCTGCCTGTTCGAAGGCCGGCCGACCTTGTTCGACTGTCTCGAATTCGAGGAGCGCTTCGCCATCACCGACGTGCTCTACGACACGGCCTTCCTGGTCATGGATCTTCTGCACCGCCGCCGGGACGTCTTTGCCGCTCGCGCGCTCGGGCGTTACCTCGCTTGGACCGAAGACTTTGCCGGCCTCGCCTTGATGCCGCTGTTTCTCTCGTTTCGCGCCATGATTCGCGCCCATGTCACGGCGACCATGGGCGAGATGGCGGAAGCGCGGACGTTCTTCGCCGATGCCGAACGCTATCTCGTTCCGCCTGGGGCGCGGTTGGTCGCCATCGGCGGCTTTTCGGGGACGGGCAAGTCGACGCTCGCCGCCTTGCTTGCGCCTTCGGTCGGCGCGCCGCCGGGGGCCGTCGTCCTCAGAAGCGACGTCTTGCGCAAGCGTCTCTTGGGCGTCCTGCCCGAAGCGCGCCTGCCCCAAGACGCCTACGATCGGGCGACGACGGCCAAGGTCTATGAGGCGCTCAAGCGCCATGCCGCGGCGTGCTTGGCTGCCGGTCATGGCGCCATCATCGATGCCGTTTCGGCCGATCCCGCCGAAAGGCGCGCCTTCGAAGAAGTCGCGCGGCATGCCGGCGTGCCTTTCCTCGGGCTTTGGCTGTCGGGCGATCGGGCGACGCTCGGTGCCCGCGTCGACGCCCGGCGGGATGATGCCTCGGATGCGACCGCGGCGGTCCTCGCCTCGCAAATGGGTCGCGATCCGGGCCCGATGAGCTGGCGGCAAATCGACGCGTCCGGCCCGCCCGAGGCGGTCCTGGCCGTCGCGCGCGACTTTTTCGAGGCAAGGCCAAATTGACCTGAGTCAAAGCCGGCCTTGACGCGCGCGGGTCAGGATGCCCACCTATGGTCAGTCGAGACCATCGCACGGAGGCTTTCATGGCCATCAAGACGATCCTGGCACCCGCGATCGAGGGTGACGAAGCGGCGCTCGATGTCGCGTTCGTGCTCGCCAAGGCGCATCAGGCGCATGTCGAGGTGCTGCATGTCTCGGCAGATCCCAAGGAAAGCATCGCCTATCTCGGCGAAGGCATGACCGGCGCGATGGTCGAGCAGGTGCTGGCTTCCGTCGAGCGCGACAATGCCGCCCGCGCCGCCAAGGCCAAGGGCGCGTTCGAGCGCCTGGTCGCCAAGCATGGCGCGGTGATCGCCGATAAGGCCGGTCAGGCGCTCGGTCTCACGGCCTGCTTTCGCTCCGTCGTCGGTCGCGAAGAGGGGATCATTCCCGAAAGAAGCCGGCTGTTCGATTTCATGGTCATGCCGCGTCCGGGTCGGGACGATTCGAGCCAGACGCGCGTTACCGTCGAAGCGGCGCTCCTCGGTTCGGGCCGGCCGGTGCTCTTGATCCCGCCCGGCGGCACCAAGCCGATCGGCAAGGTCGTCGCGGTCGCCTGGAACGGCTCGCTCGAGGCCGCGCGCGCCATTCGCCTGGGCGGCGTCATTATGCAGGGCGCCGAGCGCGTCTTGGTCATGACCGCGACCGAGAAGGGTCGCCCGAGCAAGGCGCAGGATTTGGTCGACGCGCTCTCTTGGCATGGCCGCAAGGCCGAGGCGCTGACTTTCGATCCGGCCAAGAAGCGGATCGGTCAGGCGCTGCTCGAACGCGCTTCGGCCGAAGGCGCCGACCTCGTCATCATGGGCGCCTATACCCACAGCCGCTTTCGCGAACTCGTCTTCGGCGGCGCGACCAGCGACGCGCTCGATGGCGCGACCGTGCCCGTCCTGATGGTGCATTGATACCGACGCTCCGGGGAGGCCGTCATGCTCAGCATCCTCGACTGCATCGCGCTTTGCGAGCTCACGGAAGAAGAGGTCATGGCGATCGCCGAGCATGAGCATGTGCCCGAGATCGTCGCGGCCGAGCTCGGACGCTATCTTCTGCACAGCCCGGGCGGGCCGCCCAAGATCAAGGCCTTCTTCAGGGACGACATCGAAGAGGCGCGTCGCGCCGGCGACTATCTCAAGGTCTATCGCCTCAAGAACGCGCTTTGCCATTTTCTCGAAGCGCATCCCGAGGCCAATCTCAATTGAAATCGGTGGATCGAGGCGATCATGAGCGCGTTCAAGACCGTGCGTCTGGAAATGGCCCGCAATCCCGGGCATCCCGAAGGTTCGAGCGATCACGGCTATGAGTTCGTGGCGCCGCTAAAGACCGACGGCCATCTCGACGCGACGCTCTTCGCCAAGGAACGCGAGCGGTGCAAGGTCCGGCGTTTCTGGAAGGGCGAAGCGGAAAAGAAGGGCGAACTCATTCACACCAAGGACAAGGCCTGGGCCTTTTCCTACGAGCCCGGCGAGGACGATGACGAAAAATTCTTCAAGCTCGATCGCCACCTCTTCAAGCCCGGCGAATACGTCACCATCGCCGAACCCGACGGCAGCGCGCCGACCTTCAAGGTCGTCTCGGTCCGCTAGTCGACTTTCGCTCCTTGGTCCTTTGGTCTAGGGTCTCGCCATGGACGAGACGCGGCGCAAGACCCTGATTCTCACCGGTGCCAGCCGGGGCATCGGCCATGCGACCGTCAAGCGCTTCTCTTCCGCCGGCTGGCGGGTGATCACCTGCTCGCGCCAAGCCTTTCCCGAGGACTGCCCCTGGCAGGCCGGGCCCGAAGACCACATGCAGATCGACCTCGGCGACGAGAGCAGGATCGATGCGGCCGTCGCGGAGCTGCGCGCGCGTCTCAAGGGCCAGCCGCTCGATGCGTTGGTCAACAACGCCGCGATTTCGCCCAAGGGTCCGGGCAGTTCGCGCCTCGACAGCCTGACGACCGGGACGGAGACGTGGCGCCAAGTCTTTCAGGTCAATTTTTTCGCGCCCATCCTGCTCGCGCGCTCGCTTTTCGCCGAGCTCAAGGCCGCCAAGGGCTCGATCGTCAACGTCACGTCGATCGTGGGTTCGCGCGTCCATCCCTTCGCCGGCACGGCCTATGCGACCTCCAAGGCGGCGCTCGCCGCGCTGACGCGCGAGATGGCGGCCGATTTCGGGCCGCATGGCGTGCGCGTCAATGCCATCGCGCCGGGCGAGATCAAGACGGCGATCCTCTCGCCCGATACCGAGCGCTTGCTGGTGCCGCAGATCCCGATGCGCCGGCTCGGCACGCCCGAAGAGGTCGCGCGCGTCATCTACTTCCTCTGCACCGACGGTTCGGCCTATGTGAACGGCTCGGAGATCCACATCAACGGAGGCCAGCACGTCTGAGGCGCCGCAAGTGAAGAACGAAAAAACAAAAATGCCAGGGCGCTATCGCCTGTACTGGTCGCCGGGTTCGGCCGCCATGGCGCCGCATGCGGCGCTGATCGAGATCGGCGCACCCTTCGACCTCGTGCTCGCCTCGATCGATCAGGGCGGTCATCGGAGCGCGGATTATGTCGCGCTCAATCCCAATGCGCGCGTTCCCACCTTGGTCGACGGCGATTTCGTGATCTACGAATCGGCCGCGATCTTGATGTATCTGGCGAGCCGGCATCGCGCCGCGAGACTGATGCCGCCGCTCGGCACCGAGGAATATGGCCGCTATCTGCAATGGCAGATCTACCTGACCAATACGGTGCAGGAAGCCTTCATGCACTATTTCCATCCCGATCAGTTCTGCGCCGATGCGGCGGCCCAGACCGAACTCAAGCGCATCTCGGAGACGCGGCTCGACAAATTCTTCGACGTGATCGATCGCGCGCTCGGCGCCAAGGGGCCCTATCTCGCCGGCGAACAATTCACCACCGCCGATCTCTATCTGCACATGCTCAACCGCTGGAGCCGGCATCTGGCGAGGCCCGCTTGGAGCTTCGCCAATATCCGCGCTCTCGTCGAGCTTGTGCGCGAGCGTCCGGCGGTCGTCTCGATGATGCGCGCCCAGGGCCTGGCCGAGCCGTTCTAGGCTTTTTCGGCTGAATGCCTCGCCCTTCTCAGCGAAACAGCTTGTTCACATAGGCCGCGCCGCTTACCCCGCCTTCTTGCGCGCGTCGTATTTGGCCTTTTCCTCGGCGACCAATTCCTTTTTCGAGAGCTTGCCGATCAGCGTCTTGGGCAACTCCTTGCGGAATTCGATCTGGCGCGGCAGCTCGTGCTTGCCGAGCTTGTCCTTGAGGAAATCGAGCATGCCCTTTTCGTCGACCGATTGGCCGTCCTTGAGCTTGACGAAAGCCTTGGGCACCTGGCCGAGATATTCGTCCGAGATGCCGATGACCGTGACTTCGGCGGTCGCGGGATGGAGGTAGATCGCCTCCTCGACATTCCGTGGAAAGACGTTGAAGCCGCCGACCAAGATCAAATCCTTCATGCGATCGACGATGAAGACATAGCCGTCGGGGTCCATGTAGCCGACGTCGCCGGTGCGGAGCTTGCCGTCGACGATCGCCTTGGTGGTCTCGTCCGGCCGGTTCCAGTAGCCGGCCATGACCTGCGGACCGCGAATGCAGATCTCGCCGGTCTCACCGAGCGGCAAGATCTTCTTCGGATCGTCGCGGTCGCAAATCTCGATGACCGTGCCGGGGACGGGCAGGCCGATCGAGCCCGCCTTGTTGACGCCCGTCAGCGGGTTCGAGGTCGCGATCGGCGAGCTTTCGGTCAGGCCGTAACCCTCCAGGATCGTGCAGCCCGAAAGCTGCTCGAACTTGGCCTTGACCTCGACCGGCAAGGGCGCCCCGCCCGAATTGCAGCGTTTGAGCGAATGCAGGTCGATCTCGGAGAGGTTCTTATAATTGTTGATCGCCGTGAACATGGTCGGCACGCCGGCCATGATGGTCGGGCGCTTTTTGTTGATGTCCTTGAGCACCGCCTCGAGTTCGAATTTCGGATGCATGACGATTTCGGCCGCCAGATTGATGGCGAGCAGCATCACGCCGGTCATGGCATAGACATGGAAGAAGGGCAGCACGCCCATGGCGCGTTCGGTGCCCTTTTCCATGGCGGATGCCCAAAGCGTCGCCTGCGCGACATTGGCCGTGATGTTGGCATGGGTCAGCATCGCGCCCTTGGAGACGCCGGTCGTGCCGCCGGTGTATTGCAGGACGGCCACGTCCTTCGCCGGATCGACG
>Ga0194120_10005495_pt1 | contig 18615 bp, 13 predicted proteins | sample TA2MahCa65mmetaG_FD_148642 | JGI IMG/M metagenome (GOLD analysis project Ga0194120, IMG submission 148642) | Freshwater microbial communities from Lake Tanganyika, Tanzania - TA2015019 Mahale Deep Cast 65m | ecosystem: Environmental > Aquatic > Freshwater > Lake | place: Tanzania: Lake...
GACGATTGATGTTCCGGTTGATCGTCGATAAGACGCCCCGCCCGGGAGCGTTCCACATGGCTGCAGACGACTTTCTTGCCCGCACGGTGGGTGATTGGGACGGGGCCTTTCGCACTTACAGTTGGTCGCCTCCGGCTATATCGCTGGGAACCCATCAAGACGCTGCTATCGTTGACTTTGATGCCAACCGCCAAATGGGCTGGGATGTTGTCCGACGCCCGACCGGTGGACGGGCACTTTTACACCGGAACGACGTCAGTTATGCATTCGTTCTGCGCGCCGGTGGAACCGGCCCGGTAGGGTTGAGAGTAATATATGGCCAGGTCGCGCGCGCCATTGCCGAAGCCCTCGACGAAGTCGGGATCGCAGTCGATGCCGATTCCGGCTCAAGGTCGCCGTTGCCTCTGACCTCGCGCCTGGGGCGGCTCTGTATGACTTCGCAAGTCCGGGGAGAACTCCTGCATCAAGGGCGAAAGATCGCTGCCGCAGCACAGCGCATTTATCCCGGTGCGATACTTCAGCATGGTTCGCTGCCCTTGACCGGAAGGGCATCTGATATCGCCATCGGCATAAGATTGACCGACCCCGGACGAGAGAGCCTCTCTACCTCGCTGGAACGTGCCGCTTCGAGCCTCGAGCAAGCCGCCAGTCGTATAATCTTGAGCGATGAACTGATGCCGGCACTCGAGCGCGCCATTCAGAAGGCTTTTCAGGGAGAATGGCAAGAGACCGGTTGGTCGCTGCAAGAGATCGAGCAGATAGAGCGCACATCCGAACGGTTCCACATCTATTCCGATGCCGGCGCAAAAATGCCTTCGACGCTGGTCTATCCCGACATTCGAGTCGCAATGGCTTCCCGTGCCTGAAGCCCGCCAACTGGCGCTCTTCGGCTCCACCGGCTCCATCGGGAGTCAGACACTCGATGTCGCCCGACGCATCGGAGGCTTTGAGATCGCCTTGCTCACTGCCGGAAGTCGGTGGGAAGTACTGGCGCAGCAAGCCCGGGAGTATGCCGTGCCGGAGGTGGTGCTTGGCGATGCCGGTCACTACGACGACTTGATGCAGGCTCTGGTCGGGACTGGCTGCCGAGTGCACTGCGGTCGGGACGCGTTAGTGAAAGCCGCTGCCGAAGCCGATTATGACGTTGCCCTCAACGCCCTCGTCGGCATTAGCGGGCTGCCGGTGTCGCATGAAGCACTGAAGCGCGGCAAGACGCTGGCACTTGCCAATAAAGAGTCGCTCGTCCTGGCCGGCGACCTCCTAATGCGAATTGCTATCGAATGTGACGGACAGATCCTGCCTGTCGATTCCGAGCATTCCGCCATCTTCCAGTGCCTGGCAGGGGAGTCTATGGCGTCGGTTCGCAGGCTTATCCTGACTGCGTCGGGAGGCCCGTTTCGAGACTGGAGCAGTGAGCGGATATCGACCGCTTCGCCCGAGGAGGCACTGGCGCATCCCAACTGGAAAATGGGGCCTAAGATCACAATCGATTCCGCCACTCTTATCAACAAGGGTTTGGAGATCATCGAAGCCTGCCATCTTTTCGGCTTGCCGCATGAAAGGGTCTATGTGCGCATCCACCGGCCTTCGGTGGTTCATTCGCTTGTCGAGTTCACCGACGGCTCACTGAAGGCACAACTTGGTAAGCCCGACATGCGGTTGCCGATACAGTTTGCGCTCACCTGGCCGGAACGCCAGCCGGCAGATTACGTTTGCGATGACCCGCTCGAGTGGCCAACGCTAACGTTTGAGACGCTCGATGGATCGAGGTTCCCCGGTCCGGGGCTGGCAAGAGTGGCTTTGACGATGGGGGGGACGGCGACAGCAGTTATGAATGGGGCTGACGAAGCAGCCGTCGCCCATTTTCTATCCCGTCGCATCGCCTTCGGCTCCATTACCGATCTGATCGAGCAGGCTCTGAACCAGCATACACCGCTACCGGCTGATTCGCTCGAGGCCGTTATCGCTGCCGACGCCGAAGGCCGGGACTTCGTCAACAATCGGGTCGCCGCGTCATAGGGGAACGTCAATCCTGCAATGCGAGTATAAACGAAGTGAGTTCATTAATTTATCCAGCGATTGCCGCTGTCACGTGCCTCACGTGACAGCATATAAGCACGAACCTTCCGTCACGTGAGGGCACGTGACGGCGATTTGTGGAGTGAGAGACAAATAAATCAAAGAGCTCGAAGTGAAATTGACAATCCATCACATTTCAAAATCGTATCATTCTTAATTCTAAATTCTTAATTCTTCACTCTGAATGTCCACCATCCTCTCCTTCATAGTCGTCATCGGCATCATCGTCTTCGTTCATGAGTTAGGGCACTACCTCGCAGCGAAGATGTCGGGGGTTCGGGTCGAGACTTTTTCACTCGGTTTTCCGCCTAAGATGCTCGGTCACAAGATCGGCGAGACCGAGTATATAATCGGCTGGGTGCCGCTCGGTGGCTATGTCAAGATGAGCGGGATGATCGATGAGTCGTTCGATGAGTCGTTCGATCCGAACGATCCGCGCGGCTTTATGGCTCAGTCCTTCTGGAGCAAGGTCTTCATCATTTCGGCAGGCGTCATCATGAACGTCCTACTCGGCTGGCTGCTCTATTCGTCGCTCACCTACTCGGAGGGTGTCGGGCGGATGACCGGGACGACGTTGACGCTGGTAAGCCCGGACTATCCGGCTGCTGAAGCCGGCCTTGAAGTGGGTGATCAGATCGTCGCGGTGGCAGGTGAGCGGGTCGAGGATTGGTCGCATATGACCGAAGCAGTGCGCAAGAGTCCCGGTATTCCAGTCGAAGTCGAATGGCTGCGCGGCGACAGCCTTATGCGCACGACGATTACGCCGAGGTCGGCACGCGAGTTCAATCTCCGAACCGGAGCCGTGGACTCTGTCGGGAAGATCGGCGTAGTTGGGACTTTCACTACCGAGCGCGTCGGTCCCCTTGCGGCATTCGTTCACGGTGGCGAACAAGTCTGGTGGGTGATCCGGCTCAACGTTGCATCGGTAGCGGCCCTGCTTTCCGGCACCGCCAGCGTCCGCGAACTTACCGGACCGCTCGGTATTGCGCGAATGTCGGGCGAGAGTGCCCGGTCGGGAGCGGCTTCGTTTATCGCCTTCATCGCCTTGATCAGCATATCAATTGCCTTTCTTAACATCCTCCCGGTGCCGATGCTCGACGGCGGGCACCTGCTGTTCCTGGTGATCGAATCGGTCATCGGTCGCGAAATCCCCGAGAAGGTCAAGACCATGATGATGAAGGTCGGCCTCGCGATGCTTCTGCTTCTGGTCGCCGTTGTCTCATATCATGATATCTTGAGGTTCTATTGGCGATAGTTCATAATGTAAAGCGGCACGCTCTCCCGGTAGGGTTGGCAACGCTTCTGCTTGCGATGCTGATGGCCGGCGGTTGTGCCCGGCAAGGCGTTCGCAGCAGTGCGACGCCATCACCCTCGCGCACCATACGGCCCGACTCGCTGGTGAAGGAAATGGCGCTCGACCGCTACACGGCAGGCGCAATAAGCGAGGAGTCAGGCGATCTTGAAAAAGCCGCCGTCGAATACAACATCGCGCGTCTCTTCGACCCGTCGTCTGCCGAGATCGGCCTGGCACTGGCTCGCGTTTATGAGGCTATGAACGAGCGCCACGCCGCACTGGTCATCCTCGAACAGGTGCGCCGCCTAAAGCCCAACGACGTCGAACTTGAACGCCGCATCGCCGAAGCAAGCCTGCGCGCCGGTGCCACTCGCTCGGCGATGGATCAGTTTGGCACTCTTGAGAAGAAGGGTGCGCTCACGGTCGAAGAGACGATCCGCTATAGTTTAGTCCTCGAGCGACTTGGCAAAGGCGATGAAGCCTATGCGGTAATCCTCCGCGCCATCAAACGTAACAACCGGTCGGCCCCGCTTTACGAACGGCTCGGAATGCTGCAGGTTGCCCGACAGGATTTCGAGGCGGCGGATACGTCTTTGAAGCGGTTGATTGAGATCGACCCCTCGAACCACCGGATGACTTTTCTCCTGGGCGGCTTCTCGGTCGCCCGAAACGACTTTCGCACAGCGAATGAATACTTCCGCAAAGCCGTCGAACTACACCCGACTGACTCGCGCTATTGGACAAACCTGCTGATGACTTTTGAGGAACTGCGCGAGTATGATCCCGCCCTCGGCCTGGCCGATTCAGCCCTTGCCGAGTTCCCCGAAGAACCGCAGTTCTACGACTTCAAGGCTCGCGCCCTCGAGCGGACGAAGCGATACGAGGAGGCCCTCGATTTTGCCGAAAAGTCCATCGCCATCGACAGCACCCGTATCGCGCCCTACCTGACAATCGGCTTTGTCAACCACCAGTTGGAACAGTGGGACAAGAGCATTGCGGCTTATGAAAAAGCCGTTGCTATCGAGGCCGACAATCCGATTGTGCTCAACAACTTCGCCTATCTGCTTTCGGAGGCGAACCGGCGGCTCGAGGACGCCCTTTCGATGGTCGAAAAGGCCCTCGAACTGCGCCCCGAAACACCCTCGTTTCGCGATACCCGCGGTTGGGTGCTCTACCGACTGGGACGCTTTGACGAAGCGTTGACCGATGTCCGCAAAGCCCTTGAAGACGAAGATTCCAACGCCGAACTCTACAGTCATTTGGCACAGGTTCTTGAAGCACTAAATAGAAGCGAAGAAGCGCGATCCGCCTGGCAGAAGGCGGCTCAACTCGAACCCGACAACGATCATTACCGCGATAAAGCGCGCTAACGCGCCCCGGCTCATCCTGCCAATACTATTCGGGGGATGGCTTTTCTCGGCCTGCTCCGGAAGTTCTCTCCTGCGTCGCTACGATGCTTCAGATGCGGGCGACGCACTAACCGGTCTGATGCAGAGACGGGCGTCACTCGAAACTTATGAGGCGAGAGGAACGATATCGGTTCTGGTCGGTCGAGGCGAAGCGAAGGTGCGCAGCCTTATACGTCGGCTGTCGGGCGGCGCCTGGCGCATCGAACTCGAAGGCCCGCTGCGAGTGCGATTGGCTACTATCGAACTGAACGGTGACACTTACCGGATAGAGCGTCCTCAGACCGGTCAGGTCTATTCGGGCAGCATATCCGGCATTCTCCCCTTGCCGGAGTTGGAGGTCGATCTGGAGGAAGTCGGTCATTTAGGCTCGATGCTGTTACCGGCGATTAACCTTGAGCCGGCGCGCAACTGGCGCATCGCGTCAGCGACTTACGGCCATCCGGGGGAACTTACTCTGGTATCGGAGGCGATGCCCGCAGACAGTCTGGTTCTAAAACTTGACTACTCTCCGCTTAGGGTGCATTACGAAACGCTCTGGTCGGGTGGAGAACTTGCCTATCGCCGGGCTTTTCGGTTCGACCGGCCTGACGACGCGCTACCCTCGGGCTGGACGGTGGCGCTTGATGGCATAGAACTCGATATCTCGATCGACCGGATCCGACTGCTGAAAATAGACCATCATCCCCGTCTGGCTCAGGAAGGTCGATGAACACCGCATCAGCCCCTGCGTCGCCGGTTGCCTTGTCCATTGTCATTCCCTTTTACGACGAAGAGGGCTCGCTCGCCGAACTTCACCGCCGTCTGACCGCACTCCTTGAGCGAGAAAATCGTCCCTATGAGATTGTCTTCGTCGATGACGGCAGCCGCGACCGCTCGAACGCCTTAGTCCGGGAGATTAGAATAGCCGACCGGCGTGTCCGACTCATCACTTTTCGCCGCAATCAGGGCAAGTCCGCAGCACTCGATGTCGGTTTTAGGGCTGCTGTCGGTGAGTATATCGTTACGATGGACGCCGATCTACAGGACGATCCCGCGGAGATTCCCAACCTGCTGGCTCAACTCGATAACGGATACGACCTCGTCTCGGGTTGGAAACAAGTGCGTCACGATCCCCTCTCCAAGCGCCTGCCATCCCGCATTTTCAATTTCGTAACCGGTTGGCTGACCGGAATTCGACTTCACGACTTCAACTGCGGACTGAAGGCTTATCGTGCCGAAGTCGTCCGGGAGATCGCCGTCTATGGTGAACGCCACCGCTTTCTGCCGGTGCTGGCACACCTGGCCGGATTCCGGGTCGGTGAAATAGCGGTTCAGCATCATCCCCGGCAGTTTGGGAAGACGAAGTTCGGCGCCTACCGGTTCCTTGCCGGCTTCATGGACCTATTGACGCTACTCTTTCGGATGAAGTTCTTTGCCAAGCCGATGCACCTTTTCGGCAGCCTCGGAATGCTCAGCCTTGCCGCCGGGACCGCCGTCCTCTTCTACCTTGGCATAGGCTGGTTTCAAGGCATCTGGATCGGAAACCGGCCGCTCTTGATGGCAGGCATCCTTGGTGTCATTGCCGGGGTGCAACTGATCACACTTGGCCTGTTAGGCGAGATGATCGCCGAGCGAAGCGGGGGACGGGACTATCCGATCTGCGACGGGAGCGATCTCACGCCGCGTTCCAGGGACTAATTTGCGGATTGCCCTCGTGGGGCCATCGCGTCCCCATCGGGGCGGGATCGCCCAGTTCAACGACCGGCTGGCTGCGGAGATCGCCAGCCGGGGTGACGAACCTCTTCAGGTCGGATTCAAGCGCCTCTACCCCTCGTTTCTCTTTCCGGGGACAAGCCAGTTTGAGGCAGGTCCGGCATCTTCCAATGCCCTCCCTATCCTCGACTCACTGAATCCCCTCACCTGGCACTCTGCAGGCCGTTTTATCGCTGACTGGCATCCCGAATCTGTCGTATGCCATTGGTGGCATCCGTTCTTTGCCCCGGCCTATCGTGGACTCATGTCGAGATTGCCTCGCTCAACTGTTAGGATCGCCATTTGCCACAACGTCCTACCTCATGAGAGTGGAAGTCTGCAATCGTTAACTGCCCGTTTCGGGCTTGGCGGAATGGACGGCTTCATCGTTCATTCATCGCACGACGTTGATGCTCTTGCAGGGCTTCTTGGCCAAGGGCGCATTAGAGATCGCGCCGCCGAGGCATTTCATCCTCTATACGACCAGTTTCCCGGCGCCGATCTTCCCAAGTCAGAAGCGCGGCAACGACTCGACATTGACCCCGACGACCGAATCGTTCTCTGTTTTGGCCTCATTCGACCTTACAAAGGCGTCGATGTTCTGCTCGAAGCCGCTCGCAGGTTGACCGATCTACCCCGGCTCAAGTTGCTAATTGTCGGCGAGGTCTATTCCGGTCGCGATAACTTGATGGAAATGATAAAGTTATTGCCTATGACTATGGTGCGGTTCGAAGATCGTTTCGTCGGCGACGATGAGGTGGCTCCCTATTTCCGCGCTGCCGATCTGGTGGTCCTGCCATACCGGGCGGCGACGCAGAGCGGTATCGTGCCGATCGCCTACCACTGTCGTCGACCGGTCCTGGCGACCCTCGTCGGCGGTTTGCCTGACATCATCGACGAAGGCCGCAGCGGTTTCCTCGTTGAGCCCGGAAGGCCCGATCTTTTGGCAGACTCGATTCGCCGATTTTTCCTCGAACTGAACGCACCGCTGCTTAAAGAGGGCATCGAAGCTGTCGCCGCCCGTCTCAGTTGGTCGCGTTACCTGGACATTCTAAAGGAGTTGACCAGGAACTTGAGGGCTATCGGCTATGCCTGAGCCACTCATTGCGGCCGTCATCGCCAACTGGAATCAGAAGGATCTGACGCTTGCCGCTGTAGAATCACTCTTCCAGGACGGCTGGTCCAATCTCCTTGTAATAGTCATTGACAACGGCTCTAAAGACGGGTCCGTAACCGCGATAAGCGAGCGCTTCCCGGCCGTCCGGCAAATCGTCAATCCGGGCAACTTCGGCTTTGCCAAAGCCAATAATCAGGGCTTTGAACTGGCGTTATCGAGTGGCGCCGAGTTCATATTCCTCCTGAACAATGATGCTGCCGTCGCCTCTGGAACGCTCGGTGAACTGCACCGGTATCTTGACAAACATCCGCGCTGCGGAGCCGTTGCGCCTTATATCTTTTATGCCGGAACCGGCGATCTGATATGGTTCGGCGGCGGGGTTGCCGACCTGACCTGGGGCCGGATCGGCCACCTGGCTATTCGGCAGCGATTCAACCCCATACTGCATGGTGAAGTCCTTTGCGGTTACCTGACCGGTTGTGCCTATTTGGTTCGCAGCCGGTTGATTGTCGAATTGGGCGGGTTTGATCCGGTCTTTGGGCTTTACAGCGAGGATGTCGATCTTTCGATTCGGCATCGCAACGCCGGGTGGGAATTGTGGGCGATACCATCGGCGCGAGTCGATCATAAGGTCTCGGTCTCGGCGGGAGGTCCCGGTTCGCCCCTAAAGGCTTTTCACCTTGCCCGCAGCACGACCATTCTGATGAAGCGATATCTCTCGCCGCGCTCCTGGCTGCTGTTGATTCCAGCCGGAGCGGTGGGGGCATTTGCCAATTCACTCCGCCTGATCGTCATCGGAAAAGCCTCGTCAGTTCCGGCGTTCTTTCAGGGTCTCTGGTCGGGACTAACCGGCCGCCGTCCGCCGCGGAGATTCCGCCTCGAATACGACGGTGAAGCCTGATCTATGCCTGAACTGCCCGAAGTCGAATCCTTGAGACGGCATCTTGAATCGGCCGCCATTGGCCGGACGATCGTTGGGATCGAATTGCCTTTGCCGCGCATCGTGCGGTCGGGGAGTCTGTATGATCTGACCGGTCTAAGCATTGCGTCGATTACCCGGCACGGCAAGTATTTGACTTTTCATCTTCAAGATCGCAGGGGACACCCTTCACCACATCGTCTGCACGCTCATCTTGGTATGACCGGGACCTTCCTTTTCGAGACCCGGGAGAGAAATCTCGATGCCCGTGATGACCGGTTCGTTCGGGCTCGCATTATCCTCGACCGGGGCAGCCTCGCTTTTCGCGACGCTCGAACCCTGGGCGGACTTTGGGAAAGTAATGACAACCGGACACCTTACGACGACTTTGGCCCCGATTTCTTCGATCCGGGTTTCGATGCCGATGCGTTTGTCGCCGCTGTTCGCGGTCGGCGCACTCCCGTCAAACTTGCCCTGCTCGACCAATCGTCCGTCGCCGGTATCGGCAACATCTACGCCTCCGAAGCGCTGTTTTCCGCTGGAATTCATCCTGCCCGCCGCGCATCTTCTATCGGGATCGTCCGCTTGAAGCGCCTGCATAAAGCGCTGGGAGAGATAATGACCGCCGCGATTGCTTCGGGTGGGACGACCTTTCGCGACTTCCGCCTCTCCGACGGCCGGGAGGGAGCGTTCAAGGCCTCTCTCGCGGTCTATGGCCGGGAGGGCGATCCATGTCAGCATTGCGGAACCGCGATCCGGCGAATCGTTCAAGGCGGGCGCAGCAGTTTCTATTGCCCGCGCTGCCAGCGGGGATGAGACTCATTGACAGCGCTACATGATCGTCGGATGTGGGAGCGACTTACCCGTCGTTATCACAAGCGCGATTGGAGCGGCCCCGGCAACTTCCTGACCCGTCGCGAGTGGGAGGGTGCACGACGACTTTTCGATCGGCATTGTAAGTCTATCGAAGGCGCAATAATCGATCTTGGCACCGGCGGGGGAGCCTTCTGGAGGGTCCTCGACCTCCTACCGGATCGCGTCATTAGGATTGACATTATTAGAACGTATGCCCCAGTCTCTGCCGTGGGATCATTTGTGCAGGCTGATGCGCGGCACTTGCCGCTGGTGTCATGTAAAGTGGGGTGTATTGTTGCGCTTGGACTGACTGAATATCTAAATGACTTGGATGCCGCCTTACACGAGTGGCGTCGGGTGATTACCGCCCGGGGACGACTATTGCTCACCTGGTCGCCGCCGGGCGCGTTAGGTAACCAAGTCCGCCGTTTGACTAAACCGCCTGTCTATCTGCGCAAGGATGAGGCGATGCTGCAACATTTAACTCAGTCCGGTTGGCATCCAGTCTGCGCAGTCGAACATCACGGCTGGCAGGCAATGGTGGTTGCCGGACCGGTTTGATGCGCATTAGTTGAGAATCAGCAGACTGTCGCAATCAACCCGGCTTTCCAAGCCGTATCTTTTTGTAAGAGGGAAGGCTTGCAATAGACCTTCGCTCTTGTTATACTGTTATGTTGCCTTAGTTGCCGTAGGGTGAGCGGCGACCTTTATACCAAGGAGTTTCCATTGCGCTTCCTCCACTGTTTCCTGGTTATTCTGACGACGCTTATGCCGCTGGCGGGAGCGATCGCCGTCGATCTTGATTCGCCGCACCGTGAAGGTGTGGTGATGTTCAGCGTCTGGCCCGGTTACAAAATCGAACTTCCCTCCGAAGGTGACCTCCGTTCCGGCTATGAACCGCTCGACCGGTTTATGGACGGCATCGGTGCAACCCTTGTCGAGCGCACCTTCCCATTCTGCCTACCACCGGTCAAGGACGGCCCGGACCTCAGCCTGATCTATAACCTCTACTTCCCGGAATCGGTCTCTATTGCCGACGTGATTCATGATCTCTCGAAGGTCGAAGGGATCGAACTGGTCGAGCCGTGGTATATCTATCAGACCTGCTTTGAGCCTAACGACCCTCGTCGCGGTCAGCAGTATGCGCTGCAGAAACTGCAGATGTATTCGGCTTGGGATATCCATCGCGGCAGCCGCAGCATCGTCGTAGCCGATGTCGATACGGGGATCCAATATAACCACCCCGACATTGCTGCGAACCTCTGGATCAATCCCGGCGAAGATTTGAACGGCAACGGCGTCATCGATCAGGATGAGATCAACAACCGCGACGACGATGGCAACGGTTATCGCGATGACTTCTGGGGTTGGGATGCGATGCAGAACGACCGCCTGCCGCAGGACTCGGACGGCCACGGCACCCACACCGGCGGGACGATTGCCGCGGTTACCAATAACGGCACCGGTGTTGCTTCGATCGGATTCAACATCTCTCTAATGGTCTATCGCGCCGGGACCGGCGGATCGATTCAGTATGGTTATCAAGGCATCGAATACGCGGCCCGCAACGGCGCGACAGCGGTGAATTGCTCGTGGGGTGGTCCGGGCGGGAACGACTTCACCCGACGGGTGGTGATCGACGCTAACGCTCGCGGCTGTCTCGTCGTCGCTGCAGCCGGCAACGACAACGTCGATGCGACCTTTTATCCGGCATCCTATCCGACCGTGCTTGCAGTAGCCGCGACCGATCAGAATGACCGCCGCGCGGGCTTCTCGAATTACGGTGCCTGGGTCGATGTCTCGGCTCCGGGGGTCTCAATCATGAGCACCGTCCCGACCAATGGCTATGCGAGTTATCAAGGCACCTCGATGGCCGCCCCGCATGTCGCCGGACTGGCCGGACTGGTTAAGTCGGCCTATGAACAACTCACAGTCGAGGAACTGCGCCAGTTGATCCTCGCCGGCGCCGACAATATCGACGAGCAGAATCCCAACTTCCAGGGCCGGCTCGGTTCCGGCCGGGTCAATGCCTACCGGTCATTGCTGCTTGGCAATCGCCCGATCCTTACCATCGACACCCTGATAATCGACGACAGCGACGAAGGCAACGGCAACGGCGCTCTCGATCCGGGCGAATCGGTGCGTCTTCTTCTGACCATCTCCAACGGCGCCAACGGCCAGCCTACCGAAGGCATTCAGGTCATCGCGCTGAGTTCCGATACGACGATCTTCATTGCCCCCGAACCGATGAACTTTCCCGACCTCGAGCCGGGCGAGCAGGTCGAATACCGTGACGGCTACATTTTGCTGAACGTCAACGAATCAGCTCGCGCCCACACGACCTGGATCACTGTTGTTGTGACGGCAGCCCCCGGCGACGTCCGGATCGAGCGGGAGTTCGAACTTTTGGTAGGGCACCCCGACATCCTCGTGATCGACGACGATGAGGGCGGCAACGCGGAGGAGACCATTTTCGAGTCGATCGAAGCGATGGGCCTGGGCTGGGCACGGTGGGATGTCGTAACGAAGTTCTCGCCTGACGCGGTAACCCTTGAGGATTACCCGATGGTCGTCTGGATAACCGGCGATGCCAACCCGCCGCTTGACGAACTCGACCGCTTCCAACTCGAAACCGCGCTATACGAACGCGCCAATATCATGTTGATCGGCAAGCGGATCGGCGACGATGCCGAGAACCACGAACTGCTGCGCAATTACTTCGGTGCGATGCACCGCGAGGACTCGGCCTTCGCCATTATCACGACCGGACTCGTAGGTGAGCGACCGGTGGCACCCGACATTCAACTGGTAATGTCGGGCGGCGGTGGAAGCGATCCGCGCATTTCGCCCTCGACGATGGCACCGGTCCTGGGGGCCGATAGTCTGATGGTCTATCGTCGTGCCGGGATGGAGATCACCGGCCTGGCCGGCGTCTGGCGCGAAGACCGCCGAACCCAATCGCGGACGATTTACCTCGGCTTTTCATTTGAGTCAGTTAGCAACCGCCAGTCTGCCCGCGACGAGGCCTTTCGGCAGATGTTCCGCTGGTTCCGCGATGGCGAACTGAACAATTCCGCACCATACGATCCGTCATTGCCAATGAACTACGCCATTGAACCGGCCTTTCCCAATCCCTTCAACAGCCGCGTCCGGCTCGGTTACACCCTGCCAGCGGCAGCTCGGGTCGAACTCGCCATTTACGACCCGTCGGGGCGGCTGGTCGAGCAACTATACTCCGGTATGAAGGCTTCCGGACGGCATGCCATTCAGTGGGATGCCAACCTCAGTCCTTCGGGTATTTACTTCTTCCGTTTGACCACACCGGGCCGGGCGCCGATCGAAGAGCGTCTGGTGCTCGTCCGGTGACATTGATATAGCGATCTTATACGCACGCTGTCATTGCGGGTTTGCCATCGGTGCAGACCGCAGACTTGATCATTCGCTGCCGTAAAGTTAGCGGCGGAAAGGAGCCATCTTGCGCGTCGGTTCACAGTTCCTGATCGCTCCCCTAAGCATGTTGCTTACCGTGTGCCTGGCTGTCGCCGGAGCACCCAATAGCGAGCCGAAGGCTGAAATGCGGCCCGGTGTCGCTATCTTCAAGGTTGAGGCTGCACTCTTCAGCGACATCGGCGCCACCAAGGTCGAACGCCTTGGCGATCCCGCGATCGATGCCGCCCTCGAACGAATCGGCGCCATCGGCGTTGAACGCAAGTTCCCTCATAATCCCGGCCCTGCAAGACCGGGCGGCACCGACCTGCGACCAATTTTGAACGTTTATTTCCCAGAGTCGGTCTCCGTCTGGGAAGCCTGCCGCATTCTCCTCGCTACCCCGGGCGTCCGCTACGCTCACCCGTGGTGGATCGACGAGGTCTACCTGCCCCATAACGATTCGCTACGCGATCAGCAGTATGCGCTCAATCTCATCCGCGCCAATCAAGCGCACGACTCGAGCCGCGGCAGCCCCGCTGTCGTCATCGGTATCGTCGATCTAGGCGGCAACCTGACCCATCCCGACTTGGCCGCCAACATCTGGCAGAATCTCGGCGAAGACGCCAACGGCGACGGGCAGTTGACGAACGAAGATATCGACACCACCGACAACGACCAGAACGGCCATGTCGATGACTTCTATGGCTGGGACTTTCAAGGCAACGACCGCGACCCGACCGACATAAACGGTCATGGAGTTCACGTTTCAGGCATTGCCTCAGCCGTTACCAACAACGAGGAAGGCGTCGCCTCGATTGGCTACAGTTGCGCCCTGATGTCGGTCCGGACCGGACAGGGAACTCAGATCAACTTCGGCTACGAGGGGATCGAATACGCCTATCGCAATGAGGCGCATATCATCAACTGCTCGTGGGGCGGAACGCAGCGAACCGATGCAGCTCAAGAAGTGATTACTGCAGCCTTTGAAGCGGGCACTCTGGTCGTGGCCGCATGCGGCAATTCAGGCAATGCCCGAGTCCTATATCCGGCCGGCTATGACCACGTTCTTTCCGTTGCGGCAACCGACCGAAACGACGTCAAAACCAACTTCTCAACCTACGGCGATTGGGTCGATATTTCTGCTCCGGGTGTAGAAATCATCACCACGACCTTGGGCACCGACTACAATCCAAGTTTCCTCGGCACCTCAGCTGCTTCGCCGCATGTTGCCGGCGCCGCAGGCCTTCTGAAGGCGCGCTTCCCCAACGCCCCGCCCGACATCCTGACCGATTTTCTGGTTACCTCAGCGGACAACATCGATCAGCAGAATCCGAACTTCGTCGGAATGCTCGGCGGCGGACGTCTTAATGCCTACGCCGCGCTTCGCGCCGCAGCCGACCCGGTGCCCCTCATTCAGAGCATTAACCTGATCTACGAGGATAACGGCAACAATGTCATCGAGCCTGGCGAGATGGCCGGATTCACGGTCACAGTGGTCAACCGGGGCACCCCCCCCGAGGAGTTGATCGCAACCTTTTCCAGTGACGATCCGGCAGTTGAGGTGATTCATGGTGAAGTAACCTTCCCTAATCTCGATGTTGGACAACGCCACACCAACACCGACGAGCCGTTTATAATCGAGGTGGCGCTTGACTTCATCCCCCATACGGCAGTTTGCACGGTGACGCTGCATGCCCAGCCCGGAGACCTGACCCGCTCGAGGGACTACGAGTTTCTCCTTGGGCATCCGAACATCCTGATCGTCGATGACGACGGCGGTCTCGACTACGAACAGTATCACAAGAACACCGTCACGGCGATCCGGCAGGGCTGGCTGAACTGGGACTGCTCCCGCGTCGGCCCGCCGCCCGACACCGTCCTCTCCGACCACTCATTGGTGATCTGGGAAACCGGCGATGCCTATCCGCCGCTCGACGAATATGACCGAATCTCCATCCGCACCGGTCTGGCTCGCGGTGCGAGGATGCTGCTATCGGGACGTTACATCGGCGACGACCCGGAAAACCGGCAGTTCATTCGGACCTATTTGGGGGCAACGCACGGCGCCGACTCGGTGGGAGCATCGGTGGTTTTAGGAGTCTCCCGCCGCGCGGCGGTGCGCGGCGATGAGGTTCTCTTTCTGACCGGCGAAGGGGGGTCCGACGACGGCAATATCTCACCTTCGACCATGACGGTCCTGACGCCGGGAGACAGTCTCTTCGTCTATAGTCAGTTCGGTGAGATCATGGGTCTCGCCGGGGTCTATAAGCACGATCAACGCACCAACGCCAAGACGATCTACCTCGGGTTCAATTTTGCTGCCATCAGCAACATTGGCACCCGCAGAGAGACCGTGCTCGAGAGTATGCTCCGCTGGTTTGCTCCGGAACTTAGCGCTGACTGGCCCGAGCCGCCGCTACCGGGAAATTACCTCCTCGAACTGGCTTTTCCCAATCCGTTCAACGGCCTTGTGCGGCTCGACTATTCTCTGGCTCGGGAAGCGGACTTTCGGCTGGCTATCTTCGATCAAGCCGGTCGCGAGGTGACGCTCGTCGAGTCCGGCCAGGGGCGCAGCGGACGTCATTCGACCTTCTGGCGGCCGGGCGAACTGCCTTCAGGCGTCTATTTTGCCCGCCTCGATGTGCCGGGTGAAGCCTCTTCGACGCAGAAACTGGTCTTGATGAAGTAACTTCCGGTTCAGCCGGATTCTTTCAAAACAACTTGCCCGTCGCCGGTTCAGGGCGGCGGGCAGGTTGTTTTTGCCCTTTAAATTGAGTCTTACCATGCTGCGGTCGGCACTAACCACAATCCTGCAGTTTTCACTTTGCGCATCGTCCATTGCAGAGGTCGTTACCAACCTCGATCCGCGTTTGACCCGGGACTTTGCGTTAATCGAACGATTTGCCGCAGATCCAAGCGAGGCAAATGCGCAGCAATTGAAGCGCGCCGGTTTGCCGCTTGACATCGATCCCCAACTAAAGGTCTTCCTCTATGTCGATGGAAAGGATGCCGATCCATCGGCAGGCCTTCGCAACCGGAGTGACCTTGAAGTTTATCTGCAGTCCTGGGTGCCGCCGGTGGGAGGTCATCCCTATGGTTACTATCTTGTCCGCGCGCATAAGTCAGCCATAGGGCAACTACTGGCAAAGGGTGTCGTTGTCTATGCCGCCTCGGCCTACCGCAGGTTGAAGCCACTCAACGACCTAACTGCCATAGAGACCGGAGCGCTTGCCGCGCAGCAAGCTGATCCAGCACTTACCGGTCGAGGTGTCCGGCTCGCCGTCATCGACTCAGGCTTCCAACTCGACTTTCCTGACTTGCCGGATCCGGCTGCGGCAATGGACTACGCCGATTATCCCGACACCAGCGAGGACGTAACCGACCTCGTTTCAGCCCATGGGACGCATGTCGCCGGGACGGTCTATGGCAGTGGCGAACTCTCGGGCGGACGGTGGCGCGGTATGGCGCCTGCCGCCGAAGCGATCTACCTCAAGATTGGCGACGATTCGACTGCCTATGCCTCCAGTGCCGCTGTCGTCGGCGCCGTTCGCGGCGCTGCGACCTGGTGCCGCGCTGACATAATGACGATGAGTTACGGCGGCTACGACTACTTCAACGATGGCTCGTCGCCCGAAGAGCAGGCTGTCGATTGGGCAGTCGGACAGGGCACAACAGTCTTCATGTCGGCCGGCAATCAGGCTCGAGGTTGGATTCACTACTCCGACGTGTTAGAAGGCGGTGCAACCACCGATCCCATTGCAGTCATTTCGGTCTATGCGGGCGAAGGTCGATCCTGGGGATTTGTGCTTTCGTGGTATGATGGACCTGACACCTCGGTTCACCTGCCATTCACTGCCGCTGTCAGAAACAGTCGAGGTGACGAAGAGCCGTTTGAGGCTATGCCACAGGTGGCATCTCTACGCGGTACCGAAGCTCGAGAGTATCTGGCTCGCAACGATCTTCCCAATGAAGTTGCGAACTTCACGATCCAAGTGACCAATCATAGCGAATCAGCGCTTCGTTTCCACATCCTGACCCTCGATGAGGAGGGTGGCGTTCGCTTCCGAGCCGCAGATCCCGATTTCACCGTTCTGCTCCCGTCCACTGCAGACTCCTGCCTGTCTGTAGCCGCCTACACCTCACGCACTAGGTGGACGGCCTTCTACGGTGCAGAGCAGGGCAACGGTGGAATCCTTGGTGATATTGCCTACTTTTCATCGCGTGGTCCCCGTATAGACGGCCATTTGAAGCCCGACATCGCCGCGCCAGGAATGACCACTATCTCCTGCCGCAATCAGGATCTGTTGCCGCCTGGTATCGGCTATGACGATCTCATCATTTCCAACGACGGCGAATCTGGCGAACCGGCCGATTATCTTGCACTTATGGGGACTTCGATGTCGAGCCCGGCAGCAGCGGGGACGGCCGGTTTGCTGCTCGAAGCCGAGCCCGACTTGACGCCCGCTGAACTGCGCCGGCGACTAATCCTGGGCACCCGGCGCGATGGGTGGACCGGTCGGGTTCCCAACACTACCTGGGGTTGGGGCAAGATCGACATCGTCCGCGCTCTGGCAGCGCCGAAGGACTCGGATAGCCCTGTGCATCCGACCTCGTTCGATCTGGGCGGTGTCTGGCCCAATCCTTTTAATGCCGGGTTCGTTGTGCGCTACTCCATTGGCGTGCCGGGGCTGGTTCGTTTAAGACTAATCGACACGAGCAGCCGCACGGTTTGGCGCACTTATCGTTACGTTGCCCGGTCCGGGTGGCAGATAGAGGCGGTAATGGTGCCGTATCTGCCCAGCGGCAGTTATTTTCTTGAAGCGAGCGCCGGGCAGGTTATCCGCTCCGTACGGGTTACGGCACTTAAGTAGGATTGGGAAGTTAAAGTTGAAGATGCAGCGCCGGATATGCCGATGGCACTTGCAGGAGCAGCGCCTTCCGTTTATCTTTAGGGATTAGTTCGACCGAATGGGCGCAGCGGCGCTCTCATAGGCCGTGCCAGCCGGATTGCTGGTTTCATAGGAGGGAACCCAATGAACCGTGCGGACATCATCCAAAACGTTTCCGATGCCACCGGGTTAACCCGAAGCGACGTCTCAGCCGTCTTCGAAGGCGCGCTCAAGATGATCGAATCGGAACTTGCCAAAGGTGGAACCGTCGAACTGCGTCGGTTCGGCACCTTCAAAGTCGTCAGGCGAGCGGCACGGCGGGCAGTCAACCCCCGCACCCGTCAATCGATCAAAGTGCCGGCCCGGATCACCCCTACCTTCAAACCCTCCCCGCTTCTTCGGAATGCGGTGAAGAAAGCGAAGGTCTGACTTCACCCGTGCAATTTCAAACCACCTGAGGGGACACTTTGCCCTGCGGACGTAAGCGTAAGCGCCATAAGATGGCCACTCACAAGCGCAAGAAAAGATTGCGCAAGAATCGTCACAAGAAGAAGATCCGTTAGTCAGGCAGCGGGAGTCGGGGATATCTCCGCTCCCGCTCTATTCCATTGCGGTTAACCGAACTCTCGGGGAGCCGCTCGTTGCCCCGTATGAGATAACGCTCACCGTGCGTCGCCGGCCCGGCCCGCAGGCGCCCGCAAGCCCATCCCAGCAACAGAGGACCCTTGGTGACCAACGTCAGTCCCGACATCTGGTCAGTCAGCCGGCTTACCGCCGAAATCCGGCGACTACTCGAAGACGGGCTTCCGTTGCTCTATCTCGAAGGTGAGTTGTCGAATGTGAAACACCACTCTTCGGGGCATCGGTATTTCACTATCAAGGATGAGGGGGCG
>Ga0194120_10005499_pt1 | contig 18611 bp, 20 predicted proteins | sample TA2MahCa65mmetaG_FD_148642 | JGI IMG/M metagenome (GOLD analysis project Ga0194120, IMG submission 148642) | Freshwater microbial communities from Lake Tanganyika, Tanzania - TA2015019 Mahale Deep Cast 65m | ecosystem: Environmental > Aquatic > Freshwater > Lake | place: Tanzania: Lake...
GTCGCGGTCGCGGGCTTCGTCCGCTTCCAGCTGGGCGAAGGCATCGAGAAGAAGCAGTCCGACTTCGCGGCCGAAGTGGCGGCCCAAGTCGGGCGTTAGTACGACGCGGGCCTTGGGCGCCGCGAATGGCTTCGGGGGCTGGGCAGGCGCATGGCGCAAGGCCCGGCCCTTGGCTATTCTGCGGCCGCGGATTCGGAAGGTAAGACCATGACCTCCAAGCCAAAATACCGTCGCGTGCTGTTGAAGATCTCGGGCGAGGCACTCGGCGGAACCAAAGGACAAGGTATCGACGGCGGGACGATTTCGGCCATCGCCCAAGAGATCAAATCGGTCATCGCGCTGGGTGCCGAGGTTTGCGTCGTCATCGGTGGCGGCAACATTTTTCGGGGCGTCTCGGAGGCCTCGAAAGGCATGGAGCGGGCGAGCGCCGACTACATGGGAATGTTGGCGACCGTGATCAACGCGCTCGCCATGCAAAATGCGCTCGAGGCGGCCGGCGTCCATACGCGCGTGCAGTCGGCGATCCCGATGGCGACCGTTTGCGAGCCCTTCATTCGCCGGCGCGCGCTTCGCCACATGGAAAAGAAGCGCGTCGTGATTTTCGCCGCCGGCACCGGCAATCCGTATTTCACTACCGACACGACGGCCGCCTTGCGCGCCGCCGAAATGGGCTGCGATGCCCTTCTGAAAGCGACGCAAGTCGATGGTGTCTACACGGCCGATCCCAAGAAGGACAAGAAGGCTAGACGCTACGAGACCCTCAGCTATTCGAAGGTCTTGGCGGATGATCTCAAGGTCATGGACGCGTCTGCCATCGCGCTCGCGCGCGACAGCAATATTCCCATCCTGGTCTTTTCCATCCACAATGAAGGGGCCTTCGCCCGGGTCGTCCAGGGCAAGGGGCCTTGCACCTTGATATCGAACGGGGGGCGCGATGTCGCACGGTAACAAGAAGTCGCAGGATCCGGATGTTGCTTCGCTGCAAAAGCGCATGGACGGCGCCTTCGAGACCTTGAAAAAGGAATTTGCCGGGTTGCGCACGGGACGTGCGTCGCCGAGCCTGCTCGACCCGATCAAGGTTAGCGCCTACGGTCAAGACATGCCGATCAATCAGGTCGGTACCATCAACGTGCCCGAACCTCGGATGCTGAGCATTCAGGTCTGGGACCGATCGCAAGTCCAAGCGGTCGACAAGGCCATACGCGCGGCCGGGCTCGGCCTCAATCCAGTCGTCGAAGGCACGTTGATCCGCATTCCTTTGCCCGAGCTTTCGACCGAAAGGCGCCAGGAGCTGTCCAAGATCGCTCACAAATATGCGGAGCAGGCGCGCGTCGCGGTCCGCAATGTCCGACGCGACGGCATGGACATGCTCAAGAATATGGAAAAGGACCGCAAGCTCTCCGAGGACGACCACCGTCTGTGGTCGGAAGAAGTCCAGAAGATGACCGACGGCGAGATCAAGAAGATCGACGATTTGCTGGCCGCCAAGGAAAAGGACATTCTGAAGGTCTGAGGCCATGCAGCCGGCTCCTCGACAACAACCCTTGCCGCCGCCCCGGCACATCGCCGTCATCATGGACGGCAACGGGCGTTGGGCGAAGGCGCGAAGCTTGCCCAGGATCGCGGGGCATCGCCGCGGGGCCGAAGCCGTTCGTGCGACGGTCACCGCTTGCCGCGAGATCGGCGTCGGCTATCTCACGCTTTATGCCTTTTCGTCGGAAAACTGGAAGCGCCCGGCGGCCGAGGTCGGCGATCTCATGGGCCTGCTTCGCCACTACCTCCAAAGCGAACTCGAGGAACTCGACCGAAACGGTATTCGCGTTCGCTTTATCGGCGAACGCGGCCGGCTTTCTGCGGATCTGGTCGCGCTGATCGTCAATGCCGAGGCGCGCACGATGTGCCATCAGGCGATGACGCTCGTGCTTGCAGTCAATTACGGCAGCCATGACGAGATCGTCAGGGCCTGCAGGCGGGTCGCCCGCGAAGTCGCTGCCGGACGCCTGCAGCCCGATGCCATCGACGAAGCCACGATCGCCGCCAACCTCGATACGGCCGACATTCCGCCGCCGGACCTGATCGTCAGGACGAGCGGCGAGCAAAGGCTGTCGAATTTCCTGCTCTGGCAGGCGGCCTATAGCGAGTTCTTGTTCGTCGATACGCTGTGGCCCGACTTCGGTCGGGCTCAGCTTGAAGAGGCCATTCATGAGTTCCATCGCCGCGAGCGGCGTTACGGCGCCACGAGTGACTGACGCGCCAGCGCCGAGCAATCTCGCGCAGCGCGTGATCTCGGCGCTCGTGCTCGCGCCCATCGCTTTGGCCTTCGTCTGGGCCGGCGGCCTGGCGCTCGCAGTTTTGCTCGCGATCGTCGGCGTGCTCATGGTCGTGGAATGGGAACGCCTGACCGGCGGCTCGATCAGAGACAAGGTCGGCTATGCGCAGATCGTCGGCGTCTTGACGGTCATGGCGACTTGCGCCCTCATTTCGATCGACATCGGCGCCGTCGTTCTGCTTGTCTGGATTTTGGCAGTGGCTTTTCTGGGCCGGGAACGTGGCCTTTGGCCGGCTTTGGGCAGTGCTTATGTCGGCTTGCCCTTGATTGCCTTGCACGCCACGCGCGACTATCCGGGAGACGGGCTCCTCGCCGTGCTCTGGCTTCTTGCCGTCGTCTGGTCCATGGATATTTTCGCCTATGTCTTCGGGCGCTTGATCGGGGGACCGAAACTCGCGCCCTCGATCAGCCCTAAGAAGACTTGGGCAGGATTGATCGGCGGCATGTCTGCTTCTGCCGTGGCAGGGTTCTTGTTGGCGCCGTCGGTCGGGGCCGAGCCGACCGCATTTTCCATTCTGTCTGGCGCGCTTGGTGGATTTTCGCAGGTTGGCGATATGTTCGAATCTCACGTGAAGCGACGCTTCGGCGTCAAGGACAGCGGAAACCTCATTCCCGGCCATGGCGGCATCCTCGACCGGGTCGATGGTTTGGTCTTTGCGGCCATGGCGGCCGGCGCGCTGTTGCTTGTCTTCGGCACGCCTTTCGGGATCGTCTGATGCCGACGCGATCGATCTCTGCGGCGCTCAGGACCCAAGGTCAGCCCAAGCGCGTCAGTATCCTCGGAGCGACCGGGTCGGTCGGCAGCAACACGGTCGATCTTTTGGCGCGCATGCCCGGGCGTTTCGCGGTCGAGGCGCTGACCGCGAACGGCAATGCGGCCCTGCTGGCGCGGCAGGCTGTGGCCCTCAAGGCCCGTTTTGCCGCCGTAGCCGACCCGACCAATTATCTGGTGCTCAAAGAAGCGTTGACCGGTACCGGCATCGAAGCGGCGGCTGGGCCCGATGCGATCATCGAGGCGGCGCGACGGCCTGCCGATTTCGTCATGGCCGCGATTGTCGGTGCGGCCGGGCTCGAACCCACGCTCGCTGCGGCCGAAGCCGGTCGCACCATCGGCCTCGCCAATAAGGAATGTCTAGTCTGTGCCGGCGATTTGATGACCGAGCGTGTCAAGCAACGCGGAGCGACGTTGTTGCCGGTCGATTCCGAACATAATGCGATCTTCCAGGTCTTCGATTTCGACCGACCGGAAACGGTCGAGAGGATCATCTTGACCGCGTCGGGCGGGCCGTTTCGGAATGCGACGCAGGCTGAACTCGAAAGGGCGACGCCGGCCCAGGCGGTGGCGCATCCCAATTGGGACATGGGCGCCAAGATCTCCGTCGATTCGGCGACCATGATGAACAAGGGTCTCGAACTGATCGAGGCCCATCACCTATTCCACATGCCCGAAGATCGGATCGAGATCCTGATCCATCCGCAGTCTGTCGTGCATAGTCTGGTCGCCTATGTCGACGGCTCGGTGCTGGCTCAATTGGGTTCGCCCGACATGCGTACGCCGATTGCCCATGCGCTCGCTTGGCCCGAGCGTATCGAAGCGCCGACGCCGCGGCTTGATTTGGCGGCACTCAAGCAATTGACCTTCGAGACACCCGATCTTGAGCGCTTTCCAGCGCTCCAAATGGCCCGCGATGCGCTCAAGACGGGCGCGACGGCGCCGACCTTGCTCAATGCCGCGAATGAGGTCGCGGTCGCCGCGTTTCTCGGCGGGCGGATCGGATTTCTTGGGATCGCCAAATTGGTCCACGGTGTGCTCGATCGGTTGGCGGTAGGGCCGGCGACGTCCCTCGGCGCGCTTCGCGAAGCCGATGCCATGGCGCGTCGCAAGGCCGAAGAGCTGATCGCGAGCGGGGGCTACTGAACCATGGGCATCGTCGGCGATTTTCTCGGGTACCTGGTGCCATTCCTGGTCGTACTGACGGTTCTGGTCTTCGTGCACGAACTCGGCCATTACTGGGTTGCACGTCGGGCAGGCGTCAGGGTCGAGGTCTTTTCCATCGGCTTCGGACCGGAAATCTGGCATCGGATCGATAGCGCCGGAACGCGCTGGCGCATCGCGTGGATTCCCGTCGGCGGCTATGTGAAGTTTTTCGGCGACGCCGATCCGGCGAGCGCGGGCGCGAGCGAAACGCCGATGACCGATGCCGAGAAATCGGTCTCCTTTCATCACAAGCCTCTATCCGCAAGGTCGGCGATCGTGGTTGCAGGGCCGCTCGCCAATCTGATCTTTGCCGTGTTGGCCTTTGCCGCGCTGGCAATGACCGTCGGATTGCCCCATACGGCACCGACCGTGGGCGCCATTCAGGACGGCAGTGCGGCGGCAGCGGCCGGCTTGCAGCCGGGGGACCGCTTTCTCGAAATCGACGGCGCCAAGGTCGAACGCTTTCAGGATCTTCAGCGCATCGTTCGCCTCAAGCCCGAACAAGCGCTTCGGGCGGTTGTCGAACGCGATGGTCAGCGTCTCGAAGTGGTCACGACGCCTCGGCGAAGCGTTTTGGTCGATCGTTTCGGCAATAAGCACGAGATCGGCCTCCTCGGCATCTCCCAATCGGGGGTCGAGATGCGTCGCTATGGACCCATCGATGGCCTTTGGTTCGGTTTTATCGAAACGTGGCACGCGATCGACACGACGCTAACCGCGGTCGGTCAAATGATCGTCGGGGCGAGAAGCACGGACGACCTCGGTGGGCCGCTCCGTATCGCCCAGATGTCGGGTCAAATGGCCGAGACGGGTGTTCCGTCCCTGGTCACGTTCATGGCCTACTTGTCCATCAGCTTGGGACTGCTCAATCTTTTTCCGATTCCGCTTCTCGACGGCGGTCATCTCGTCTATTACCTTCTCGAAGCCTTGCGCGGACGGCCGCTTGGGCCTAAGGCCAAGGAGTACGGCTTCCGTATCGGGATTGCCTTCGTTGCCGGTCTGTTTGTGCTGGCGACCTGGAACGACAGGGACGTCATACGGCGCATCGCCGACGCCGTGGGAGGGTTGTTCTGAGCATGCGTCGCCTACTCGCAGGTCTGATCGGAATGGCATGTCTTTTCGCGCTGAACAGCGCCGTGGCGCAAGGCGTACTGCGCGAAATCCGTGTCGAAGGCAATCAGCGTATCGAGGGCGATACCGTCCGCTCCTACATGTCGATCAGCGCCGGCGACCTAATCGACCGCGACAAGATCGATCGCTCGCTCAAGGCGCTGTTCGGCACGAGCCTATTCGCCGACGTCAACATCCGCCAGGAAGCCGATATCCTGGTCGTGCGCGTGGTCGAGAATCCGGTGATCAACCGCATCGCCTTCGAAGGCAATCGGCGCTTCGAAAGCAAGCTGATCGAACCGGAAATCCAGCTGCGTCCACGCGTCGTCTACACTAGGACGCGCGTGCAAGGCGACGTGCAGCGTATTCTCCAGATGTATCGTCGTAACGGCCGCGTTGCCGCGACCGTCGAGCCGAAAATCATCCAACTGCCGCAGAACCGAGTCGATCTCGTCTTCGAGATCAACGAAGGCGAGAAGACCGGTATTCGGCGCATCAATTTTGTCGGCAATCGTCGCTTCGACGATAAGGCGTTGAGGGATCTCATTCTCACGCGCGAGACGCGCTGGTATCGCTTCCTGACCACCGACGATATCTACGATCCGGATCGACTGACGGTCGATCGCGAAAGACTGCGCAAGTTCTATCTATCCAAAGGCCATGCGGATTTTCGGGTGGTTTCGGCGATTGCCGAACTGACGCCTGATCGCGAGTCGTTCTTTCTGACCTTCGCGATCGAGGAAGGTGACGTCTACCGCTTCGGCAAGGTCGAGCTGAGCAACGAAATCAGGAACCTGCATACGCCTTTCGTCGAGAGCTTGATGCGCATGAAGTCGGGCGACATCTACAACGCCGACGAAGTCGAAAACACGATCCAGGACATGACGACCGAAATCGCCGGCCTCGGTTTGGCTTTCGTCGACGTTACGACCGAAGTAAAGCGCGATCGGGAAAATCGCAAAATCGACATCACCTACAAGGTCGTGGAAGGTCCGCGCATCTATGTCGAGCGGATCGACATCACCGGTAATGTTCGAACGCTCGACAAGGTCATTCGTCGCGAGTTTCGCGTGGTCGAGGGCGATGCCTTCAATGCGGCGCGCTTGCGCCGATCGCGCCAGCGGATTCAATCGCTCGGTTTTTTCGACAAGGTCGATATCAAGACCGAACCGGGCAGCGCGCCCGACAAGACCATCGTCGCCGTCGACGTCAAAGAGCGTTCGACTGGCGAACTCAGCATCGGCATCGGCGTCTCGACCTCGGACGGCGTGCTGAGCGACGTTTCGATCCGCGAAAGAAATTTCCTTGGCAAGGGCCAGGACGTGAAGTTGGGCTACGCTTTGTCGACCAGGCGTCGCGAGGCGACTTTCGCCTTCCTTGAGCCATATTTCCTGGACAAGAACCTGACCGCCGGATTCGATCTGATGGACCGGGAACTCGATTTGCAGGCGCAGAGCTCATATGACGTGCACACTAAGCGCGCTCGCGTCCGCTTTGGTCATGCCCACACGGAATATCTATCGCAGCTCTATATCTATACGCTTCAATCCGACACGATCGAGAATGTCGGCTCCGATGCGTCGCGGTTCATTAAACGCGTCAAGGGCAGCACGACGACGTCCGAATACGGCACTCGACTGACCTATGACCGACGGGACGACAGGATCAATCCGACCGAAGGCTATATGGCCATGCTGGGCGTCGATTACGCCGGCGTCGGCGGCGAGGTGAATTATGTTCGCCTTTCGCTCGACTATTCCTACTACTATCCCTACTCGGACGACGTGACGTTGGTCGCGAATGCCGGGTCCGGCTTTATTCAGGGCCTGGGCGAGGACGTCCGCATTTCGAACCGGTTCCTGCTCGGCGGAAACTCGCTACGCGGCTTTCGGTCGGGAGGCGTCGGCCCGCGCGATCTCCAGACCAGAGACACGTTGGGCGGCAATCTGATCTATACGGTTTCGGGCGAATCGCGCTTTCCGATCGGCTTGCCGAAAGAGCTGGGCGTACAAGGGCGCTACTTCATCGACGCGGGCTCGTTGTCGAAGGTCGACGAGACGGGTACCGGGATCGGCGACACGGCGTCGATGCGCGTCGGAACCGGCTTCGGCTTGACTTGGGCGACGCCGCTCGGGCCATTGGCGATCGATTACGGACGGGCGGTCGTCAAGGAGAACTTCGACCGCACCGAAAACTTTCGCATCAATTTTGGAACTCGCTTCTAGGAACGGATCATGCAGAAATTTTTGATAGCGGCGATGATCGTCGCGTCGGCGATGTTTACCGGCGGCGCGGCCATGGCGCAGGGCCTGCCACCGGCCGTCATAGCGGTGCTCGATATCCAGTTGATCCATCGCGAATCGCTTGCGGGGAAGGACATCGTCGCGCAGCTCGAACGCTACCGGGCTTCGTACCAGAAGGAGATCACCAAGGACGAAGAGTCGCTCCGCAATCAGGAACAGGAGTTGGCGCGCCAGCGCACTATTCTGACACCCGACGCCTTTGCCGAGCGTCAACGGCAATTTCAGCAGCGCGTCGCCGACGTTCAACGCAAGGTTCAGGAACGGTCTCGCCAACTCGATCGCTCGCACGCCACGGCGCGGAACGAGCTTGGGCGGGTGGTGCGCCTGATCGTCGACCAAGTCTCGAAGATGCGTCAGTTCAATCTGGTGCTCGATCGCGAGCAGGTGCCCTATGTTCATACGTCGCTCGACATCACCGACGTCGTGATGGAAGAACTGAACAAGCGGCATCCGAAGATCGCGGTTCCGCCACCCGACAAGAGCTAATGGCCGATCCGAGGTTCTTCACCCGACGAGGACCCTTCACGCTCGAAGGACTGGCATCGAGCGCCGGGGCCAGGGTCGCCACGGGGACCGATCCTAATCTCGAAATCGTCGACGTGGCGCCGCTCGATGCGGCGACGGGTCATGACATTAGCTTTCTCGACAATCCGAAATACCTGCCCGCGCTTGCCGCCACCAAGGCCGGCGCCTGCATCCTTTCGGAGAAGCATGTGCCGCGCGCACCCGCCGGACTGGCGTTGTTGGTTGCGCCGGCGCCCTATGTCGCCTATGCGCGTATCGCCCAGCTCTTCTATCCGCCGTCGCGCCCGCGGCCGGGCGTCGCGCCATCGGCCGCGGTCGACGCGTCGGCCAAGCTCGGCAAGGACGTAGCGATACAAGCAGGCGCGGTGATCGAAGCGGGAAGCGAGATCGGAGATCGGACCATCATCGGCGCCAATGCCGTCATCGGTGCGGGCGTCGTCATCGGCGCCGACTGTCGGATCGGCGCCGGCGTCGTGCTCAGCCATTGCCTGATCGGGCAACGCAACACCATTCATCCCGGGAGTTGCATCGGGCAGGATGGCTTCGGCGTTGCGCTCGATCCCAAGGGCTATGTCAAAGTGCCGCAGCTCGGTCGCGTGATCATCGGGGACGATTGCGAAATCGGCGCCAATGTCATGATTGATCGAGGCGCCGGGCCCGATACCGTCATCGGTTCGAGTTGTTGGATCGACAATCTGGTCCAGATCGGCCACAACGTCCGCCTGGGCAAGGGTTGCGTCGTCGTCGCTCTGGCCGGTATATCGGGCTCGACCCAGCTCGGCGATTATGTCGTAGTCGGCGGACAGGTCGGTATCGCCGGACATCTCAAGATCGGCAGCGGCGCGCAGATTGCGGCGCAATCGGGCGTCATGCGCGACGTGCCTCCCGGCATGAAGATGGGCGGCGCGCCGGCGCTACCGGTTCGCGAATGGCACAGGCAGACAGTGGCGATTGCCAAGCTCGCCGCCAAGACGAAGGACGAGGCAGGACAATGAGCGAAGGCAAGACGATCGGCACGATCGACATTCTCAGGATCATGAAGATGATCCCGCATCGCTATCCGATGCTGCTGGTGGATCGCGTCGTCGAAGTCATTCCCGACAAGTCGGCCATCGGCATCAAGAACGTCACGATGAACGAGCCGCATTTCCAGGGTCATTTTCCGGTGCGTCCGATCATGCCGGGCGTCATGATCGTCGAGGCCATGGCGCAGGCGGCTGGGGTCCTGGTGGTCGAAACTCTCGGTGGCCAAGCCGAGGGCAAGCTCGTCTATTTCATGTCGATCGAAAATGCCCGTTTCCGCAGACCGGTGACGCCGGGCGATCAAATGCGCATTCACATCACCAAGGAGCGCAATCGCGGCGCGGTCTGGCGCTTCATCGGCGAGGCCAAGGTCGACGACAAAGTCGTCGCCGAAGCGACATTTACGGCCATGATCGTCGACGAGTAGGAGCGCAAGATGGCCAAGATTCACCCGAGTGCGGTGGTAGAAAGCGGCGCCGAACTCGCAACCGATGTCGAGATCGGACCTTTTTGCCACATCGGCGCGGGCACGAAACTTGCGGCGGGGGTAAAAATCCTGTCACATGCGGTCGTCGTCGGTAAGACCAGCGTCGGGGAGGGGACCAAGATTTTCCCCTTCGCTTCGATCGGCCATCAACCGCAGGATCTGAAGTTCGCGGGCGAAGTTTCGGAGCTCGTCATCGGCAGGCGCTGCGTCATACGCGAGCATGTCACCATGAACCCGGGCACTGCCGGCGGCGGCTTGCTGACCTCGGTCGGCGACGATTGTCTGTTCATGGTGGGCGCGCATGTCGCGCATGATTGTCGCATCGGCAATCAGGTCATTCTGGTCAACAACGCGACGCTCGCCGGCCATGTCGTCATTCAGGACTTCGCCATCTTGGGCGGCCTGTCGGCGGTGCATCAATTCGTGCGCATCGGCAAGCACGCCATGATCGGCGGCATGTCGGGAGTCGAGAACGACGTCATTCCCTATGGCTCGGTGATGGGCAATCGGGCATACCTTGCCGGGCTCAATCTGGTCGGACTCAAGCGACGGGGCTTCGATCGCGACGCCATTCATGACCTCAGGGCGGCCTATCGCATGCTGTTCGCGCCGGAAGGCACGCTGCAGGAACGGCTGGCCGATGTCGCCGAACAATACGCCAAGAGCGCGCTGGTGATGGAGATCGTTGGTTTTATCCAGGCCGATTCGTCCCGCGCTGTCTGCCAGCCCCGCGTCGATCGCGGTGCCTAGGCTGGGCATCATCGCCGGGGGCGGCGCACTGCCGCCGCTCTTGGTCGAGGCCGCCAAGGCGAGCGGGCGGGATCCATTCGTCGTCTGCATCGAAGGCGCGGCCGATGCCGCACTATTCCGAGGCGTATCGAACGTGGTTGCGCCGGTTGCCAAAGTCGGTCGCATCGTCGAGGCCCTCAAGGGCGCGGCCTGTCGCGACCTCGTGCTCGCCGGCAAGCTGCAGCGACCAGATTTTCGCTCTCTGGTTCCCGATCTGCGCGGTCTAAGACTTTTGCCGCGACTTTTGGGCGCCAAAGGCGACGATGCCATTCTCCGCGTGGTCATCGAGGATCTGGAAAGCGAGGGCTTCAAGGTGGTCGGCGTTGACGACGTTTTGGCCGATCTTCTGGCGCCCAAGGGCGCGCTCGGGCGGTTCGCGCCCAATGCGCAAGCCGAAGCCGATATCGCGCGAGGCGTCGTCGTGCTGCGCGCGCTCGGAGAACTCGATGTCGGGCAAGGCGTCACGGTGCAAGACGGCATCGTCCTCGGGATAGAGGCGGCGGAGGGCACCGACGCGCTGCTCGCCCGGTCCAAGCTCTTGGCCAAGCCAGGACAGGGCGGCGTGTTGGTCAAGCTCAAGAAGGCGGGGCAAGAGCGCCGCGCGGATCTACCAGCGATCGGCACCGAGACCGTACAGGGGGTGGCGGCAGCCGGATTAGCCGGGATTGCGATCGAGGCCGGCGGCTCGCTGATCCTCGACCGCAACGCCGTTTCCCGGGCCGCCGACGAGGCAGGCCTTTTCGTGGTCGGCATCGCGCCATAATCGCGTGAGCGCGCTTCGGATCATGGTGGTCGCGGGCGAGCCTTCGGGCGACATCCTGGGCGCTCGTCTCATCGAAGCCCTGCGGGCCATGGACGCGCGAGAGATCGAGTTCTTGGGCGTCGGTGGGCCGCGCATGATCGAGAGAGGTCTTTCGAGCCTTTTTCCCTACGCCGATTTGGCGATCATGGGTCTAGCCGAAGTCTTGCCGCGACTTTGGCTGATCTTGCGCCGCATCCGCGAAACCGCGGCATTGGCGGTCGAACGCAAGGTCGACGCGGTCATCACCATCGACGCGCCGGATTTTTCCTTTCGCGTCGCCGCGCGATTGCGCCCGCTCGGCATTCCGCTCATTCATTACGTTGCTCCGACGGTCTGGGCCTGGCGCCCTGGACGCGCGGCCAAGGTCGCCCGGCTTTACGATCATCTGCTCGCGCTCTTGCCCTTCGAGCCGCCTTATTTCGAGCGCGTTGGTCTGCCCTGCAGCTTCGTCGGTCACCCGGTTCTGGAATCGGGAGCAGGGCTCGGCGATGGCGCTGCTTTTCGTCAGCGTCATGGCATCGGGCCGGACGTGCCGCTCCTGGCGGTGTTGCCGGGCAGCCGGCGCGGTGAAGTCAGTCGCTTGGTCGGTCCTTTCGGCCAGGCGCTCGCGCGGCTCAAGAATCGCATTGAGGGCCTTCAGGTCGTCGTGCCGACGGTACCGCATATCGCCGACTATGTTCGCCAAAGCGTCGCGACTTGGGCGGTACCGACGCTCGTGGTGGAAGGCGATGCCGACAAATACGGCGCTTTCGCCGCTTCACGCGCCGCCATGGCAGCCTCGGGCACGGTCGCGGTCGAACTCGCGCTCGCCCGATTGCCGCATCTCGTCGCCTATCGGGTCAATCCGCTGACGGCCTTCATCGTCGGCCTGGTGGTGCGGGTGCGTTTCGCCAACATCGTCAATCTCGTGTTGGATCGCCAAGTGGTTCCGGAATTCATTCAGGACCGTTGCCAGCCCGACGCCCTCGCGACCGAAATCGAAAGACTGATGCTTGATGACGAGGCGCGATCGTTGCAAATTTCAGCCTTCGCCGAGGCGGCCGGCCGTCTTGGCGCGGGTACGGAGGCGCCGAGCCGCAAGGCCGCGCGCGTCGTGCTTGAGGTTATCGACAAGGCCCGAGCGAGGAGACTGCCATGACCGCCAACGCGATCGATGCGTCGCGCTTTCGCATGCTGCACACCATGATCCGGGTGCGCGATCTCGAGAAATCCCTCGACTTTTACACGCGGCTCCTCGGCATGAGCCTGATCAGACAGAAGGACTATCCGAGCGGGCGCTTTACCTTGGCCTTTGTCGGTTACGGCGACGAGGCTGCGAATACGGTGATCGAACTCACGCATAATTGGGACCAAGCCGAGCCCTACACCATTGGTTCGGGCTTCGGTCATTTGGCCATCGGCGTGCCCGACATTTACGGCACTTGCGAGCTCTTGGCCAAGGAGGGCGTCAAGATCCCGCGCCCGCCCGGCCCGATGAAGCATGGCGGTTCGGTCATCGCCTTCATCGAAGACCCAGACGGCTACAAGATCGAGCTGATCGCCCGGAACTAACGCATATAGAGGATCGCCAACATCGCGCTGCCGATGATCACGCGGTAATAGGCGAAAGGCGTGAAGTCGTGACGGCTGATCCAGGCGATCAGCGCCTTGATCACCGCCATGCCCACGACGAAGGCGGCGCCGAAACCGACGCCGATCAGAGCAAAATCGTCGAGCGCCAAGACGTCGCGGTTCTTGTAGAGGTCGTAGACCGTCGCGGCGAGCAGCGTCGGCACGGCGAGGAAGAACGAAAACTCAGTCGCCGCCTTGCGATCGACGCCGAGGAGCATTGCGCCCATGATGGTCGCGCCCGAACGCGAGACACCGGGGATCATGGCGACCGCCTGACAAAGTCCGACATAGACGCTCATCTTGGGCGAGAGGTCTTCGACTTGGGCGAAGCGCGGCTCGGGCTTGAAACGCTCGATGACCAAGATGGCGATACCGCCCAGGATCAGGGTCCAGGAGACGACCCAGGGATTGAACAACAGCCCCTTGATCACGCCATGAAATAGGACGCCCAAGACCATGGCCGGCAGAAAGGCGAGGAGGATATTGCGCGCGAGGCGCCGACGATATTTGTCGCCGACAATGCCGATCGCCGCCTGCCAGAGTCGGCCGAAATAGAGCACGACGATGGCCATGATCGCGCCCATCTGGATGGCGATTTCGAACACCTTGCCGGGCGGCCCTCGAAAGCCCAGGAGATCGACCAGCAAGATCAGGTGCCCGGTCGAGGATATGGGCAAGTACTCGGTCAGGCCTTCGACTAGGCCGAGCAGTGCCGCTTCCCAGATCGTCGTCTCGTCCATCCGTAGAATCACTCCCTTAGGGCCGCAATATGCGGCGACGCCTCTTCGACGGCAATCATTCGTTGCGTTGGCCTCGCCCTTTCGCTAGAAGCCGGAGGTCAAAAGACGCCACCAAAGGCGCGGATTTCGGGGACGGGGATCGCGGGCCGCATGGCCTTTTTCACGCAACAATTGATCAATGGTCTGACGCTCGGGTCGATCTACGGCCTGATTGCCATCGGCTATACGATGGTCTACGGCATCATCGGCATGATCAATTTCGCCCATGGCGAGATCTATATGATCGGCGCCTTCGTCGCGGTCATCGTATTTGTTCTTTTGTCGATGATCGGCGTGGGCTCGGTCGCGCTCGCGTTGGTCGTCGTGTTGCTGCTATCCGTCTTGATTACGTCGCTCTATGGCTGGACGATCGAACGCGTCGCCTATCGACCATTGCGAGGGTCGTTCCGCCTGGCGCCGCTGATTTCGGCCATCGGCATGTCCGTCTTTTTGCAGAACTACGTGCAACTGTCGCAGGGTGCGCGGGTCAAGCCGCTCGCGCCCCAGCTCCCTGGCGGCGTCGTCTTGTTCGAGCAAGCGGGCTTCGCGGTTCGTCTCAGCGCCATTCAAGTCTTCATTTGGGTTCTGACCTTCGTGCTCATGGCGGTTTTCGCCTGGCTGATCGCGCGCACCGCCCTCGGCCGGGCGCAACGCGCTTGCGAACAGGATGCGCGCATGGCGGCGCTTCTCGGCATCGACGTCGATCGGACAATTTCGCTCACCTTCGTCATGGGTGCGGCGCTCGCCGCCGTCGCGGGCGTGATGGTCACGCTTTACTATGGCGTGGTCGATTTTTTCATCGGCTTCTTGGCAGGGCTCAAGGCCTTTACTGCGGCGGTTCTTGGCGGCATCGGTTCGTTGCCGGGCGCGGTCTTGGGCGGCTTGCTGATCGGCCTGATCGAGACCTTCTGGTCCGCGTACTTCTCGGTCGAATATAAGGATGTCGCGGCTTTCGTCGTGCTGGTGCTCGTCCTGATTTTCCGACCGACCGGGCTCCTCGGCAAGCCGGAGATCGAGAAGGTTTGATGAGCGTCGCCGATACCGAGATCAAGTCCGGCGGCGACCGCATGGCGGCGGCGCTCCGCGATGCGGGTTTTGCCGCCTTGGTGATGTTCGGCCTGATGGCGCTGATCGTCGGCGTCAGGACGGTCGACGCCGAAGGCAAGCTCGGCGCGGAGTTCCGCTTCGATTGGGTCTTGATCTTCTGCGCGGCCGTCTTCCTGGGCCGCTTGGGCGTCAAGCTCGGTATTGGCAGTGGTGTCGGGAGCGTCTTGGCTCGGCCGCTTGGGCGTCTCGGCGGCGCGCTGACTCCCTACAGCCAGCACATCATCTGGCTTGGCCTCGGTTTTTCCGTCGCTCTGCCTTTCATGCCCTTTGCCGACCGCTATGTGATCGACGTCGCGACCGCGATGTTGATCTACGTCATGCTCGGCTGGGGCCTCAACATCGTCGTCGGTCTCGCCGGGCTGCTTGATCTCGGTTACGTCGCCTTCTATGCCGTCGGCGCTTATTCCTACGCCATGTTCGCCAAGTTGCTCGGGTTGAGCTTCTGGGAGTGCCTGCCGCTTGCGGGCCTGATGGCGGCGCTGTTCGGCGTGCTCCTCGGATTTCCGGTGTTGCGGCTGCGCGGCGACTATTTGGCGATCGTCACGCTTGGCTTCGGCGAGATCATCCGGATCGTGTTGATCAATTGGTACACCGTGACGGGTGGACCAAACGGCCTTTCAGGTATTCCGCGGCCGACGCTTTTCGGTTTGCCCTTCACGGCCAGCCCGCCCGACGGCGTCACCTCGTTCAACGAGTTTTTCGGCATCGATTTCAATCCGACGCATCGGATCATCTATCTCTATTTCGTCATTTTGGCGATGGCGCTGATCGTCAACTTCTTTACCAACCGGACACGCCGCCTGCCGCTCGGCCGCGCCTGGGAAGCGCTCCGCGAGGACGAGATCGCCTGTCGGGCCCTCGGCATCAACCCGACCAACACCAAGCTTTCGGCCTTCGCGGTCGGCGCCATGTTCGGCGGCTTCGCCGGGGCCTTTTTCGCGACCCGCCAGGGCTTCATCAGCCCCGAGAGCTTTACCTTTTTCGAAAGCGCGATCGTGCTCGCCATCGTCGTCCTGGGCGGCATGGGCAGCCAGGTCGGCGTGGTCATCGCCTCCTTCGTGCTGATCGTCGTGCCCGAGCTATTCCGCGAATTCGCCGATTATCGCATGCTGTTCTTCGGGCTCGGCATGGTGTTGATCATGATCTGGCGCCCGCGCGGTCTGATCGCCCATCGCGAGCCGACCATCCGGCTGAACGGCGGGAGCGCGGCCAAGTGACCGATGCGCTTCTCGGCGTCGAGCATCTCACCATGCGCTTCGGCGGGCTGGTCGCGATCGACGACGTCTCGTTCGTCGCGAAGAAGCGCGAGATCACCGCGATCATCGGTCCGAACGGCGCCGGCAAGACGACGGTGTTCAATTGCCTGACCGGCTTCTACAAGCCGACCGTCGGGCGGCTCACCTTCCATGCGGGAGAGGGACCGCTCTATCTCGAGCGCATGGACGATTTTCGTATCGCCCAGGCCGGCGTCGCGCGGACCTTCCAGAACATTCGCCTCTTTCCGATGATGACGGTGCTCGAGAACCTGATCGTCGCGCAGCACAATCGGTTGATGGACGCCTCGGCCCTGAGCTTCGCCGGTTTGTTCGGTCTCAAGCGCTATCGCGACGCCGAAACACAAGCCGTCGAAAAGGCGAGGGGCTGGCTCGAACGCGTCGGCCTGGTCGGTGAAGCGGATTGGCTCGCCGGCAATCTGCCCTACGGCGCGCAGCGCCGGCTCGAGATCGCCCGCGCCATGTGCGGCGATCCGGCGATGCTTTGCCTCGATGAGCCGGCGGCCGGCCTTAACCCCCGCGAATCCGCCTATCTCAACGCCTTGCTCAAATCGATCCGCGATCAATACGGCATCGGCGTCTTGCTGATCGAGCACGACATGAGCGTGGTCATGGGCATCTCCGATCATATCGTCGTGCTCGACTATGGCCGAAAGATCGCCGACGGGCCGCCCGAGGCGATCAAGCGCGATGCCAATGTCATCCGCGCCTATCTCGGCGAGGAAGACGCCCCGGCGACGAGCGGAGCGCCCGCCTGATGCTCAAGGTCGAGAACGTCCATACATTCTACGGGCGGATCGAGGCGCTCCGGGGCATTTCGGTCGAGGTCGGCCAGGGCGAAATCGTTACCCTGATCGGTGCGAACGGCGCCGGCAAGACGACGCTGATCATGACCATCTGTGGTAGTCCCCGACCGACCCAAGGGCGCGTTTTGTTCGAAGGCCGCGATCTTGCGAGCGTGCCGACCCACGAGATCGTCCGCCAAGGGATCGCCTGCGCGCCGGAAGGTCGGCGAATTTTTCCGCGCATGACGGTGCGCGAAAATCTGATGCTGGGCGCCACCGTCGCCGATCCCGCGCATTTCGACGCCGATCTCGCGCGCATGTTCGCGCTTTTTCCGATCCTCGAAAAGCGCCAGACGCAGCGCGCCGGCACGCTCTCGGGCGGCGAGCAGCAGATGCTCGCGATCGCGCGGGCGTTGATGAGCCGGCCGAGGCTCTTGCTCCTGGACGAGCCCTCGCTCGGCCTCGCTCCTTTGATCGTGAAGCAAATCTTCCAGGTCATCCGCGAGATCAACGAGCGTGAAAAGATGACCGTGTTTTTGGTCGAGCAAAACGCCCATCACGCCTTGCGGCTTGCCCATCGGGGTTACGTCCTGGCTCAGGGTCGGGTGGTCATACAGGGGACCGGCGCCGAGCTCCTGGCCAATGACGAAGTGCGCGCGGCTTATCTGGAAGGGGGGCATTGATGGAAGACCTCCTGGGCGCCCGCCTTGGCGTCTATCTCGGCATCATGGTCGTCATGATGGGGGGCGCGGCCTTCCTGACGGGTCAGGCGGTCGCGCTGATCTGGCGCCCGGCCCGACAGATCGCGGCCTATGGCGTGCTCTTGGTGTTGACCGGCCGCTTTCTGATCTTCTCGTTATTTGAGGGCGATCTGCTGGCGGTTCCGGGGCTTTTCATCGACTATGCCCTCATGACCGGTATCGCCTGGTCGGCCCATCGCCTGACCGAAGTGACAAAGATGGTCAACCAGTATCCTTGGCTATACGAAAGAACCGGCCCCTGGAGTTTTCGCGAAAAGTCGACCGGGGGGACGGGTTGAAGGCTCGATTGTGACCGGATAGAGTCTTCATCAGGCGACCGGCAACCGGGAGGCGAGCCGGCGCGGCGTTTCAACATCGGGGAGTAGACCCACATGACCAAGTTTACCAAGACCCTTCTCGGGGCCGCTGCGGGCTTCGCGCTTGCGGTCGCTGCGGGCGGGGCTTCGGCCCAGGCTAAAGGCGAGATCGTCATCGCCGTGGCCGGCCCAATCACCGGCCAATATGCGGCTTTCGGCGAGCAGATGAAGCGCGGCGCCGAGATGGCGGTCGCCGATCTCAATCGCGTTGGCGGCGTCAACGGCATGAAGATCCGCCTCGAAGTCGGCGACGATGCCTGCGATCCGAAGCAGGCCGTCGCGGTCGCCAACTCCTTCGTCTCGAAGAAGGTTTCCTTCGTCGCTGGGCATTTCTGCTCCTCGTCCTCGATCCCGGCTTCGGAAGTCTATTCGGAAGCGGGCATTCTGCAGATCACGCCGGCCTCGACCAATCCGAAGCTGACCGATGATGCCGCCGCCAAGAAGTGGCAGCACGTCTTCCGGACTTGCGGTCGCGACGACGTGCAGGGCACGACTGCCGCGAACTACATCCTCAAGAACCTCGCGGGCAAGAAGGTCGCGATCCTTCACGACAAGTCGGCCTACGGCAAGGGTCTGGCCGATGAAATGAAGA
>Ga0194120_10005504_pt1 | contig 18604 bp, 20 predicted proteins | sample TA2MahCa65mmetaG_FD_148642 | JGI IMG/M metagenome (GOLD analysis project Ga0194120, IMG submission 148642) | Freshwater microbial communities from Lake Tanganyika, Tanzania - TA2015019 Mahale Deep Cast 65m | ecosystem: Environmental > Aquatic > Freshwater > Lake | place: Tanzania: Lake...
TGCAAAAACGCCTTTGATACTCTGCACTATTATTTCGAAAAAATGCAGGAAGTATCATCACAATACCAATTCAAGACATTTCTGGTTGGCGCCAAGCTAAAACCGTCGGTACTAGACAGGGACGATCACATCAGATCCCAGTACAAGCTAAAGGGAATTGATGGAATAAAGACAAGCATTACGCGCGAGCTGGCAAAACAATTTTCTCGTAAAACCAAGAAAAAGCCAGACCAAACCGAGCCAGACCTTACCCTAACGGTTGATTTCAAGACCGAATCCTGCGAGGCTTACTCTAAATCCCTGTATCTTTCTGGCAGATATACAAAACCAACCAGGGACATTCCCCAAAAGCAAAAGCCGTGCTCAAACTGTCTGGGCAAAGGCTGCGTTACGTGCCACAGGCATGGCATGGCCGAGTTTGACAGCGTAGAGGGAATGATCTGCAAATATGTCTTTGAGAGATTTGGTGCAGCACAGGCAAAGATAACATGGATTGGCGGGGAGGACACCACGAGCCTTGTTCTGGGAAAAGGCAGGCCGTTTTTTATCAAACTCCTAAACCCAAAGAAAAGAAAACTTGTATTGCCAAAGAGCATTACATCCGATAAAATCAAAATCCACAATCTAAAGCAAATCCACAAGATTCCTCAGGGACCGATTCCGTTTTTGTCCAAAGTCAAACTATTCATCACAACAGAGAATCCAATTGTACAAGAAAGCCTTGCAAAACTAGATGATCTACGCAACAATACTGTTGCAATCTATGAAAAGTCTGGCAAGCGCTCTGAGAAGAAAATTCATTCTTCTAAACACACAATAGATTCACAAAACTCGTTCACACTATTCTTGATAATTGATGGAGGTGTTCCGCTAAAGCACTTTGTATTTGGAGACAACATTTTTCCAAATGTTTCTGATCTGATATCGAACAAGTGCACACTAGAAAAGTTTGATTTTGACCAAATACAGATACGCTAAGGCTTTTTACATGTGCTACTTGGAGTCATACCATTGGATCATCTAGTAAAGGTAAAAGAAGCATTACAAAAAGGAATCTTACCGCAGGACATCTATGATACCATAACTGAGCGATTTGAGCTTGTAACTGCAGGAGTTGCAAGAATAGAGAAAGCATCCAGCACAACATACCCAATTTACTATGTAGAGCCGTCTGCAATTCTGACTAGCGGCTCGGACATGTCATTTCAATACGGAATTTTGTTTGCAAGGACACTGCCTGTGTTCTTTGAGGAAAAATTTCAGGTTGTAATCCAGATTTCTGCACCTCTTGTGGCTTTTGGGCTCAAAGGAACAATTCATGCAATCTTGGCACACGAATTTTTGCACTATATAGAATTAATTCGCAAAATATCCAAAATGGAATTATTATCAGACGAGATATCGTCGAATTTATTTGAGAATACGTATGCCGACAGCACCAGATTATTTGAGCCAAGGGCAGTGTTCTCAGACCAAACCCTGCTCACACATATTACAAAGAAATTCCCAACCGGATTCAAGGACTACAAGCTAGAGGACAAGACAGAAAAGCTCTGGATTGCAAGACAGCTTCCGGCTACTAATATTGCGCTAGATGCCAATACTGTAAAATTGTCTGCAGAAATGCTATCCAAAGTAAGCTTGGATCCAATATTATTACAGAAAATCAAGGAATACGAAGAAAAAGAATCTAAACTGCGAAAGAAGAAACTCTACTGATTAAATTCGGTCAAACCGCACTTGCCGCAGGTTTTTCTGTTTTTGTGCTCTGACATGAATACGCCCTTGCCGCATCTTGAGCAAATCTTTCTAATCTTGGTTGCCTTGTCGCCTGCAATTTTATAGTATGATGCAACGCCGGTTGCCTTGGCTGCCTCTTTTTTGCCTGCCATTATGAGCTAGCCTCTGCTGGTTTTTCTTCAGGGGCCTCTTCTTTTGGAGCGGCTGCTGCAATTGCTGCCTTGATCTTGTCTAGTCTCTTGAAAATTGTCGGGTTGACCTGTTTTTTTGCCAACTCTTCATTTTCATAGACATAGAAAGTTCCTCTAACTGTTGGTCTGCCAGAGTGGCTTTTCATTGAAATTGGAATGATTACCTTGCCATCAAGCTTGAACTGCTTTGAAATCATGTCTGCGGCATCTAGCTTTTTGAGCTTGCCTGCCAAGCCTGGAAACTCACACACTATCTCTCTTCTTGAGAGGAATGTGTTGTTTACATCGCTTACTACTTGCATTGACATGTATTCTTGCCTCGTTTTTCTATTTCATATAAACCATTACGGAATTTCGCGAAGAGATTTAAGAAAATTCGACATTTGCCAATTGTTGGACAGATTCATGTTGCATCTAAAAAACACGGGCTTTACGCCACAGGACACAGGCGAGCTACTAGAGCGGGCAAGAACCTTAGGAAAGGGCTGCACAATTAGGGACTGTCGCGTCTCAACAAAATATGTAGAGTTTGATGTCTCCATTAGCAAATCCCGGCTGGACATACTAGTTGACAAGCTAAAACTCTTGGCCCCATTAGACCACGCAAGGCTGGTAGTAGAAGAGCACATGGAAAAAGAAGAAGGAGTGCAACATGGAATTTCCTATTTTAATGATGAGCGATTCTGGGAGGCACACGAAGTACTGGAAGGAGTCTGGAAAAAATCATACGAGGGCGAAAAGGAACTAGTCCAGGGAATAATACTGATTGCAGCTGCTCTGGTTCACTATCAAAAAGATGAAAATTCAATCTGTCTTTCTATTCTTGGACGAGCGCAAGACAAGCTGTCCAGATCCGGCGGAATGTATCATACAATAGATGTGGACAAGATGCGACAACAACTAGACAAAATAATTGATTCTGGAAAAATTTCTCTATTTACTATATGATCATCTGAATTGCTGTCTTGACTACTTGAGCGCCCTCTAATAATCCGATGCTGCCTATTTTTGCATTGTTTTCCGTGTATCTTGTACTGTTGTCCTTTTTGACCATGTCTCCTGAAACCAAGACAGGTACGGGATCGTCAGAGTGGCCCTTGTTAATGCATGGTGTGGAGTGATCTGCAGAGACCACAATTGCCACCTTGCTGGTATCTATATTGTCTAGCAAAGTGCCAAAGAATCGCTTGTCGATTTCTTCAATGTTTTTCATTTTGCCAATTGCGTCGCCGTCGTGGCCAAACTCGTCTGGTCCCTTTAGGTGAACATAGATGGCATTCTCAGTCTTCATTGCATTTGCAGCAACGCGGGCCTTTTCCTCATAGTCATTCAGGCCTCCTGCATTAAATGTGCGCATCTTGAGTACTTCAGATATGCCAATTTCCACCGGCATATCAACAATACAGGAAAATCTCATTGAATACAAGTCATTGATTGGCACCACCTTTGGATAGTGGTTACCTGCATCGCGAAGCAAAATAGAGTTTAGGAGCTTTTTGCCTTGTGATTTTCTTTTCTTGTTTGTCTCGCTTTCTCGTAAAATCTTGAGTGATTGTTCTGTGAACTCGTTTACTAGTCTGGCAGTTAGCTCCGAATTTGGCAGCTGGTTTAGCGGAAGGCATCGCTCTATTTTGAGATAGTCGCCTACTGCTTTTGCAATTCCCATGCCGTCCACTCGCGAATATGCCGGGTCTGTGTTTGTTATCTCTGATGATAATTGCTTTCCTTCACAGCGAATTCTGACTACTACTCTATGCCCAATTGTTGGCGCAACAACTACTGCTGCGCCAGGCTCTGAGAATTTTATTCTAGTTTCAATTTCCCTTGATACTGCCAGCGCATCTTCTTTTTCGATTTTGCGCCCGGCACGCCTGTCTACTATAATGCCAGAATCATCCAGTGTCGCAAAGTTTCCACGCAAAGCCAGGTCGCCGTCCTTAAAGTCAATTCCAGTTCCTATTGCCTCTATCACTCCTCGTCCAGCATATTCAGAGTGCTGGAACTTGTAGCCAAGCATGTTAAACACTGCAATGTCTGACTCTGGTGCAATTCCCTTTCCTACTGATATGACTTCTCCCATTGCACCGTTTTTTGTCATTCTGTCTAGATTGGGGGTTTGTGCATAATCAAGCGGGGTGGTGTTTTTCAGATCCGGATGTGGTAGGTCACCTACTCCGTCAAGCAAAACATAAACCATTTTGACTTTGGAATTGTCAGCCAAACTAAATCCCCTTTTTGAAATCTGATCCAAGATCACTTTAAACTTTGAGCTGACCCAAAATCAATTTGCGATCTTTGAAAAGGTTTTATCATACACGTATTCATAGTATCGAATATGGGGAGCATGCGAAAGGACTACATCTCGGAACGATTTGTAATTGTCTCCCAAAACGACGACAAAGTTGACGATTCAAAAAAATGCTCCTTTTGTCCTGGAAATGAATCCATGACAAACCCATCATTGCTGTCGCTTGTTGCAAAAGACGGAATGCTGCAAAGACTACAAGACTCTGAAGACAATTACGTAGAAGACTGGACAGTCCGTGTCTTTGAGAGCAAAAATGCGGCAGTTACAGTTGCGGCAGAAAACTCGTACAGCGAGCGACCATTGTATTCAGAACCAGCATACGGCTATCACTATATTGTCGTGGCATCTGAAAAGCACAAGGATTCTCTTGCCACTATTTCTGTAGAGCAGTGGTCCAACATTCTAGTTGTAATCCAGGACAGACTGAGATGGCTGTACACCCAAAGAGGAGTCACATATGTTTCAATTTACATAAACCATGGAAAAGAGGCTGGAAGCATCACGGCGCACCCGCACATCAACATGGTCACATTTTCCACAATTCCGCCACTAATAGAATCCGAGGCGGAATCCTCGCATAGGATCCTCAATGAAAAGGGAGCCTGTCCATTATGCCAAACTGTAAACACCGAGACTGGCGGACCAAGGCAAGTGCTCCAGACTGAAGGATTTTTGGCTTTTTGCCCATGGGCTCCATCACATCCATACGAATTCTGGATTTGCCCAAAAAAACACACTACGAGCTTTTCAAAAATAACTCAAAAGGAAATCAATGATCTTTCGCTTATTTTGCGAGCAACACTTGGTGGATTATCAAACTCGCTCAAGAATGTCTCGTATAATTTGGCGTTTCATCTGTCGCCAGAAAAGAAAAACAGCAGGCAAATTCACTGGCATATTGAAGTATATCCACTGACGTCTGCATGGTCTGGCCTGGAGCGGGGCTATGGGGTGTTTCTGAATTCAATTGCACCAGAAAAGGCAGCAGAACAACTCGGTGCTGCATGCAGAAAAGAGCTTGCAGGCCTAGTCGGAATAATCTAACCGTTTATTTATCTAAAATTATTTTTGCATAATCATGGCGGGAATTGAAAAATACATTGCAATTGCATCGGTTGGACTATTTGCAATGTTTGCCGGAGAAGTCAATGTGTTTTACAATTATCTGACGCATCCAAATGTCGAGACGGAACCAGAGGCAAAACTGCTAATGTACATTTCAATCGGTGCCGCACCTGCATCTGTAATGGCTGGAACTGCATTTATCATGTCAAAAAGATACGGCTCGCGACAAATCGGCTCACTAATTGTTGCAGGGGGTGCTGTCTTGCTAGTTGGAATGCTAATAGCAAATTCAACTGTACCAAGAATTGACGCAAACTATAGGATCTCTACTGTTGAGCTAATCCCGCAACTATTCATGGGAATATCTGTTGCTGTAATGGCAGCAGGAGCTGTACTATTCAAGACAAAAAAACGCCCTATCAAGGAATTCTTCTAGTGGTCGTATCGCATTCCATTTGAGTGCCTGACAAAGCCCAGCTTTTCATAGAATGGTTTGACTGTATCATCGCAGTCTAGAATGGTCTTGTAGCAGCCTTGGCTTTTTGCATAATCCAATACAGCACGAATTATTATGACGCCTATTCCCTTTGACTGGAATTCTTTAGACACCACCACATCTTCGATGTGGCCTACCTTGCCTCCATCATGGATGAATTTTTGCTCTATTAGTAGAGTAGTAGAGCCAATTATTTTCCCCCTGAATTCTGCAACAAAAACTACGTGGTTTTCATTTTTGTTTATCTTATCTAGGATCTGACCTGCTTTTTTTCTGTCAATGTCGCTTGTTTTTCGAAGGGAATCCAGTGATTCTAGGAATCCATTATCAAGATCCGACTCGATGATTTTGCGAACTAGAATATCAGACATTAAATCTTGCCAAGCTTTTCTCTGAATTCTTGGTATGCCTTTTTGTAGGATGCCTTGTCTCCAATGTCGATAAAGCCGTTTTTGATGATAAAGCTGCCGACGTCCTTTTTCTTGGCAAGCGCCTTTTTGATTACATCGTCCATTCCATATGGTTTTGCCTGTGGTATGTAGGAGAATATTCCTGGCTCCATTACATAACATCCAATGTTGATGTTTGCCTTGATCTCTGGCTTTTCATTCCATGCAGTTACCTTGCCGGACTTGGCCGTCTCTATTACTCCATATTTCAGGTTGGTCTTGTACTGGTGAAGGCTCATTGTGATAAAGGATTTTTTTGCCTTGTGCTGTGCAATCATTTTTTTGAGATCAAAATTAAACACGGAATCGCCATAAACGCAGACAAAAGTATTATCGACAAAGGATTCTGCCGTCTTTAGCTGGCCGGCAGTGGCAAGTGGCTTGTCAGCTATCGCATATTCTATTTTGACTTTAAATCTGGCCCCGTCCTCAAAATAACCCTCAATTGTTTTTCTCAGATAACTAACACACAGAACAATTTCGTCTACCTTGTTGCGCCGAAGCCATTCTATGAGGTGCTCTAGCAGTGGTTTTTCTCCCAGTGGGAGCATTGGCTTTGGCAAAAACGTCGTGTATGGCTGGAGTCTTGTTCCTAGGCCGCCTGCCAGAATTACTGCCTTCATAAAATTATACCAAAATACCAAGTATTTATGCACAATTACACAAAGATATTTGCGCCAGCCCTAGAGAATTTTTGCTAGTTTTTGCAGCACGTCAGATGGCGTGGTACCAAAGATAATGATCATCGGCTCTTTTCCAAAATCGCCCCTGTGGTATATCACATCTGGCGGCGTTGAGAGATTTTGTATTGCCTGGCTGACTCCCCAAGATATGGACGAGTTTTCTTTTTGTCTGCTGGACTTGGGTTCCTGCAGCCTGTTGTAGCTTGCAATTTTTGCACTTAACTTTGCAAATTTTTTGATTGTAGATTCATCGTATTTTATGTTGATGGCAGATCTTATTTTGGGAAATTTTTTCTGCATTGTAAGAACAGCAGTTGCCACGTGCTTTGATCCTCCATATTCCAGATTTCCTGCAGTTATGACCTGGGTTCCGGCCTTTACTATTCTGCCAGAGACTCCCAAAACCTCTCCAGTTGACTTTGCTTTTGGTTTTGCAAAGACAAAGTTTGTCTGGCATTCTGGAATGTGAGTGTAGATTTCCTTTAGGTTTTCAAATCTTCTGATGGACTCTGCAAGCTCGGACTGGTTCTGGTCTTTGCCAGGCCTTGTAATTTTTAGCCCACGACCAAGTCGCTGTGATGATTTTATGGAATCATACGTGAATTGTTTTGCAAATTGAGCAGAATCAAAAATGTTTCTTTTCCTTGCTATGTATAATGACACTGCAATAGCAAAGTTGCATCCACTGCCGTGGTTTTTGCCTGGTAGTTTTTTGCCTGGAATTGATTGGTGTCTTGTCCCGTCAAAAACAAAATCGCTGATCTTGCCACGCTCAAGGGCGTGGCCGGTTATTATGACATTTTTTGCGCCAAGTTTGGTTAGTGCCTTTGTGGCTAGGAGCAAATCAGATGGTTTTCTTATTCTTGTGCCTGAAAGCAATTCTGCCTCTGCAACATTTGGCGTTATTGTATTGCAAATAGGAATTAGGAGTTTTTTTAGCGCAGAGATTGCGTCTTTTTTTAGCAATACGCCACCAGTCGTGGATTTTATGACTGGGTCCAATATGATTGGAATCTTGGTGTTTTTCAGCTTTGCATGAATTGCCTTGATTGTTGTGGTGTCGTACACCATGCCTATTGTGATTATACTCACATCAAAATCTGACAAGACAGAATCAATCTGTGCTCCAATTGATTTTGCAGAGACCGGTTCTGCATAGCTGAACTGCTTGGAATTTTGTGCAGTGATTGCAGTAATTACGGAAAAACAATTTGCACCAAGTGCCTTTGCTGCCAAGATATCCGATTGTATTCCTGCACCAGAAGATGGATCAGAGCCGCCAATTGCCAAAATATTCATTGAGATTTGTTGTAAATTCTCTGAATTATAGTATTTGTAGAGTTGCTCACACCCTGCCTACTGTTTAAATCTAGATTCGACATAATGGTACCATGGGAACTCAGCTAGCTGCAGCTCGTCGTGGTGTTATAACAGACGAAATGAAGCAAGTGGCAAAAGACGAGGGAATAACTCCCGAATGGCTTCGCTCTAGAATGGCAACTGGCTCGATTATCATTCCTGCAAACAATGTTCGACCACAAAAGGTACATCGCGTCGGAATTGGAAAAGGACTCAAGACCAAGGTCAATGTAAACATTGGAACATCTACACTCAAAGTAGACCTAAACGAGGAAATTGAAAAGGCACAGGTAGCAGTAAAGCACCATGCTGATACTATCATGGATCTGTCCGATGGTGGAGATGTTGGCGCTATTAGGCGCGCACTACTAGAGGCAACGCCAATTACATTTGGTACCGTGCCAATTTACGAGGCATACAATCACGGAGTTGAAAAGCACAAAAACCCGCTGGATATCACTGAAGATGATTTTCTAAACGCATTTGAGAACAATGCAAAAGACGGCGTAGATTACACCACGATACACTCTGGCATAACTAAAGAAATCGCCAAGAGAATCCTCAAGGTTCAGCGATATGGGGGCGTTGTGAGCAAGGGCGGAACAATCACGGCTGCCTGGATGCTAAAATACGACAAGGAAAATCCCTACATTACTCATTATGATTACCTGATGGAATTGGCCAAAAAATACGACGTAACGTTTAGTCTTGGAGATGCGCTCCGACCAGGATCAATTTTGGATTCACATGACGAGCTCCAAGTGCAGGAAATGATCAACATTTCAAGATTGACTAAGCAAGCACACGAGCAAGACGTGCAGGTAATGGTGGAAGGCCCAGGACACGTGCCACTAAACGAGGTTGCTGCTAACGTCAGACTTGCAAAATCCTTGATTGGCGATGTTCCATATTATGTACTGGGACCATTAGTTACAGATGTTGCATCAGGCTATGATCATATTTCCAGTGCAATAGGCGCCGCAATTGCGGCAAGTGAAGGCGTTGACTTGTTGTGCTATCTGACCCCTGCAGAACACCTGGCGTTGCCAAATGCACACGAAGTTCGACAGGGATTAATCGCATATAGAATTGCTGCGCATGCGGGAGACCTGGTAAAGCTGCGCGACAAAGCAATCATCTGGGACACAAAGATGACTGAAGCAAGAAGAACACTGGACTGGGAAAAACAAATCGCACTATCCATTGATCCAGAAGAGGCAGCTAGAATACACAACAGGACAGGCCAGCACACTGGTAATAATGTCCCATGTACAATGTGTGGTGGAGCATGCGTCTATTTGATGCTGCCACAGCAAAGAAAGTACGTTAAAGAAAACGAAAATTTACAGCAAGTTGAGTAGGACTTCGTCCAAGTTTGGTACGGTTTCATACTGGTGTATGTCATCAGGACTAATCCACCTATAAGACGAGTTTTCCCAGTTTAGCAAGACCTCCATAGTCTCCATTTTAAACAAAAACGGAAAGATGTGCCACTGGTGGTCGGGATACTGTGGAGATGACACCGTCATGTCCTTTCCAGCCTTGAGAAGCTCAATTGACTCTGGCTTTGCGCCAATTTCCTCGAAAATCTCTATTTTTGCCCGGTGTAATGGGTCCTCATTTCCCTCTATTATTCCGCTTACTGCGCCCCACAACCCTTTCATGGATTTTACGTGGTTGCTTCGCTTTAGGATAAGGATTTTTTCTTGGGATACAACAAAGGATGTTACTATTTTGGTAGAACGCATTACTTTTCGATTGCGTTGATCATTGTATTTAGTTTCTTGTAAGATTCATCCAGGTTAGAGTTTTTTGCGAGGTTTTCATGAACAGTTCTGATGTAGGTGGTTATTTCCTCTGACTTTCCCTCCTGGATTGCTGTGAGCAGTCTTCCCACGTCCTTCCAGAATTCCTCTGCGGCTCTTCTTATTTCTGGATTGGATATTATGGTTTCAATAAGTTCGGTTGATTCCGTCATTATACTTTCTGAGAGAATCTTTTGAATCTTGAATGTGGTGCCAGACATGCGCTCTGTTAGTGATATTTTATCATCCTTGGATAGAATATTTGCAAATGCCAGATTCACTAGATGTGTTAGGCCTAGTATGATCGCAATTTTTTTGTCGTGCTCTATAGCATCTATTGTGACAAAGTTTGCTCCCTCAAAGAGTGATTTTACCAGTGCTAGTTCCTTTTTTGCATCCTTGATTGGAATTGAAATAATATTTTGTCCCTTGATTTTCTTTGCGCCTGGGCCAAACATTGGGTGAATGCAAACTGGGTTTATCTTTGATGGAATTTTCAATAATGCGGCCGCTGTCTTTGCCTTTTGCGATGTTATTTCTATGAGAAATGATCCACGCTTCATCTCCTTTGCAATCAGTCTGATTATTTCCGGTGTGCGTCTTGTTGGTGTGCATAATAGTACTAGATCTGCATTGAGTACTGCGCCGACTAGAGATGATGCCTTTTTGACTGACTTGTCAGTGATTGGGGCCTCTGAGTCAAAGCCAATTACCTCATAGCCAATTGATGCAAAATACTTGGTAAACCACTGGCCCATCTTGCCGCCTGCGCCCAAAACAGTGATGCTTTTTTTCATCTATTATTCCTCCAGAACCTCATGTAATATCATCATTCCCTTCTTTAGACTGCCCTCGTCCTGACACGCTGAAATCCTGATGAATCCCTTGTAGCTGCCAAACCCGTCCCCAGGTGCTACGGCAACGCCATGGTCTAAAAGCCTGTTGGTAAACTCTAGGCCGTCAAATCCCGGCCTGTCTATTTTAGCAAAAAGGTACATTGCGCCGTCTGGACTGACAAACCGCAATCCCATTTTCTCCGCCTCTTGTACTAGTATGTTGATTTTTGATTTTACCATTTTTGCGTTTTGTGTAACATCTGATTCTAGTGCTTTGAGTGCCGCATACTGGACTGGCTCTGCGACATTTGTTATACATAATGCTTGCAGCTTAACCATCTTTTCAATTATTTTTGGATCAGTAATGGTGTAGCCAATTCTCAGGCCGGTCATTGCGTGAGATTTTGAAAATGACTGTATCACAATTGCCTTTGGATAGTTGCTAGCTAGAACTGAGTTCCATTCTGAGAAAGCATATTCGGAATAAATCTCGTCAGACAAAACATACAGGTCGTGCCTTTTTGCTAATTCTATTATTTGGTCCTGTAATTTTGGCGAGAGTACCTTACCTGTCGGGTTGTTTGGATAATTCAGAACTATCATTTTTGTGTTAGAGTTTACCGTGCTTTCTATTTCGGAAATGGATGGGTCCCAGTTGTTCTCTAGAGTAGTAGCTATGGTTCTTACCTTTACTCCTGCATTTGCCGCGCAGTCACGATATGCAGGCCAAGCTGGCTCTATTACAATAATTTCGTCTCCTGGGTTTAGCAGAGTGGAGATTGCCAAAAATACTGAAAACCTTCCGCCGGGTGATACCAAGATGTTTTCTGTCTTGATATTTGCGCCAAACTTTTTGGTACAATACTGTGCTAGTGCTTCTCGCAATTTTGGCATGCCTTGTGCCGGACCATATCTTACTAGGCCCTTGTCGTATGCTTCTGCTAGTGCGGATTTTACGATTGGGTCTGGCATAAAGTCCGGCTCGCCTACCTCCATGTGGATTATTTTCTTGCCTTGCTGCTCGAGTGTCTTTGCCTTGAGAAATATTGTCAGGTGCGTTTGTTTTCCGTCTGACTGGACTTTTACTGACTCGTTTAGGAGGAAATTTAGGAATTTTTTGCCAATGGACTCATCCAGTCCAATTTGCTTGCAAATCTGGGACACTTCTGTGCGTAATTGCTCCTCTCTTTTTTCATCAAATACTGAAAGCCCGCTGTTTTTTTTGAGCTCGCCTATTTGCTTTGATACCTCGGTTCGCTCTTTGAGCAGCCTGAGCATTTCTATTGTTATTTCGTCTATTTTGTTTCGGAGCTGGTCAATGTTTGACATTTTCTACAAAACCGGCTTGATGAATCCACCGATGAGCGCATGATCAGCTAACACCAGTGACACCAATGAATCCACCACTGGGGGAGCCCTTGGGACAACGCACGGGTCGTGTCTTCCCTGCACTTGCAGTATTGCTGGCTTTTTTGTCTTGATGTCTATTGTTGATTGTTTTTTTGCTATAGATGATGCTGGCTTGAATGCTACTCTCATTGTAATTGGCATTCCAGTGGAGAGTCCTCCCAATATACCGCCGGCATTGTTTGTCTTGGTGTAGACCTTGCCTTTTTTTGAAATGTAAGGGTCGTTGTTTTGTGAGCCGTACAATTCTGATCCTGCAAAGCCGGAGCCAAACTCCACTCCCTTGACAGATGGAATTGAATAGATTGCCTTTGCAATGTCTGATTCTAGTGAGCTAAATATCGGCTCGCCGAGGCCCACTGGGAGATTTGTCGTAGTGGATTCGATGATTCCGCCTAGCGAGTCGCCGCTTTTTCTTGCAGATAGAATTGCTGCGCGCATTTTTTCCGCAGTCTTGAGATTTGGGCATCGCACCTCGTTTTGGTAAATTGCATTTTTCATTTTAGCATCAAATTTTTCATTCATGGAAATCTTTCCAATTTTTACAGTATAGGAATTAGTTTCAACACCTAGTGCTACTTTGAGCAGCTTTCTTGCAATTGCACCACCCATCACATGTGTGGCAGTGAGTCTTCCAGAGAATCGTCCGCCACCTCGGTGGTCATTATATTGGTGATATTTTACGAGTGCCGGATAGTCAGAGTGGCCTGGCCTCATCTTTGTTACCAAATTATCATAATCACGAGAATGCTGGTCCTTGTTCCAAATTATCATTGCAATTGGTGCACCTGTGGTATGACCGCGGAAAACGCCAGAGAGAATTTCGACTACATCTCCTTCCTTTCTCTGCGTAGACACTAGGGACTGGCCTGGCTTTCTTTGGTCGAGCATTTTTTGAATGTCTTTTTCTTCCAGTTCTAGGCCTGCAGGACATCCATCTAGCACTGCGCCTACGCATCTACCGTGACTTTCGCCAAAGCTAGTAAGCACTAGTCTCTGACCAATAGAGCTGCCCACCATTAGTAAAAATCAGCACCTGATGCTTATAACCTATATCGTTGTAATTTTTGCGCCGACTCGATTCATGTCTGCAACAAAGCTTGGATATGACACATCAACTGATTCTGGGTCGGATACTGTACACCCTCCAACGTACATTCCTGCAATGCAAAACGCCATGAACAACCTGTGGTCTTCTTCAGAATCTAGCTCTGCGCCTTTCAGTGTTGTTGGCGGATTGATTATCATGCCGTCTTCTTTTTCTGTTATTTCTAGTCCTAGCTTTTTTAGCTCCCGTACCAGAATTGCTATTCTGTCAGTTTCCTTGAATCTTGCGTGCTTTACATTGTATAGTTCTAGCGGTGCTTCGCACTTTAGTCCGAGAATTGCTAGTGGTGGTAATAGATCCGGAGTATTGGAGAGATCAAACCTTCCACCTGCCAGTCTTTCTGGGCACTTTACCTTGATTGCATTGTTGTTTAATGAAACGTCTGCGCCCATCTTTCCCAAAATGTCAATTATTGCCTCATCGCCTTGGGCTAGCTCGCCAATTGATACTTTGACTGTGAGCTTTTCACCAACTAGGGCGGCAGCCGATAATAGTAATGCGACGCTGGAAAAGTCAGATGGTATGGTAATTGTTGTGTGCTTGTATTCCTGGGGTATGATGTGGTATTTTTTGTATGGTGCTATCACTTCGACGTCGACGTCGAACTTTTTCATTGTGGATATTGTGGCATCCAAGTATGGCTTTGATACTAATTCTGATGAAATGTTAATCGTAATCCCGTTTTCTGTTAGCGGGGCTGCGATAAACAAAGCAGAAATGAACTGGCTTGATACGTTTCCAGGAATTGATGTTTCTCCACCCTTGATACTGCCGGTTACTTCCAGTGGGGGCCTGCCGTCGTTTGATTTGCATTTTGCACCTAGCGATTCCAGCGCATCAAGTAATGGCTTCATTGGTCTCTTTACGAGCGATTCATCGCCAGTAAGTATTGTCTTGGCATCGCGTAGAGCAGAAATTGCGGATGCTATGCGTATTGTGGTTCCAGAGTTTGATGCATCTAGTGTTATCTCTTCTTTTTCAAATTTTGATATTCCCTTTACCTTGAGGTTGCTTCCTGCCTCTGTTATCTCTGCGCCAAGCTGCCTGCAGATTTCAATTGTTGCGTTTGTGTCTCGGGATCTTAGGACGTTTTTGACTAGGCTCTTTCCGTTTACTAGAGATGCTAGAAATATTGCCCGGTGCGTGTAGCTCTTGTTTGGGGGGCACGACAGGGTTCCGCTGAGCTTTGATTGCTCTACCTTACACTTCATGGACTTCGGCTCGCTTGTTGTTTATTTCTGCTAACATGGTTGCTCCCTCATGCTCTGAGAAGACCTTTTTTATTTTTGGTGCATTGTCTTTTTTTACAATTGCTGCAATGGATGGCCCGTTTCCTGACACTGATGCACCCAGTGCGCCATTTTCAATTAGTAAAGATATTATTTTTGGATCCGAGTTTAGGACGGCAGATGTTGCATATCCGTTTAATGTCATGGCATTCCAATAATCGCCGTTTTTTGCAAAATTCCACGCACGATCAAATATTGTATCTAGTATTTTGAGCTGCTTGACATTTCCGCGCTTTCTTGATTTTGGGACAAACACTATTGCGACAAGGCTCGCTGGGGTCTTGTCTGATCTTATCGTCTTGCGGGCCCTATTATCGGTAACCTGGATTCCACCAAAATAGCACGCAGATGCATCGTCGTATGCCCCTGTCATGCTCACCTTTGTGGCAAGAGATGCGTTAATTCCTGCATTTAGGACCTGCGAGTCTGTGAAATTTGGCTTGAATATTTTGTGGCATGCAAGAGATATCACTGATGAAATTGCGCTGGAACTCTTGAGGCCGTATCCAGTCGGGATTTCTGATTGTAGAGAGATTATTATCTTGTTTTTTTCCAGCTCTTTTTTTGGCACTGCAAATTCCACTACCTTGTTTACAAGGCGCGAGCTGGTGTTTTGGTTGTCTAGCTGTAACTCGATTCCCTTTCCTTCAGATGTGGAAACCGTTGCCTCTACCTTGGCAGTTATTCCTAGTGTTGCGCCCTTCCATGTGGCAATTGCATTTACTAGGGAAATTGCGCCGTTTACTGTAGCCTTTACCTTCATCTAGAATCCTCCAAGCAAGACCTTTTTCATTGCCTCGTATGGGGCCTGGACTTTGTGCCATATTTGAAATGCTAGGGCAGCTTGGCCTAGAAGCATTTCATATCCGTAGATTATGGTAGCCGAATTTTTCTTTGACTGCTGGATTAGATCTGTGTTCATTGGCATGTAAATGATATCATATACTACGTGATTTGCGTTTATTGCATTTGTAGAAATGGGGCTGGGTTCATTTTTTAGTCCGACTGAGGTTGCGTTTATGACAAACTTGTATTTTGAGACATCAACATTTTGCAGGGTGATGGAATCAGCTTCTGCTCCAAGGTCTGATGCAAATTCTGCCAGATCTTGCGCCTTTTGTAGTGTCCTGTTTGATATGGTGATTTTTTTTGCTCCCTCCTTTACAAAGCCTGCAACTATTGCCCGCGCTGCACCGCCTGAGCCTAATACCAAGACTGACTCTCCGGAAATCCCAATATTTCTTTTCTTGATTGGCTCTAGGAATCCATCCATGTCTGTGTTGTAGCCTGTGAATTTGCCATTATCATTTGATACTGTGTTTGTAGCACCAATCACCTTGCATTCTGCGCTCGCCTCATCCAAATATTGCATCATCTCTATTTTGTGCGGTATTGTAACATTGAATCCTGAAATTTTTATCTGGCGCAACGACTCGATTCCCTCTTTGAGCTCGCCCCTTGGAATTCTGTATGCGATATAGGTGCAGTCCAAGTTTAGCGCCTTGAATGCTGCATTGTGAATGCTAGGAGACAGTGAATGCTCTATTGGGTCTCCTATAACTGCAAAGGTCTTGACCATTGTTATTTCTGCAGGGATTGCAGCGATTTAATCTCATCTAAGCTGAACTGGCCGGGTGCCACTGGCTTGCCAAGTGAGACGTAGGTGTATGGGGCACCTAAATGAAGACACAAAATTCTTGATATTCTACCATAGTCTCCCATTGCAAATGCAATTAGGCCCGTGCTTTGTTTTTTGTACAGGGATAACACAGATGCAGTATCATTGATTGATTTCGCAGTAGTTACTAGCTTGATGTAATTTGAGATCTTTTTCATTTTCTGATATTTTTGGTATAGTGTTGCAGTAGATGGTGTTCCTTCAAAGTCGTGCCATGACACCAAAATCTGCGTTTTTGTTTTTTTGATGTAATCTATTAGATCCTTGCTAGCTGCGGAAAATTCCACATCAATGAAGAATGGATTGTATTCTGCAATTAGCTTTAGAATGGAGACGCGCTCTTTTTCTGCACCCTGGAATCTTCCGCCCTGGTTTTTTGGGCGCAGGGTGAAAACACATCGCTTGTGGTATTTTTTTATCAGCTCCAGCGCTTTTGGGATGTCTTTGGGTGCTAGAAAATCAAATCGGATCTCGGCATAGTCGGATTTTCGCAGTGCCTTTTTGAGCATGGATAACACCTTGGCAGGCGTTGTCTCTGCTATGCTGACACAGGTCTTGTATGCCATTTATTTTTCTAAAATGTACTCGTCTGATACTTCCATTCCAAAGTGCCTACCTGTTGCGCCCTTTGCATGCACAAGAACGGTGTCGCCCTTTTTGAGGTGAGTAACAGAGACTAGGTGTCCGCCTGGTCTTACAAATCGAATTGTTTCTGCATCCTGTGCTATGATTCCGCCTACTTCATCTCCTACTTGGGCTTTTATCATTAGCATTGGGCGTCTCTCTATCTTGGATCTGCCTACGGTTGCGCGCCTTGCCTTGCCATGAGAGTTTATCACCAACACCTCGGCACCTGTCTCTAGTTCCGAGAGATACTTTGTTGTGCCATCAGGAGATATTGTATAACAGTGGACTGCGCCGGCATTAACTCGGAATGGTCTAGGCGATGTAAATGAAGAGCCGACTGACTCGTTGTGGACTAGAAATAGGAAATTTGATCTAGAACCAATTAACATTCCCTCTCCTTTGTGAAGCATTGATGCGGTATCTACGCAGACTCGCTCGCCATCACCAACCTCTTTGATGTCAATTATCTTTGCCTCTACCATTTCAAATGTTGATGTACCTAGGTACACCATTGCTTCTTTTACTTCGGATATTGTACCTGCCTCGAATATTACTCCGTCCACTCCAATTTCTAGAATGGAAAACATTTTGCGCACTTCCTCAGGTGTTCTTGCAAGAGCAAAGATTTCAGTGTGGATTTTGTGCAGCTTTGCGATGATATTTTCCAGTGGAATTATCTTCCAGTCAGCTACCTCTATAATTACAAAGTCTAGGCCCTTTTTTGCCTCGGAAAATATTTTTTCAATGTCATTGTTTGATAGTACCTTGAATTTTTTGCCTGCTTTTTTGCCCTTGGGTTTTTGAGCGTCTTTTTCCAGTACCACTAGCTTTGCGGCAGAAGAAGGATAGATTGAGGCAAGCTTTGATTTTGGCGGGATTGCCCTTGGGTCTGCGTATACTGTTTTGATTCCCTCTGACTCTAGGCTTGATAAAAATTTGGTCAAGGCCGCCTTGCCTACCTTTGGCAAGATGACTAGCTCTCTATTTTTTTGCAATTCTTTTTGCTGCTTCTTTTGCAGTTTCCTTTCTGAAAATGATTCCAGCCAGTGCGTCGACTATTTTGTCTGGGTTTTTATGTGCAAAAATGTTACGGCCGTATGTTACTCCTTTGGCACCTGCCTTCATCGCATCCTCTGTCATTTGGAGTACATCCTCGTCTGTCTTGGCTTTTGGCCCGCCTGCAATTACTACCGGCACTGGGGTGCTTTTGACTATTTTTGCAAACGAATCAATATCGCCAGTGTATAGTGTTTTTACAATGTCTGCGCCAAGCTCGGCGCCAATTCTTGCCACGTGGCCCACAATTTCTGGGTCATGTGGGTTTTTGACATTCTCGCCCCTTGGGTACATCATTGCAAGTAATGGCATGTTCCATTTGTGGCACTCTGATGCAGTCATTCCTAGTTGCTCTAGCATTTCCGGCTCTTCCTTTCCGCCCACGTTGATGTGAAGTGATACGCCGTCTGCTCCAAGTCTGAGTGCTTCCTCTACTGTTCCAGATAGCATTTTTCTATTTGGCGACATGGATAGTGATGTGCTAGATGAATAATGTACTAGGATGCA
>Ga0194120_10005506_pt1 | contig 18603 bp, 11 predicted proteins | sample TA2MahCa65mmetaG_FD_148642 | JGI IMG/M metagenome (GOLD analysis project Ga0194120, IMG submission 148642) | Freshwater microbial communities from Lake Tanganyika, Tanzania - TA2015019 Mahale Deep Cast 65m | ecosystem: Environmental > Aquatic > Freshwater > Lake | place: Tanzania: Lake...
CGTGGCGGAGATGCGGATGCGGCCCTGCATGCTGTCGGTCCGCGCGAGCTGGATGCCGAGGCGGGTGATCGGGGCGAACTCGGCGGGTTTGTTGGCGTAGCATGCAACGCTGTGAGCGGTTGCGGTCGCGGGTCTGCCCGACACCCCCACTCAGCGGCTCGCACATGCTCAACGATTCTCGAACGCCGAGATCGCTACTTGCCTTTCGCAGTCAGCCCCTTGAGCCAGGCCACCAGCGTGTCCAGTTCGGCGTCGCTGCCTTTCCATCCAGCCTTGTGCTTGACCTTCTGGCCCGGCGTGGTGCTGCTCTCCTTGTCCATCTCTTTCTTGACCCACTTCTTGAGCCAACTGACATCGCGCTGGGCGCCCACGCCTGACAGGTCGACGATGGTGTCCTTCTCGGCGGCGGCGGCGAGGCCGAGCGCGCTGACCTTGTGGCACTTGGTGCACTTGTGGTCGACGAACACTTTCTTGCCGTCGGCCCCCGGGGCTGGTTCAGCCTTGTTCTCGGCAGGCTTGGTCTCGGCAGGCTTGGTCTCGCCCTTGGGTTCCGCGGGCTTGGCGGCGTCGGCCTTGGGTGCCTCGGGCGCGGCCGGCGCGGTCTTGGCGGGCGGCTTGGCCTTCTTCTTCTTGGCGGCGTCGGCGCCGAGCGGAGCCAGCAGGGTCAGGGCGCAAAGGCCCACGAACATCGCACGCAGGGACATGGCAAATTCCTTTCGCCGGTCCAGGGCCGGCCCAGGTGCGCGCGATGGACCTGGCGATGACCACGCCACCGCGCACACGCCCGGCCCAACGCCGGCAGTGTGCCACCACCGCGGCCGGCGCGCGCGCAGCATCGGGAACCGCGAAGTGCCCTGCGCTGGGCTCCAAATGGGAGAAGCAGGCCCGGTGTGAACCGCAGGGCCGCGGAGTTGGCGGTGCCCGCGCGACAACCCCGTGACAGGACATCGCCAATTTGGCTCTCCTGCGCCTTGACCGACCCCGGGCGACCGCCGATCTTGGGCGGTGGGGCTGGGCCGCACCCGTGGCCGCCCATCGCGCGAGGCCGGCCATGGCGTTTTCTGACAGCACCCAGCGCATGATCACCATCGACGGCAACGGCGCGGTGGCGGCCATCGCCTACAAGTGCAGCGAGGTCATCGCGATCTACCCGATTACGCCGTCCAGCTCGATGGGCGAACAGGCCGACGAGTGGGCGACAGCGGGAGAGCCCAACCTGTGGGGCGACGTGCCGCAGGTGGCCGAGATGCAGTCCGAAGGCGGCGCGGCGGGCGCCGTCCATGGCGCGGTCGTGGCGGGCACGCTGGCGACCACGTTCACGGCGTCGCAGGGCCTGCTGCTGATGATCCCCAACATGTACAAGCTGGCCGGAGAGTTGCAGCCGTTCGTGATGCACGTGTCGGCGCGCACGCTGGCCACGCATGCGCTGTCGATCTTTGGCGACCACAGCGACGTCATGGCCTGCCGCGGGACCGGGTTTGCGATGCTGTGCGCCGGATCGGTGCAAGAAGCGCAGGACTTTGCCGCAGTCGCCCACGCCTGCGCGCTGCGGGGTCGCGTGCCGTTTCTGCACTTCTTTGACGGCTTTCGGACCTCGCACGAGGTGGCCAAAGTTGCGCTGCTGCAAGATGACGACCTGCGGGCGCTCCTCGACCCTGCCGATCTTGCGGCCCACCGCGAACGGGCGCTGACCCCCGATCGGCCCAAGCTGCGCGGCGCGGCGGCCAACCCCGATACGTTTTTCCAGGCCCGCGAGGCGGCCAACCCGTACTACCAGGCGCTGCCGGATCACGTAGAGGCGGCGTTCGCGCAGCTTGCGGCGTTGACGGGTCGCGCCTATGGCCAGGTGGACTACGTCGGCGACGCTGCGGCCGAGCGCGTGGTGGTGCTGATGGGGTCAGGGGCGGAATGTGCCGAAGAAACGGCGCGCTGGCTCAACGACCGCGGCGACCGGGTGGGCGTGGTCAAGGTGCGGCTGTACCGGCCCTTTCCGCGCGCTGCCCTGGTGGCTGCCCTGCCGATCACCTGCACGCGCATCGCCGTGCTCGACCGCTGCAAGGAACCGGGCGCGCCGGGTGAACCGCTGTATCTCGACGTCCTTGCCGCACTGCGCGAGGCGGAAGCCGACGGACGGGTGGACCGGGCGCCTGACGTCATCGGCGGTCGCTATGGCTTGTCGAGCAAAGAGTTCACGCCGGCGATGGTGCGCGCCGTGTTCGACGAACTGGGTCGCGAGCGCCCGCGGCGGTCGTTCACCATTGGCATCCGCGACGACGTCAGCCGCCTGTCGCTGGACTGGGATGCGGCGTGGTCGATCGAACCCGACGACGTGGTGCGCGCGGTGTTCTACGGCCTCGGCGCCGATGGCACGGTCGGCGCCAACAAGAACGCCATCAAGATCATCGGCGAAGAAACCCATCACTTTGCGCAAGGGTACTTCGTCTATGACTCGAAGAAGTCAGGCGCGCTGACCGTGTCGCATTTGCGCTTCGGACCGCGGCCCATCCAGTCGAGCTACCTCATCGACAAGGCCGGGTTCGTCGGTGTCCACCAGTGGCAGTTTGTCGACCGCTACGACGTATTGGAGCGCGCGGCGCCCGGCGCCACCGTGCTGCTCAACAGCCCGCTGGAGCCCGACCGCGTGTTCGACGCCCTGCCCTTGCCGATGCAGCGCGCCATCCTCGAGCGCGGCCTGCGGCTCCATGCCATCGACGCGGTAGCGGTTGCCCGGCAGGCTGGCATGGGCGGGCGCATCAACACCGTGATGCAGACGTGTTTTTTCGCGCTCGCCAACCTGTTTTCGCGCGAGGAGGCCATCGGCCACATCAAACGCGCCATCGAAAAGACCTACGCCGGCAAGGGCAGCGAGGTGGTGCGCAAGAACTTTGCGGTCGTCGACGCCGCGCTGGACCACTTGCGGCCGGTGCCGCTGCCGGACCACGTGACGGCCGATCACGGGTTGCCGCCGCCGGTGCCCGCCCACGCCCCAGAGTTCGTGCAGCGGGTGACCGCGCTGATGCTGGCTGGCCACGGCGACTTGCTGCCGGTGAGCGCCTTTGCCGCCGACGGCGTCTGGCCGACCGCGACGGCGCAGTGGGAGAAGCGCAACCTGGCCCTGCGCATCCCCGTGTGGGACGCAGACCTGTGCATCCAGTGCAACAAGTGCGCCGTGGTCTGCCCGCATGCCGCCATCCGCACCAAAGTCTTTGCACCCGAGACCAGCGCGGGCGCGCCGCCGGCCTTCAAGACGGCGCCCTTCAAGGCCAAAGACTTTGGCGAGGTCCACTACAGCGTCCAAGTGGCGCCGGAAGACTGTACAGGGTGCACGCTGTGCGTCGAGGTATGCCCGGCCAAAGACAAGCGCCAACCCGAGCGCAGGGCTCTTGCCATGGCCGACCAGGCGCCGCTGCGCGCCCAAGAGCACGACAACTTCCAGTTCTTCCTTGGCCTGCCCGAGCCTGACCGCACCCACGTGCCACTCGACATCAAGGGGTCGCAGTTCTTCCAGCCGCTTTTCGAGTACTCTGGCGCCTGTGCGGGCTGTGGCGAGACGCCGTACGTCAAGCTGCTCACCCAGCTATTCGGCGACCGCCTGGTCATGGCCAACGCCACCGGCTGTTCGTCGATTTTCGGCGGCAACCTGCCCACCACGCCGTATGCCACAGACCCCAACGGCCGCGGGCCGGCGTGGGCCAACTCGCTTTTCGAGGACAACGCCGAGTTTGGCATGGGCATGCGCATGGCCATCGACCAGTTGGCCGGGCAGACCCGCGCGCTGCTCGGCCGCTACCGCGAGGTGGTGGGGCCAGACCTGTGCGATGCACTGCTGCAGCAGGGCCATGCCACTGAAGCGGACTTCGCGGTCCAACGCGGCCGTGTGGCCGAATTGCGCCAGCGCCTCGCTACAGTCGCGGAACTCGACGCGCGCCGGCTCGCCGATCAGGCAGATTATCTCGTGCACAAGTCGGTGTGGATCGTCGGCGGCGACGGCTGGGCCTACGACATCGGATACGGCGGCCTGGACCACGTGCTCGCGTCTGGCCGCAAGGTCAACGTGCTGGTGCTCGACACCGAGGTGTATTCGAACACCGGCGGCCAACAGAGCAAGGCGACACCCATGGGTGCGGTGGCGCGTTTCGCCGCGGCCGGCAAGGCGAGCCCCAAGAAAGACCTGGGCCTGCTCGCCATGGCCTACGGCAACGTGTATGTCGCCCACGTGGCGCTGGGCGCCCGCGACGCCCAGACCGTCAAGGCGCTGCTCGAAGCCGAGGCCTACCCCGGGCCGTCGCTGGTCATCGCCTACGCGCACTGCATCGCCCACGGGTACGACCTGTGCCACGGGTTGCAGCAGCAAAAGATGGCGGTGGACACCGGCTACTGGCCGCTCTACCGCTACGACCCGCGCAGGGCCGGCGCAGGGGGCCCGGCACTGCATCTCGACAGCGGACCGCCCAAGGCAGAGCTCGGCGACTACGTACGCCAGGAGACGCGGTTCTCGGCCGTGGCCCAGCGCGACCCCGAGCGGTTCGGCCAGCTCTTGGAGGCGGCGCAAGCCCACGTGCGCGAACGGTACGCACTGTATGCACGGCTGGCTCAGCCCGACACGGACAAGGCGTAGTCGATCGCAGCCGCGCGAAGAATGTCCGTGATGTCCGTGTGTTGAACAAAGCCCCCCTTCGCGCCAAAGGTGTGCAGGCGATCGCAGCCGCGCGAAGAATGACCGTGATGTCCAGATGTTGAACAAAGCCCCCCTTCGTGCGAAGGACCAATTGGCCATCCGCGGCTACCTCCTTCACACTGTGCTGCCTGCGGAGGACACGTGAGCAGTGCAGACCCACGCCAGCAGCCGTTGCGGATCCCCGCGCTCGGTGTCGTGGCGCTGGTCGGCGTGTCGGGTTCGGGCAAGACCACATTTGCGCGCAAGCACTTCGCGGAAACCGAGGTGCTGTCCAGTGACACGTGCCGCGGCTGGGTGGCCGACGACCAAGCCGACCAGAGCGCCACCGACGACGCCTTCGCGGTCTTGTACGATGTGGCCGAGCGGCGACTGAGGCGCGCCAAGCTGACGGTCATCGACGCGACGTCGGTGCAGCCCTTCGCGCGCAAGGTCATCGTCGCGTTGGCGAGGTCGCAGCACGTGCACGCATCGGCCGTGGTCCTGGACCTGCCGCTGGAATTGTGCCTGCAGCGCAACGCGGCGCGCGGCGGACGGAAAGTGCCGCAGGAGGCGATCCGCCAGCAACACAGCGACCTGCGCCAGAGCCTCGACCACCTCAAGCAGGAAGGGTTCCGCACGGTGTACGTGCTCGATTCCGAGGCGGCAGTGGCTGCGGCCCGCTTCGAGCGCACCCGCATGGCATACGACCGGACCGACGACCGCGGTCCCTTCGACATCATCGGCGACGTGCACGGCTGCGCCGACGAACTGAAGGCCTTGCTTGGCGAACTGGGCTATCGGCGCACCGACCGCGACGGCGCTGAGGTGTTTGCGCATCCGCACGGCCGGCGCGCGCTGTTTCTGGGCGACCTGTGCGACCGCGGACCTGCCACGCCCGAAGTGTACCGGACCGTCGTGGCGATGGTCCGCCACAACGCAGCGCTGTGCCTGCCCGGCAACCACGACGTCAAGCTGCTCAGGTGGTTGCAGGGCCGCAACGTGCGCCTGACCCACGGCCTGGATCGGTCCGTGCAGCAGTTTCAGGCCGAGCCTGAGTCGTTCCGCAACGAGATCGCGGCGTTCATCGATCGCCTGATCAGCCACTTCGTGCTGGACCAAGGCAATTTGGTGGTCGCCCACGCCGGCCTCAAAGAGTCGATGCAGGGCCGCCCCACAGCAGGTGTGCGCGAATTCTGCCTCTACGGCGAGACGACTGGCGAAATCGACGAGCTCGGCCTGCCGGTGCGGGTGAACTGGGCCGAGCACTACCGCGGCCGAGCACTGGTCGTGTACGGGCACACGCCCGTGCCCAGCGTGCGATGGCGGAACAACGCGGTGTGCATCGACACCGGCTGCGTGTTCGGCGGCGCGCTCACGGCCCTGCGCTATCCCGAGCGCGAGATCGTCGCCGTGCCCGCGGCGAGGGCGTACTTCGAGTCGCCCAAGAGCCAGCATCCTGGTGCGTCCGAACCGACCGGCCCCGTATAGTCAGCGCGACGATCAAGGCTTGCCGCCCCGGCCAGGGTCAAACGGGCGCTTTCCGCGCCCCACCGCGTATTGCCGCCCGCACTGACAGCGGCTATTCTGCCGGCCCTTTGCTTTCCGCAGGAGTCCGCGCATGAAATCCCGCCTTTGCTCCGCGCTCGCCTTCGCCGTGGCCGCGCTGCTGGCCCTCGCCGGTTGCGGCGGCGACGACACCAAGGCCGATGCCGGCGCGACAGCCGATGCGGCAAAGGGGGCCGACATCGCCGACGCCCAATCGAGCGAGGCCGGACCCACGGACGCGGCGAGCGACGGCGCGGCCAGCAAATGCGGGGCGTTGCCCCAATGCCTCAACGCCGCCGGGCAGGAGGATCTGGCGCTGTGCCCCAAACCAGTGTCCGACTACGCGTGCGTCGCCGGGTGCTGCAAGGCCAAGTTCTTCTGCAAGGTCGACCAGGACTGCGCAGACAAGGTCGGCGTCGAAGCGGGCTGCCCGAGCAAGGAACTGACCTGTGGCTGCGACACGGAGAACAGCGTCTGCATCCAAACGGCGTGCGCCGCGGATGCCCAATGCCCCAAGGGCAAGGTCTGCCAACAAGGCGGCTGCAAAGACCCGCTGCCCGACACTGGGCTGGTGGTCAAGCTGCTGCGTCCCGTGTGGATCACCACCCCGGGCAAGGACTTGGAACCCGTGGTCGGCCTGGGCGCCCAGGCGTCGGACGGCAAAGGCAATGTCAAGTTGGACGCGACCTTCGAGTGGAAGCTCGCGGACGGCACGGCCTTCAAGCTCGAAGGCGGCAAGCTCAAGGCCGGCGATGTCGCGGGCAAGCAGACGATCACCGCAAGCAGCAAGGGCAGCGCCGCGAGTAACGCCGCCAGCCTGTGGAACCTCGGTCCGATCCCCGCAGGCAAGGTCCTGCGCGTGACGGCGATCGACGACTTCAGTTGGGCGCCGCTCGCCGGCAAGGTGGTGGTGGTCGGGCTTTCGGATCAGCCGACGCCGGCCGCAGCGGTGGCGGCGGACCTCGCGGACGGCCAGGCGACCTTTGCCGACGTCAAGTTTCCCTGCGACATCCACCTCATCGGCAAGGACCACCAGCCGGTGTCGGTGATGCGCTACCAGCCGGCGGGGGCGACCGGCGAGGTCCTGCTGCCAAGCGCGCTCTACCACTACGCGCAGTTGGAGTTCGACGGCGCCGGCAAGCTCGTCAAGGAAAAAAGCAAGATCGTCCAAGGCGACGCCGTCAAGGGCGCTGTGGACTACCCGGGGGTCGGCGAGGCGATGTTGGGCCTGACGTCGCTGGCCTTCGGGCCACAACTGCTCAATTTCTCGATCGATGCCATCCTGGGGCCCAATGTCCGGCGGCCGTTCGACCCCAAGGCCCCGAGCTTCGTCAACCCCGATCCGGGCAAGCCGCAAGAGATCCCGGGTGGCGTGACCTTTGCGCTCGGCACGCCTGTGGTCACGCACTTCGTCGTCGCTGGGCCACCCGGCGTGCACACGATGTGGACGCTCGGCGGCCGCCTGGCGCTGTCGCAGCTGCTGAGCGAGGTCGGCAAGATCTTTGATTCGGTCGACGGGGGCCTGGACGTCGGCCAGATCGTCAGCGTGCTGCTGCCCTACCTCGGCGGCTTCTCGTCCGACGTGCAGTTTGGGGTGCAGCTGGGTGCATCCCTGACAGAACCCCTCAAGGAACTGCCCCTCATCAAGCCCAAGTATCCGTTGCTGCTCAAGACCTCTGTCGAACTGTCGCCCTTGCCCAAGGCGGGCGCGGCTTTTGCCGACGTCGCATTCATCATCGGCGGGGCGATGATGCCGATCGGTGAGATCGTGCCGCTCGGGCTGACCGCTGGCGCTGACACCGCGAGCAAAGAAGAGAAGCCCGACGGTCTGGTCGATGGCAACGCGGACGAGAAGGGCAACCAACCGGTCAAGCTCACCGTCGCGCCGCTGCACAGCGGCCTGCAAGTTGGCCCGGACAACCACGTCATCGTCACCGCCGCGGTGGTGGTCGGCGGCAAGGGCAAGAAGGAAGGTGGGTCGATCATCATCGGCGCGCCCGGCCCCGTCGGCGCGGTGACCAAGCCGGGCGAGTTTCTGGCGTTGCCCGAGGGTTCGACGTTCGACCCGGCCGCGGGCAAGCTGACGGTCAAGGCGGTGGCGGGCGCGCACGTGTACCGCACGACGCTCGTGGCCCCCGAAGGCCGGCAGTGGCAGCTCTTGGTGCCCAAGGCGTGGGCGGACAAGGCGATCACGCTGCCCGACCTCGCCAGCTACGGCAACGACTTTCCGGTCGCCAAGACCAAGCGCGCGTTCGTGGGCGCCCTTGAGTTCAAGGCCGCCGCCGACGTGGTGGACCTGCTGCTGCCGGGTGGGCTCGACGACATCGTGCGCAAGGTGACGCGCACGGCCTTCACCGACGCCAATCCTTGACAATTGTATGTGGGCGCGGGTCGGCAAGGGGCCTTTTCCTTGATTGCGTCCGCGCCCCCAAGTACCGTGGCAGCGCGCGGTGCGCTGCGGTGGGGTGCGACGATGGGCAACTGGCAACAAGGCGGTGGGAGCCGCACGGTTTGCCGCTGGCTGACCGTGGTGCTGTTCATCGGCGCGCCGGGATGCGTCGATGACCCTGCAGCCACGGTGGCCGGCGCCAGTGCCACAACGGCCAAAGATGCGACGGGCGGCGGCGCGGACGGCTCGGTCGGCGACGCGCTGCCCGGCCAGGACGCGGACGCCCATGAAATTGCACAGCCCGACGCAGTCGGCCCTGGCGACGACGCCACTTCAGCCCGCGTAGACGTTGTGTCGGACCCTGATGCCGCGGATCCGGATTCCGCCGGCACCGATGGGGCGACGGTGCAACCAGAAGATACGGCCGTGGCCGACGCGGCCACCGACGACGCGGGAATCGTCGTTCCGGACGCCGATCCAGTCGAAGTCGCTCCAGAGGACACCGGTGGTTCCGAGACAACGGTCGCCGAGGTCGCCCAGCCCGACGCCGCGGGCGCGGACACGGCCTTGCCCGATTCGACCGTGCCCGACACCACGCAAGCCGATAGCGCGCCCGCCGATACAGCGCAACCCGACCTGCCCCCCGCGGACGTCGGACCCTGCGGGCCGGCCGGCTGCGACGACGGCAACCCGTGCACGATCGACACCTGTAAGCCTGACGGCCTGTGCCAGTGGAGCACCCAGGCCAACACGCCGTGTGAAGACGGCGACAAGTGCACGACTGGCGACGTGTGCGTCGGCCTGCAGTGCAAGGCCGGCACCACCAAAGCCGATTGCGACGACAAGAACCCCTGCACCACCGACAGCTGTGGCGCGGCCAGCGGCTGCATCCACGCCCCGACAACGGCCGCGTGCGACGACGGCGACAAGTGCACGCTGCAAGACAAATGCACCGATGGCGCGTGCAAGGGCGGCCTGGGCACGTGCGACGACGGCAAACCGTGCACGGTGGATGCCTGCGACCAGGCCACGGGCAACTGCAGCTGGACCGGCAGCACGGGACCCTGCGACGACGGCAATGCTTGCACGGTGGGCGATACCTGCAAGGCGGGGTCGTGCGGCGGCGGCGAGGCCAAAGTCTGCGACGACAAGGACTCGTGCAGCGTCGACAGCTGCAACCCGAAGACCGGTTGCGTACAAACCCCTGCGGCCAATGGCGGCAAGTGCGACGACGGCACCGCCTGCACGACCAACGACGCATGCAGCGGCGGCAAGTGCAGCGGCACCGCGACCCTGTGCGACGACGGCAATGTGTGCACGACCGATGGCTGTGACACCAAAACCGGCCTGTGCACGTTGACCAGCAACACGGCGCCGTGCCAGGGCGGCGACAAGTGCAAGGCCGCTGGGACGTGCAAGAACGGCAGCTGCGTGCTCAGCGGCGCGCCCAAGGTGTGCAACGACAACAACCCGTGCACGACCGACAGCTGCGATGCAGGCAGCGGCGCGTGCGTGTTCAAGGCCGCCAGCGACGGCTCCGCCTGCGACGACGGCATCGCGTGCACCAAAGAATCGGTCTGCGCTGGCGGCGGCTGCAAACCCAAGGCGGGTTGCTTGATGTTCGCCGACAGCTTTGAGTGTGGCAGCCAGCCGACCTTCACCGTCGTGGTGCCGCCGCCGACCCCGCCCAACCCGCCGCGCAAGGTGTTTTGGTCGGTGGACCAGACTCCGGTGATTTCGCTGCTGTCGGGGATGGGCTGCTCGCTCAACTTCAACGACGGCGTGGACTACTGCGACCAGATCGGCTTCAACGACGGGACCCAGGTTTGCCAGCTGCCGCAGGGCACCGCGACGTCGCCGCTGCTCGACTTCACGGTCGCGCCGAGTCTGTCGCCGCTGCTGACCTTTGACACCTACTACGATGTGGACAACTTCTCGGGGACCGACGCGCCGCGGCTGCGCATCATCCAGGACGGCACCAACACACTGCTCAAAGAGGTGCTCTTGCCCAAGAACAACAGCACCTTGAAGACGCTCCAAAAGGGCTACCAAGTGCCGATGGCAGAGGCCCAGGGCAAGAAGGTCCGCATCGAGCTGTCGCTGCAACCCTCGACCCAGAACAGCTCGACCGGCAACAGCGGCACCGGTTGGTTCGTCGACAACGTCAAGGTCGAGCTGGTGACGGGCAACATCGAGATCTGCGGCAATGGCCTCGACGACAACTTCAATGGTTTTGCCGATTGTGCCGACACGGCGTGCGCCAATCAGGCCGCGTGCGCCGAGAACTGCGGCGACAACATCGACAACAACAAGAATGGCCTCACCGACTGCGCCGATCCGGCGTGCGCGCAAACCGTGGCGTGCAAGACCCCGTTCGCCGCGAGCACGCTCGACGCCTGCGACGGCAACACCTGGACGTTCTCTGCTGCGGTGGGCGGCGTGTCGTGGGCCTTGGACGCAAGCCCCGATATCGGCGCCCTGCCCTTTGGCAAGTGCACGCTCAATTTCAACAATGGCAAGAACTACTGTCACAGCGGCAACTGCCAGTCGGACCAGGCGACCAACGGCACCGCCACCTTCAAGACCCAGTTCGACCTGCCGGCGGGCAAGAAAGTGACCCTGCTGATGCAGGCCTGGCTCAGCACCGAGAACCCGAGCCAGGGCAGCGGCGCGAGCTATGACAACACCTGGGTCGAAGTCAGCGCCAACAACTTCGCCTGCGGCAAGAACGAGAACTGCCCGTCGCAGGGCAACCCGTACATCCAGGGTCAGACGGTGTCGTACCAGTTGCCGCGCGACAAGCTCAAGGTGTGGGTGCAGCGGCAGATGGACCTGGGGCCGCTCGGTGGCAAGAAGGTGACGCTGCGGGTGCGCTTCAGTTCAGGGGATGGCCAGTACAACGACTTCGAGGGGCCGTTCCTGGACGAATTCAAGTTCTACGCCGAATAGGGGCCCTGGAACCGGGATCGCACATCCGCTCCAGGCCCTCACCGCCCTCGAACTCGCCAGAATCGCCCGCCGCGCAGCTCGTAGCGATCCACGACCGGCGCGTCGTCGGCTGGCCACGCAACCACCGCCGTCATTGCGCGCAGGACGGCGCCGTGGCGGGCAAGGTAGTCAGCCGCGCCGGGGGCGTCGCGATCCCAGGGCAGCGCGACGCAGCGCACCCCTGGACCGTCGAGGACGACGTGCGGTTCGATGGGCGGCCCCCTGCCCTCGGCCGCGAGGCGGTGCACCAACGTCGCCGCCTCGCCGCCCAGGGCCTTGAGGCGCTCCAGGGTGTGGCGGGTCGGCGGCGGCAGGAACACGGCGGCCCGATCGCCGTCGAGCGCCTGATCCACGGTCAGCCACAGCGCGGCTGTCGTCTCCGCGCGGTCGCTGCGCGGCTCCTGCCCGCGGGGAGCGACGGTCGCAAAGAAAAGCGTATCGAAACGCCGCGGTTCAAACGCCGGCGTGATCCAATGGGCAAAGCAGGGCAACGGAGCGTCGGCCTCGAGGGCGATGCCGGCCTCTTCGGCCAGTTCGCGCACGGCCGCGCGCCGCGCGACGGCCACGGTGTCGTCTCCGGACACGCGGTCTGCGGCATCGACCTTGCCGCCCGGAAAGACCGTGGCCCCGGGCATGAAGGGGCTGCGACCGTGGCGCTGGACCAACAGGACTTCGACCCCGGCTGGGCCGTCGCGCAAGACGACCACGGTCGCGGCGGGCCGGGGGTCGGCGACCGGCGATCCGCCCTCGGGCGTCACCGGCAGTCCTTGTTGGCCTCGGTGTCGAGCATGCGCTTGACGTAGCCGGGCAGCACCTGGGTGAAGAGTGCGTCGAACGTGACCTTGACCAGCCCGCCGTCACTGTAGGGCGCCGGCACCATGCCGTTGCCGTAGGGTCCCTCGAGCCAGCACGGCTGGCCTTCACACTCCGCGTCCGACCACGCCGCGCCGCACGGCTCCATGTTGTTGAGCTGGAAATACTTGGACGGCGACGACGCCAGCGCCTGGATGGCGAGCCGGCTAGCCCAGTAGCTCGGCAAGCGGTGGTCGTGCTTGAACTGAATGCGTTGGTAGCGATAGTTCGCGCTCTTGAGCGCCGTGTACGGGTCGCGTTCGCTCCACCACGAGTTGTCATTGCAGCCGGCGCCGGTCTTGGTGATCGGCCACGCGCCCGGTGCACACACGATGCTGGCGGGCTTGTTGCCGGTCTTGGGCGGGTACATGTTGGCGTGGGTGCCGCCGCCCGACGACGAGAAGTGGCACGAGCTGTCGGTGGCGCCGGGGCCGTCGGCTGGGCCAATGTTGGCCGCTTCGTCCATCGGCGCCTGGCTGATTGAGCAACGGTCCACCGGGCCCTCGACGTCGATGAGAAACTTGACATTCTTGAGCGTGCTGGTTGTTCCAAAGGTCTTGAGCGCCTTGGTCACGCTGATGAGGCCCGTGCCGATGGTCAGGTAGCCGATGCGGTTGCCGTCGACCCACTTGGCGGCGGCCTTGAGGTGCATGACATCCTTGACCGCGGCTTGGTGGTACTTGCCGCCGACGTCGTCTTCGCCTTCGGACTTGCCGCTGCCCGCACCCAAGCCGGGCAGGTTGAAGACGGCGAGGCCGACCTTGAGCGCGCCGGCCAGTTGCTTGGCGCCGGGTACGTAGTCCGGAAAGGCGCTGTGGTCGTAGTCGCCGACCACGACAATGAAGGGGCACTTGCTGGTTTCGCTGCACGCCGCCGGCTTGATCACCACGCCCTTGAGCAGCGCCTGGTCACCGAGCACGGTGATGGCGACCTTGAGCTCGTCGGTCTCGACCGGGCCGCCGGCGAGGATGGTGTCCGCCGTGCCTGTCGCACTGTCTGCGCCGCCGCCGGTGCGCCCGCTGCCGTCTGCCGGGGCGTCGGCGGTGGAGGCGTCGGTCGCGGTGGTGGTGCCGCCGCCGGCCGGGGGCGCCGGATCGCCGCATGCGCTGGCCAGAACCGCGCACAGCGACCCGGCCGCGACGAAAAGGGTTCGTAGATTCCGGTACGAGCAGGTGCGCATCCGATCCTCGTGGCGTCCGCGGTCATTGATCGGGGCCGGCGCGGGCCGATCCGCCCTGGGTGCCGCAGGGTGACGCAGTGTAGCCGCCGCAGCGCATTGCGCACAATCTGCACCTGCGAATTCGCAAAATCATCTTGTTGTTTCAGTGAATTGGACGCCGAGGCCCCCAATTCGCCAGCGCGACGATCGCCGCCACGATCGCGGCATGACCGGACGCAACCCCGCCGCGGTCCGGCCCGAGCGCCACCCGGCCGAAGCGATCCACCCTGTCCCACCATGCCAGTCGGTCGGCGAGCAGCGTGGCAATCCAAACAATTCCACGAGTTGTGACCGATCGCCCGGGGGCTGGGTGGGCGGCGTGGCCAACGCCTTGTGCCTGAACAAAATTTCAGCCGTTGACCGCGGTCGCCCGCCGGGCGTAAGGTCGCGCAGTGGGAGCAAGTGGAGCAAAGGGGATCAAAGTGGTTCCCGGCGCTCCGCGAAACCCGCCCGAACTCGCGGTCAGCGAGCGCGGCACTCCAGACAAATGCAAATCATCATCGCAGGTTGCACCGCAAGGTGCCTGCGCGGCGGCGGCGTCTTGCCTGCGCGCCGCTGGGATGCAAACCGTGTCAGCCCCGACCCCTGTGCGATTTCGTGGTGAATTCGCGCAGCGCCTCGACGAGAAGGCGCGGCTGGCCATTCCGGTCGCCTACCGGTCCGCGCTGGACAGTGCCGGCGACAAGCGCTTGATCTTGGTGCGCTCGACCTCGGGGCCATGCATCCAGGCGTGGGCAATGCGCGACTGGCAAACCTACGAAGAGCGCATCCTGGCCTTGCCGCCGAGCGACCCGACCGTGCAGAAGTTGCTGCGCTTTGTGGTGTCGGGCGCGACGCCGGTCGAACCGGACAGCCACGGCCGGGTGGTGCTGCCGCAAACCCTGCGCCAGTACGCGGGTCTGGACGCGGGCGCCGAGGTCATGCTGGTCGCCACCATCAACCGCTTCGAGGTATGGCGGCGCGACGCCTGGCAGACGCATGCCGATGCGGTCGCGGCAGACCTGCCGTCGTGGAGCGCCGACCTCGCGCGCTTGGGGCTGTGATCATGGCGTTCGCCCACACCACCGTTTTGCGCGACCCCACCGCGGCAGCCGTCGCGGCCGGGGTTCGCGCCGCGTTGGCCGTGGATCGACGTGGATCGCCGGCGGGCGCGGTGGCCGACTGCACGCTCGGCGGAGGCGGGCACAGCGAAGCGCTGTTGCTGGCGCTGCACGACCTGCCCGAGGTGTCCGTGGTGGGCCTCGACCGCGATCCGCAGGCGCTCGCCGCCGCGACGGTCCGGCTGGCCGGTTTCGGGTCGCGCTTCAGGGCCGTTCACGGCCGCTTTGGAGACCTGCCGGGGCTGCTGCCGGGTGCGCTGCTCGGCGTCGTCGCCGACCTCGGCGTGTCGTCCCCACAGTTCGACGACGCGGACCGGGGCTTCAGCTTTCGCGCCGACGGGCCGCTCGACATGCGCATGGATCCGACGCGCGGGCCGACGGCCGCCGACCTGCTCGACAGCGTGCGCCTGGAGGACCTCGCCGACGTGCTCTTCCAGTACGGCGACATCCGCCGGTCGATCGGCACCGCGCGGATCGTGCTCGACGAATACAGCAAGGGGGCGAACACGACGGCCAGGTTGGCCGAAAGGCTGGCCGCGCGCCTGGATCGCAGCCGGTCGCTGCACCCGGCAACCCAGGTGTTCCAAGCGCTGCGCATCTGGGTCAACGACGAGGCGGCCGAACTCGAGCGCCTGCTGGACGACGTACCCGATCGCCTCGCGCCCGGAGCGGCGCTGGCCGTGATCACCTTCCACTCGGGCGAGGATCGCGCGGTCAAGCACGCCTTTGCACAGCGGGCGCGCACCGACGCGTTCGAAGTGCGCGAGCGGCGCGGCGTCGTCGCCGATGGCGCGGAAGTTGCTGCGAATGTGCGCGCCCGCAGTGCGCGGCTTCGGGTGCTGTGGCGCCGCACGGAGTTTGACTTGACACGACGTTCAGCGAACATCGACGACGGTGAAAATGAGTAATACGTTCCATGGGTTGCATGCAACCCGTGAAAAACTTGACGCGATCGGCGGACGACCGATAACGCGCAGGCGTGTCCACTTTTCTCGCAGCGACCTGCGACGCGGACCCAAGGCACGGTGACCCGGTGAGCGACCCCTTCGACACCCACAGGATTGGGGACTGGCTGCGCCCGCGCACCGCCGTCGAGCGCGCGGTGGAGAGCGAACGGCACTTCGTGTTCCGCGTGGTGCTGCTGCTCGCTCTTTTCGCGTCGGTCGGCGCCGCTGGCGTGATCAAGGTCAAGCGGACCACGGTCGGTGTGCGTACCGCCTACGACATGGTCAAGACCAGTGACGAACTGCGCACCACGCTCGACGAGAACCGCAGGCTCGAGGCCCAGCTCACCGGCCTGAAAAACCCGAACGCGCTGCGCCGCGAGGCGACCGACCAATTCGACATGCGCGCACCTGCTGCGGGCGACTTGCAGGAGGTCGAATGATCTCCCGGACCTGGTTGCGTCTCGCGGCGTGCGCCGTGCTGGCCGGCTGTGCCACGACCGCGTGCTCGTCGGCCGAAGTCGAACGGCAACAGCGCGCCGAGAAAGCCGATTTCCACTACCGCCTCGCCAACGGCTACTTCCACAGCAACAGCATCGATCTGGCCATCCGCGAACTGATCACGGCCCTGGAGATCGACGCCATGCACGCCGACAGTCGGTACCTGTATGGCTTCCTGCTTTTCGGCCGCAAGCGCTACGAAGAGGCCGCCGAGCACTTTCGCAAGGCGCTGCTGGCGCGGCCCGATTTCTACGCGGCGCGCAACATCCTGGGCGCCACCTACATCGAACTCGAGCGCTACTACGACGCCATCGCCACGCTGGAGCCCCTGACCCGCGAGCCGCGCTACACGACGCCGTACCACGCCTACAACAACCTGGGGCTCGCGTATTTCAAGCAGGGCGACCTGCGCCAGGCCGACAAGAACCTGCGGATGGCGGTATTCGTCAACCCCAAGTTCTGCCAGGGCCACCGCAACCTCGGGCTGCTCGCCATGGCCCAGCGCGACTACGCCGGCGCAGTGGAGCACATGACCGAGGCGACCAACCGGTGCCCCAAGTACGCCGAACTGCACCTGCAGCGCGGCGAAGCCCTGGAAGCGGATCGCAAGTTCGACGACGCCGACGCGGCGTTCAGGAAGTGCGCGGACCTCGCGGGCGAAACCGCCGTGGGGCGGCGCTGCAAGGCCCGATTGCGCAACGCAAGCGGCGGAAGTGGGTGGAACCATGCAGCGGTCGATCCGTAACATCGGCACCCGCGTTTTCCAGTGGGTCGACCGGGCCGGCATGGGTCCGGCGGCCCGCGCCGCGCGCGCGGAACGGCGCATCAAGCAGATTGCCTGGGCGCTCGGCGGCTACGTGGTTTTCGCGTACAGCGCCGCAGTGGTGGCCGTGGTCAACGTCGATGGCGTGCGCAAATACGCTGAGGGCAACGTGGCCTACCGCAGCCGCGTCGACACCCGCCGCGGCGACATCCTCGACCGCCACGGGGTCACGTTGGCCACGTCGCTGCGCTCGGACTCGGTCTCGACCAACCCGAGATGGTTGTTGCCGGGGGGCGCCAAGCCCAGCCACCCCGAGTGGGGATTCCGGGCGCCCAAGGCCGTCGCCTTCCGCAACGAGGTGGCAGCGCGGTTGGCACGACTGGTGGACCGACCCCTCGAGGACATCCAGGAGCGCATCCACCGCGAGGTCGGCTTCGTGTATCTGGCCAAGAACCTGGACTATGCCAAGAGCGAACGCGTCCGCACCGCGCTGATCAACCCGAAGGCGCCCGACGGCCTGCCCAAAGGGGTGACCCTGGAGCGCGAGTTCACCCGCTACTACCCGAACAACCTGCTGGCGGGGCCGCTGGTGGGCCGGCCGACGCAGACCGGGTCGGTCGAGGCCAGCTTCGATGCGCTGCTCGCCGGCCAGCAGGTCGAGGTGCGCAGCTTCAAGGACTCATCGAGCACCCCCATGTTCTTCGACGGCGCGCCCGAGCCGGGCCTGTACGCCGGCCATAGCCTGGTCTTGACCATCGACGAGCGCATCCAGGCGGTCACCGAGCACCACCTCGACGCTGCGACCCAGGAATTTGAAGCGGATTTCGGCATCGCCGCGGTGATGGACGTCGACACGGGCGAGGTCCTGGCGCTGGCGGTCTCGCCGAGCCTGAACCCCAACGACGCCGCGAGTCCGCCCAAGTACGGCTGGCACAACCTGGCGCTGGAGAACCAGTACGAGCCCGGCTCGACTTTCAAGGTTTTCAACCTCGCCATCGGCTTGCAGGAAAAGAAGGTGTCGCTCACCGAGGTCATCGCGACTGGTGCGGGCTATGCTCTGCCGGGAAAGATCATCAAGGACGACCACCCGCACGGCCAGGTCACCGGGCTGCAGTCGCTGCAGGTGTCGTCGAACATCGCCAATTGCAAGATCGCGATGCGGATCAACCGCGAACGGTACTACGGCTACCTCAAGGCCATGGGCTTCGGTCGCCGCGTCGACCTCGGCATCCAGGGCGAGAGCAACGGCCAACTGGCCAAGCCCGACAAGTGGTCTACGGTGCAATACTGCAACATTGCGTTTGGCCAGGGCATTGCCGTCACGCCCCTGCAGATGACGGCGGCCGTGGCGGCGGTGGCCAACGGCGGCGTCTACCGGCGGCCCAAGATCCTGCGCGAAGAGTTGCGCCCCGATGGCAAGCCGGTGAGGCCGTTTGCCGTGGACCCCGGCGTGCGCGTTTTTGACGAAGCGACGGCGGCCCAAGTGCGGACGGCGATGGCCTCGGTGACGCGGCCGCGTGACCCCAAGGACCCGCACAGCCTGTCCGGCACGGCGACGCGGGCGCGCATGCCCAACTACACCATCGGCGGCAAGACGGGCACGGCGCAGCAGGCCGAGAATGGCCACTACTCCGATACGCACTGG
>Ga0194120_10005509_pt1 | contig 18599 bp, 17 predicted proteins | sample TA2MahCa65mmetaG_FD_148642 | JGI IMG/M metagenome (GOLD analysis project Ga0194120, IMG submission 148642) | Freshwater microbial communities from Lake Tanganyika, Tanzania - TA2015019 Mahale Deep Cast 65m | ecosystem: Environmental > Aquatic > Freshwater > Lake | place: Tanzania: Lake...
TCGTTCGAACAAAAACGGAGGACCGTAGCGAGAGGAGAAAAATTATGCCGCGCAATCATCGAGCTTTTCCCCGCAAAACCGGGGAGTCGTCACGGCCACTCGGCATATCGGGCAACGTGGCAGAATACGTGTTGGATTATTTGGCGCACTCGTTCCCGACCCAGCTCTACGAGGTCTATTCGGACGAGAACGGCGATCTGCAATCGCGGCCTGTCGTCGACGAGAACGGCAATCCCGTCCAATCGCGCGAAGCGATGGAGCGGCGCGACCGGCTGGTCGAACATCTCGCCGCCCTGCCCGCCGTCCAGGGCGCGCTCGATCAGATCGTGCAGCGCTTCGGAATCGAAATGGTGGCGGAGGTGACCGGCCGCTCGCGGCGGATCGTGCGCAAGACCAACGCCGACGGCTCCGATCGTCTCTGCGTCGAAAATCGTCCCGCCTCCGCGAACATCGGCGAAACTCAAGCCTTCATGGACGACGAGAAACGCATTCTCGTCTTTTCCGACGCCGGCGGCACGGGGCGCTCCTATCACGCCGAGCGAAGCGCCAGAAACCAGAGGCTCCGCGTCCATTATCTCTTGGAGCCCGGTTGGAAGGCGGACAACGCCATCCAGGGCCTCGGGCGAACCAATCGCACTAATCAGGCCCAGCCGCCTTTGTTCCGTCCCGTCGCGACCGACGTGAAGGGCGAAAAGCGCTTCCTTTCCACCATCGCCCGGCGGCTTGACACGCTCGGCGCCATCACCAGAGGCCAGCGTCAGACTGGCGGACAAGGGCTGTTCCGGCCGGAGGACAATCTCGAATCGACGTATGGGCGCACGGCGCTGCGCCAGCTCTATCAGCTGCTTTACGCCGGCAAGGTCGAGGGTTGTTCCTTGACCCGCTTTCAAGAGGCGACTGGGCTCGATCTCACCGATCAGGACGGCAGCTTCAAGGAAGAACTGCCGCCGATCTCGACCTTCCTCAATCGCATCCTCGCTTTGCCGATCACCTTGCAGAACCGCCTCTTCGACGTGTTCGAAGCACTGATGGGGGCTTTGATCGAGGCCGCCGTTCAGGCGGGCACGTTCGATGTCGGCGTCGAGACGGTGACGGCGGAGAGCCTCGTCGTCATCAATCGCCAAACCATCGCCACTCATGAGCGCAGCGGCGCGCAGACCTCGCTGGTCACCATCGCTCGCAAGGACAAAACGCGGGTGACGACGCTCGACGAGGCGCTTGAACTTGCGACCGCCTCGCAAAAGTCACGGCTGATGATCAATGAACAATCGGGCCGTGCCGCCGTCAAACTGCCGGCGCCCGGCCTAATGCAGGACGACGGAACGGTTCAGACGCGCGTGCGGCTGTTGCGCCCCCTGCATCGGGATCTCGTGAGCGTCGAAGCTCTGGAGCGCTCGCATTGGCGCGAGGCGACCCCACCGGAGTTTCAACGCGCCTGGGAGGCCGAAGTCACCGCCCTCCCGGAATTCACTGAGAGCACGTTCCATATCGTCACCGGCCTGCTGCTTCCCATTTGGAACCGCCTGCCCGACGAGACCGCGCGCGTCTATCGTCTGCAAACCGACGAAGGCGAGCGCATCATCGGCCGGCTCGTCTCACCGGCGAGCGCCGCCGCCCTCGTCGGGATCCTCAGTGACGAGGCCCCTGCCCTGTCGCCGAATGAGGCGCTCGCTGCCGTCATGCAGGATGGCGCCAGTCTCGTTCTCGCCGAGGGGCTCGTTCTGAAACGTTCGCTCGTGATGAACCGCCAGCGGCTCGAGCTTACAGGCTTCTCGGATAGCCTTGTCGAACGGCTTAAGGCGCTGGGGCTCGTTTCGGAAATCATCGCCTGGAAGCTGCGGCTGTTTGTTCCGCTCGGGGAAGGGGCCGCGAAAATCGTCGCGAGAATTCTCGATCTCTATCCCCCGCTCCGCGTCGCGCCTTCAGCGCGGTTGAGCGCTTGAAACGGCGGAGGCGACAATGGAAAGCCCCGCCAAGACCCTGTCGCGCGGCCTCGCCGAACATGTCGAGGCCGTTTGCAAGCACTATCTCTCGAACGGCCGCCGATCCGGAAACTACTGGATCGTCGGCGACGTCGACAATCATGTTGGCCGCAGCCTCTATGTGCGGCTCAAGGGCCCGCTCTCCGGCAAGGGCGCACGCGGCAAATGGGCTGACTCCGCTGGCGGCGAACATGGCGATCTGCTCGATCTCATCGCCGCGCGGGAAGGTTTCGCTTCGCTCAGGGATACGCTCGACGAGGCGCGGCGATTTTTGAGGCGGCCGCTTTCGGCGCCGACGGCGGGACAGGGCGAACGATCCTCGGATCGCGATACGATCACGCTGGCGCGAAGAATCTGGGCGGCGTCGCGGCCGATCATCGGAACACTGGCCGAGGCCTATCTGCGTGCGCGAAAGATCACCGCCGATCTCGATCCCGCGGCCTTGCGCTATCATCCAGCGCTGTTCTATCGCGAGCGGCCGGGCGCTCCCTCTCGCACATTGCCGGCGCTGGTCGCCGCGGCCACGAATCACGACGGCGAGATCATGGGCGTTCATCGCACATGGCTCGATCCCGCGCGCAAGGATAAGGCGCGTGTTTCGTCGCCACGGCGGTCGCTCGGCGCCATTCTCGGCAATGGCGCTCACTTCGGGAAGATCGAGGATATCGTCCTCGTTGGCGAAGGAATCGAGACCGTTCTCTCGCTGAAGAGCGCCCTGCCCGATCTGCCGATGGTCGCCGCGCTTTCCGCCGGGCATCTCGCCGCGTGGGAATTCCCGCCTGATCTGCGGCAACTCGTCATCGCTGCCGACAATGACAACGCCGGGTTGCACGCCGCGCGCCGTCTCAGTGCAAGAGCTGAAGCGGCCTCCGTCAGGGCGATGACCATCATGTCGCTGCGCGCCGACTTCAACAGTGATTTGCGCGCCATGTCGGCAGGCGCTTTCCAAAAGTGGCTGGCTTCGCTTCTCGATCCAGGTCGTTATTACGAGTGACTGCCGCAAAGGGGGAGGCCGTCGCCTGACGCTTGTCGCCTCAAGCCGCGTCGGCGGCTTCCACTCCCCGGCGCGGCGCGAATTTCCGCCCGGCTTCGCGGCCCGCTTCATAAGCGCCGGGCTGGACAAGCCGCTTGCGGCGAGAAGCCTTGGCGTGGAAATCGAGACCGAGCTTTTCCAATTCGTCCTCGATGACGGCGGCCTTCAGCGGCACGAGATCGCGGCCCGACGAGCGCCTCGAGGCGGCGTCGCGCTCGCCCTTCATAAGCTTTAGTTTTTCGCAAATTCCGTGGGCGAGCCCGATCTGGAAGGAGTGCGCCGAACCGCGCCGCACGCTGGACGCTACGCTTGCGTCCTCTCTCTTGAACCGCGCCGTTTCCGTCGCGAAGGTCACGGCGATGAGATCATACAGATAATGCGCCGCCTCGACGTCTGCCGGCAGGCCGAAAAACACGTAGCGGATCGCGCCGCTCGCCGCGGTTTCGCTCCACACCTTGCAGTCGCAGAACATGGCGATCGTGGGAATGCAATCGTCGAGCGGGGCGCGCCGCCGGCGTCCAGTGTCGACGCCGACGCCTTCGCAGGCCTGATCGCGCATTTCCACCTCGCCGAGCGACAAGCCGTAGCGGTCGAGAAGCTCCGCCACTTTTTTGGCCGAAGCGAGCGCCTCTTGCTCGGTGCAGCCTTGCTCGACCGTCTTGGCGCGCAGCGCCTGGATGCGTTGCAGCACGCGCGCGAGTTCGGCGTCGCCTTCCCCCTTATCGGTGCCGCTACGTTTCGATGCGCCGAGCCGGCGGCGCAAATCTTCGTAGAGGGCGCGGGCTTCCGCCGGCAGGCGCTTTTCCGCGACGGCGCGATCGAGGGCCGAGGCGATGAATTCCAGCGGTTTTTCCTCATCGCCGGTTCCGGCGGCGGCGCGGCGCTCGAAGGTCTCCATCATGATGAAGGCGAGCCGCGAAAAGGCCTCCGCGAGATCGCCGCAATTGAATTGGCGGGAGACGACGCTTCGCGCTAGCGCCTGCGCGAGGGAAGCGAAGGAGGTCAGGCGGCGCGCCGCGCCGATGTGATCGGCGGAAGGCTCCTCGCCCTTGTTCTTCGTCGCCGCCGCTAAGGCGTGGGCGAGGCGGTCGAGTTCGTCGTATTCCTCCTCTTCCACGCATTCGAGTTCTTCGATCAAATCCTCGGGAAAGGCGTTCAAGCCCTCGAGCCGCAAGCCGCCGTGGCGCATGACATGCCGATAGACGGCGCCGGCGCAACGTTGCGGGTTGCTCATTCCCCTCCCCGGCCGGACGAAGGAAAGGCCCGCGGCGAGCGCCTCCGCGTCGAGCGGAGTCAGCGGGCCGAGCGTGACGAAGCTCCCGTCCGGCAGCGGCGCGAGACGCGCCGCCAGCGCCGCACCCATGGCGCCGTCCGGAATGTCCGCGTCGAACAAGGACAGAAGTTCGCCGCTCGCCAAATCCTCGGCGAGGAGCGTCTCCGGCGTTGCGCGCGATTTCAGTCGCAGCAGGCGGAAGCTCGATGTCGAGAGCGCCGCCATCGCGGCGCGCCCTTCAGGACTGGCGTCCGCGCGACGCTGGCGGATGTAGCGGTCGATGGGCGTAAAGCCCATCAGTGAAGGCGCGAACAGCAACCAATTGCTCGAAAGCGCGAAGGCCTCCATGATCAAAACGGCGCTGGAGGCATCGTCGGGATTCAAGCTCTTCTTGGACAGCCATTGCAACGCGGCTTCTTCGATCTTCGCCGGGGAGAGGCTGCCGATGGCGTCCAGGCAATATTCCTCGATCAATCGCGCGAGACGGGCCTTTTCGCCTGTCGGCGCGTCGTCGCTTTCAGGCGTCGCCTGCGATTTTGCTTGCCGTCGCGCCGCCTGCCGCATTTTTCTCGAGCCCCTCGAATCGAACGCAGGCGCAAAGCGTATCACGCAGCAAACCTCCTTCGAGGGGCGCGCGCGGGCCGTCCACTGGCAACTTCCCCAGATTGACGTCCGCCGCGCATAGATCGGGCGAGGATGGTCGCGTGAGGGGCGCTTCGTCCAAGAGAGCCGATTTTTCGGCGATCGTCCGTTGGAGTCGTCAAGAGACTCTTCTTGCAAAACGTTCTTCCCTCGTCTCCTCAAACAAGGGTCGGGTGAGAGCTCCCTTGCCTCGAGTTGATCGTCGACGGCCGGGTGCGGTCAAGTTTGCCGTTCCTTCGATGCAATGACTTGAATGCGCCATGAGCGGCAGCGACGGCAGGACCGCATCGCGCCTAAGGCGCCAAACGCGGCTCCGGTGCGAGTGACAATATGTTACCAATATGACACCCTATGAACATGTACGACCGCCGGCTTCAGAAATTAGCAGTTGAGGCCGTCACCGAGTTGATACTGGAGACGTTTCGGTTGAACGGCCGCCTCTTGGAGGCAGGTGACGAACTCGTTCGCCATCTTGGACTCACCAGCGCCCGCTGGCAGGTGCTCGGCGCAATCGACGCCTCGCCCGTGCCGCTGCCGATTAGTCACGTCGCGCGCAACATGGGGTTGTCGCGTCAGGCGGTGCAGCGGTTGGCCAACGAGATGGAGAAGGACGGCCTTGTCCGCTTCGCGCCCAATCCTCATCACGAGCGGGCAAAACTCGTGCTCATGACAGATCAAGGCAAGGCGGCGTTCCGCTCCGCCATGGCCAAGCAGCGTCGGTGGGCCGAGCGTTTAGCCAAGGGGTTGTCTGTCGACACGATTGCGGAGGCGGCGCGCGCGGTCCGCGAACTGCGTCAAAGGCTGGAGAAAGGCTGACCCCATGGAGTACGGCTTGTTGAGATTTTTCCACGTCCTCGGAGCGGTTCTCATTAACGCTGGGCTCATTGGCGTGTGGCTGGCCGATTTGCGCTCTCGGCAGCTCAGCGAGCTGAAGCCTTGCTCGGAAGCGGTTCGCAACATCACGGTCTTTTACGACGGCCTTGTCGTGCCCGGCGCCCTGCTGCTGCTGATTTCCGGAACGTGGATGATTGCGCAGTTCTATGGAGGCTGGAATTTCTTGCATATCCCATGGCTTGCCGGGATGGTCGGGCTGTTCGCCTTCGAGTTCGTCGAGGGCAACACGATCACGCGCCTCTATTTCAGCGGCCGCGCCGCCTGACGCGATCAGCGCTGGATGCCAGCCAAGCGACGCCCGAACTCGAGCGCGCGCGGGGCGAGCTGGCGCCGACGATCACGCATTTCCTCGACCTGCCGATGCTGTTTCTCATCATAGCGCTCGGGACGATGCAGCCTACGAACTGGATGTTGTTCTTCGCTGGCTCGATTGCAGCGATCGCAGTTGCGACGCTGCTGACGCTCGTCCCCCGTCTCTATCCTTGGGGTTCGGAGGCGCTGTCTCCCTGACCGCGGCGCCGGAAAGGGGAGCTTTACACTTATCCCTGGTTCCAGATCCGAGGGCGCGAAGTCGAAATCAAAGAGCGGCGGCTCGATGCGCCGATCCGGGAGGGGCCGGGGCGGCCGCTCCCTCTCTTGTCACGAGCGTCCTCTCTCGCGGAGAGGGCCGCGCGCCGGCCTGAGAGAGCAGCGATGTCGCCACAAGCGGACCGCTTGCCGCAACGCTCCCCGCCGACTTCTTTCCCCTGCCTGGCGCATTTCGCGCCAGGCATTCCCCGCCGAACAAACAAGTCGACGTCTCGCGTCCTCCGCGTGCGCTTCGGCCCTTCGGGTGCGGCGCAGTCCGCCCGTGGCTCGGGATCGCTGTCAGGCCCGATCGGCGCGGCCTTAAGCGAGAGAGCAAACGCCATGAGCTACGAGATCGCTTCCCTTCCCTTCGACTCCCAGCCTTCGGATCATCACGAGAGCTCAGCCTCCTCGCATCTTCTCGACGAACTCGCTCTGCATGGCTATCGCCCCTTCGAGGACGATCCCGATCCGCGTCCCCTGCCCTCCTTTGACGCCTCGACGCTCGCTCTCGAATCCGTCGTCGAAGCCTTGTCGGGCCTCTTCGTCGACACGCGTCTCGAAGCTGATCTCCCCGATTTGCTTTGGTCGGTCGTCAATCTCTTCCACCGCAAGGCGGAGCGCATCGGCCGCGACCTCGATGACAATGAAAGCGCGCAACGCCGCTCCCATGGCGAGCAGGACGGCTCGGAAATTCGTTCGGTCGAACTCGAACGGCGGATCGCGCAAGGGCTCACGCTCACCGAGCGGCGCAACGCCTTCGAATTCTTCCGCGATCATCTCACCGAACTCTACGCGACTGAGACCGGCTCATCCTGGCGACCGCGCGCGGGTTCGGTCGTCAATCACCGGGCTCTGACCTCGGCGATGATCGACAGCCGCGATTTCCTCAACGCGAAGAAGCTCGCCGAGACGCAAGTGTTGTTGCCTCCCGGTGTGCGCATCGCTTTCGCGGGAGGACCCGACTGCAACGACCACGCGCGCATCTGGGCGACGCTCGACAAGGTGCGCGCCAAACACCCGGACATGGTCCTGCTCCACGGCGCCGGCCCCAAGGGCGCCGAACGAATCGCCGCCTGCTGGGCGGACAATCGCAAGGTCGCGCAAGTCGCTTTCAAACCGGACTGGACCAGGCACAAGAACGCTGCGCCCTTCAAGCGCAACGACGTTATGCTCGAAGCGCTTCCGATCGGTGTCATCGTTTTCTCAGGCTCCGGTATCGTCGAGAACCTCGCAGACAAGGCCCGCAAGATGGGAATCCCGGTGTTGAGATTCGGGAAGGAAAGCGCATGAGCGCCGTCTTTCGGGGGTGCAGAAGGCGCTAGTGAAACATTCCGCCGACTCTCGAACGTTACGCCGACGTTGCGAGGCGAGCTTGCACGAACGCCTCGCAACTATCGCGATTTTGTTGCCAGTTGGCAACTCAAGCCCGCCGCCAAAATGGTTAAGACGCGTTAACCCTTTAATGGTTGCAAGAAGTGCAGAATCGGGCTGTGATAGTTACGCGTCTGGAGCGCGATTTGCGATTTCAGCGTAAATATGTTGCTCAGCGGAGAAACGATCGAGCATGGATGCTGCCAAGCCAAAAATGACCTCGGTCATTGCAGCAGACGGGAGCGCGTTGTCGCAAGAGCTTAACGAGCTCCGCAAGACGTTGTTTCCACCAGAATCGAAAAAAGCGCTCAGAAGCTTCTCGTCCGGCGAGGCTGCAAAACTGATCGGGATCGCGGACGGCTACCTTCGGCAGCTGTCGCTGGGCGGCAAGGGGCCTCAGCCAGATATCAGCACAGGGGGGCGACGCTCCTATACTCTCGATCAAATCAATGAATTGCGTAAGCTTCTGGAGGAGGGTTCGAAGGGCAAACGTTACCTTCCACAGAGGCTCGATGGCGAGCAATGCCAGGTTCTGTCGGTCGTCAATTTCAAAGGTGGGTCTGGCAAGACCACGACCGCTGCACACCTCGCACAGTTCTTGGCGCTCAAAGGTTACAGGGTGCTCGCGGTTGATCTTGATCCGCAAGCATCCCTCACCGCTTTGCATGGATATCAGCCCGAATTCGACATTGGGGCGAACGAAACACTGTATGGCGCGATTCGTTATGATCATGGCCGACGACCGCTTAGGGAGGTCGTCCGCTCGACGTATTTTTCCGGTTTGGACCTTGTGCCTGCGAATCTCGAACTCATGGAGTTCGAGCACGACACTCCCAAAGCTCTCGTCGATGGTCAAAGTGAAACATTTTTTGGCCGTGTTGCGACGGCTCTTGGAGATCTCGCAGATCGGTATGACGTGATGGTTCTCGACTGCCCTCCGCAGTTGGGCTTTTTGACGCTAGGAGCATTGTGTGCCGCGACTTCGATCCTGATCACGGTGCATCCGCAAATGTTAGACGTAATGTCGATGTGCCAATTCCTCTTAATGGCGTCTGACCTGTTGTCGGTGGTCCAGGAGGCAGGTGCCGATCTCGATTATGACTTTATTCGATATGTTGTGACGCGCTACGAGCCGTCCGACGGGCCGCAGACGCAAATGGTTGCATTTATGCGTTCGCTCTTTCGCGAGCGCGTCCTCACCAACACGATGCTGAAATCTACCGCGATTTCTGACGCCGGCCTTTCCAAGCAGACGCTTTACGAGGTCGGGCGTGAGAATTTCACGCGCGCTACGTACGACCGGGCGTTGGAATCGCTGGATGCCGTTAACACGGAAGTCGAGGCTTTGATGCAGCGAGCATGGGGGCGTGAACCGTGAGCCGCAAGGATACCCTTCGTTCCCTTCTGACGGCGAAGGAACGGCGGTTGCCAGATGGCAACTCCGCCGATTCCCCCTTGCCCAGCACCACAAGCATCAGCGACGCACCAAAACAATTGGTTCGCTCAGGCGCTGTCGGCGCGATGGGGCGATCCCTGGGAAGGCTCGCCCATGCGGCTGAGGAAGCCCGGGCGCTTATTGCCGCCGGTGATACAATCGTGGAGATTGATCCGGCTCTAATCGAGTCATCATTCATCACGGACAGGCTCGGACAGGCGTCCGATGAACAAGCAGCCTTAGTCGCCTCGATCCGCGAACATGGACAGCAAGTTCCCATCCTGGTTCGCCCTCATTCCGAGAAAGCGGATCGATATCAAGTGGCGTACGGCCATCGCCGCCTTCGAGCTGCGATGGAGATCGGAAGGCCAGTCCGTGCTGTCGTTCGCGAGCTGTCAGATTCCGAGCTCGTCGTTGCGCAGGGGCAAGAGAATTCCGCACGCCTTGAGCTTAGCTATATCGAGCGCGCGATGTTTGCGGTGACGATTGAAGATCGCGGCTTTGAACGTGAAGTGATAATGGCTGCTCTCAGTGTCGAAAAAACACAGCTTTCGCGCCTGATTTCGATTGGCCGCGCAGTCCCACTCGAAGTTGTTCGGTTGATTGGTCCCGCGCCAAAGACCGGGCGCCCGCGCTGGTCGTTGCTTGCAGAAAAACTTGCGACACAAGACGTAGGCTCGATACTGGACAAGCTCGCAGACGATCATGCTTTCATGGTCGCTGATAGTGACGCGCGCTTTGTGTCCTTCCTGGCGGCGCTTGACGCGAAGCCTCGAGCCAACACGGAGAAAAAAGTTTGGAGTGACGCTGAAGGGCGACGAATCGCGACCTACCAGCGCGCAGCGGGTCGTGCGACCTTCGTCGTGGATGAAAAAGCTGCTCCCGATTTCGGAGAATTCCTGCTCGGCGAGCTGCCGGATCTGTATCGCAATTACCGAGAGAGATGCCGATCTGGCTGAACACCAACAGGTTGCCCTCTTTCGCCCGAATGCGTGACCGGTTTCTCTATAGCGTTGGCCCGGTCGAGAGTAATTAGTTCTCCCATTATCCAAGCGAGGTGATTCCGCAAAAGAAAAGGCCCCCGAAACGTTTCCGCCCGGAAGCCTCTCTATAAGTGTTGCAGCTACAGAGAATCACTTCCGCGAATCGCTGTCAAGAGTCGGCGCCGTTTCGGCGAGCAGATTTCTTTTGCCTGGACGAGGCAAAGGATCATGCAGTCACACATAACGACGCCCTTTGGGCGGCGATCGCTGTCACTCGCCATGGTGGCGAGCCAGGCCGCGGCCAAGGATTTCGCGGCGAAGCCAAATGCATCCGAAATGGCCGTCCATAAATGGCGGCTATTTCGGGCGCTGACCGAAGCCAAGGAGCCGATCGGCGTCTCCGATCGGGCGCTATCGGTTTTGCACGCGTTGCTCAGCTTCCATCAGGAAACAGCGCTGACGCTGCCCGAAAGCGACCCAAAAGCGGAGAGCGAGGATGCTTCGCCTGGCCCCGGCGTCGTGGTGTTTCCGTCGAACAGAGAGCTCTCGATCCGCGCCCACGGCATGGCGCCGGCGACGCTGCGCCGGCATCTGGCGTCACTCGTCGAGGCCGGGCTGATCATCCGGCGCGACTCGCCGAACGGCAAACGCTTCGCCCGGCGAGGGCAGGGGGGCGAGATCGAAAGCGCCTTTGGCTTCGATCTGACGCCGCTGATTGCGCGGGCCAGCGAGATCGAGAACCTCGCCGAGGAGGTGCGCGCCGAAAACCGCGCCATAGCCTTGCTGCGCGAAAAGATCACGCTGGCGCGGCGCGACGTCGTCAAAATGATCGCGACCGGGATGGAAGAAGGGGTTGCCGTCGCGATTGTCGGGAGCGATGGCGAAGAAATCCGCGACTGGGAGGGGCTCCACCGGCGCTATTTGGCGCTCGCGGGCTGTTATGCGCGCAATCTCAGGCGCACCGACCTGGAGGCTTTGGCGAGCGATCTCGTCGCCTTTGCAACCGAAATCCAGAATCTGTTGGAAATGCACGTAAAAAGCCAAAAAAGAAGCGCCAATGAGTCCCAGACTGAGCGCCACATACAGAATCAAATCACAAACCATTTTGATCTTGAACCTAGCCTTCGAGAAGGCCGGGTCAAAACTTCCGGGCCAGTGCTGGGAAAGCCGAAAGCCGGTAGCGAAGGGGCTGCAGAAACTGAGGCTCCCAGTTCAAGGTTGGGCGAACGAGAACCGTCGCCGCGGCGAACCTATCCGCTCGGCATGGTGCTGCAAGCCTGTCCCGACATCGTCGATTACGGCAAGCGCGGCGAGATTTCCTGCTGGCGCGATCTGATCGATGCGGCGGCGATCGTGCGCTCGGCGCTCGGCGTTTCGCCAGACGCCTGGAAACAGGCGCTCGACGTTCTGGGCGAGCATGACGCCTCGATCGTCATCGCCGCGATCCTGCAGCGGGGCGAGGAAATCAAATCCGCCGGTGGCTACTTGCGGGTTTTGACTGGAAAGGCGCGAGAAGGGGAGTTCTCGCTGGGGCCGGTGCTGATGGCGTTGTTGCGCGGCAAGGCCGCAAAGGCCGCGCGTGAACGGCGGCAAGCGGGATGATCGGACTTTTGGCGTGGGGTTTCCTTGCCGCGGTTTTGGGGATTATCGTTGCCGATTGAGGAGGGAGGACGCGATGACCGACACGACGACCCAACTCGCCATTCTTTCCGATGCCCTGGTCAAAATCATCGAGCTGGGCCCGCTGGCGGCGGAGGGGAAGGCGTCGACCGCCGATCTTTTGACCCGGTCAGGGGACATCGCCGCGCAGGCGCTGACGGCCGCCGCCACCTATGGCCAGTTGCCGCCATTCGCGGAACCGTTGGAAGCTCAATCGGCCGCCGACAGCGAATGAAGCGCCGGCCGGCCTTGCGCGTCAAAATCGATATAGTGGTTGACCATGGCGTCCATCGGATCGCCTCCTTGCGCTTCCAGGAAAGACAGCGCGGCCGCAATGAGGGCCCATCCCTGTGCGCGGCTCGTCTGCGGAAGCGCGATCAGACCTGGATGAAGCGATTCGCGGCGGAGCAGGGCTTTGAAGTCGCCGACATTCTCGGTGACGATGACGCGATCCTCGGCGAGACAGGTCTCTTTGACCGTATGGTCGAGCTGGCCGCGCCGGCCGACATGCAGCGGATGGATGGCGTCATGACCGAGTTGCGCGAGGTCGATAGCAAATTTTGGCGAGAGGCATTCATCGATAAACAGCCGCATCTCATTACGCCGCGGACCGCGCAATCGTCGGCGGGCGGCCGGGCAGGGGATGCGCCCTGGCGAAGAGGACGGCCGCCTCGAAAGCTTCACGCGGCAAATCAGGATTCTCGGATGCAATGTCGTCGAGGCTGTCGCCATGTGAAAGCCGCGACTCTACCGAATGCACCGTGATGCGCGTGCCCTTGATGACCGGCAGGCCGCCCTTGATCCCGGCGACGCTTTCGATCCAGGCGTCACGCGCATGTAGATAGCGGTCGGTGCGCTCGAGCGCTTCGCCGGCGAGTTCGCCAATATCGGCCATGATCGAGGGCGCGATCTCGATTTTTGCTGATTTGAGGCGCGACAGATCGAGCGCCTTGAGGGCTTTGACGAGTTTTCGTTTGCTGGGGACGGTAAGCGAGACGATTCCGGTCAGGCGGCGCATCAGCGCGGCGTAGGCGACGCTTTCAACGCCAAGCAGACGACGCGTTTCAGCGGCTTTGCTGAAGCGCGCGCCCGCAATCTTGCCGACATGGATCGACAAAACCCCTTCTTCGATCGCCTTTTCGACAGCGCGTTTGGGAACGCCGGCGAGTTCGGCGACTTCGCGGGGCGTGAGATTGACGGCGGCGGACGGCATAACAGCCTCTAAATATGCTCCTAGTAAGGGACAAGTTATTGCACGAGTCCCGGAATTGCAATGGCGGTCGGCTGAAAGGCCCTAAAATCTGGTGCGGAGGCTCACAGTCCCGCCGCCTTGGTCAGATTGACCCGGAAACGATCGCGTTTGCGCTGGTAGCGTCGAGTCATCTCGGGGGAGGCGTGACCGAGATGTTTTTGCACATGCGCCTCTTCGATCTGCGCCGACGAAGCAAGCCCGGCGCGCAGCGAGTGGCCCCCGAAGGCGAGCCGTCGTTCGCCCTCCGTCAGATCGCCGCGAATGCCGGCGGCGAGGGCGGTTTTCTGCACCAGCCGGGCGACATGCTTGTCCGTCAGCCGGTTGGCGGAAACGCCGCCGTTCTTGCGGGCGATCGGTCGAAACAAGGGGCCGCGACTGATCCGGCCGAGCCGCATCCAGGTCTCGAGCAGTGCGACCGGGCAGGTTTCGGGACGCGAGCCGCGGCCGATTTCGACCTCGCGCCAGCCGGTTTTGCCAGAAATCTGCAGCACCGCGCCGCCGTCGAGAATCTCGATCCAGCCGGTTCCGTCTTCGCTCTGGTCCGGGCCGCAATCGAGGCCGACGATTTCCGAACGGCGCAGGCCGCCGGCGAAGCCTAGCGCGAGAATCCCGCGGTCGCGGATCCCACGCAGATCCATCTCGAGCGTCGCCATCATCGCCAGCAGCTCGTCGGCGAAGATCGCCTCCTTCTGGACCGGCGGGTGGCCATGGGCGCGGCGGATGCCGGCGAGCACGGTGGAAATGTGCCGATCTGACGTATCGAGCGGCGCGCCGAGCTGGCGGTAGCGCCAGCAGATGCCCGAGAGCCGTCGCTCGAGCGACGATACGCTCAAAGGATCACGCCCGCTGGAACCCTCCATGCAGGCGGCGAGATAGAGCCCGACGGTTTGCGGATCCGGGGGCAGGGGATCGAGCCCCTGGCGGCGCAGCCAGGCGGCAAACTGTCGCCAGTCGGCCTCGTAGGCGCGCCTTGTGTTTTCGGAGCGGGCGTTGCGGGCGTAATCGCGCGCCTTTTCGGAGAGCGCGGCGAGATGGGGAGCCGCCGGTCGCTCGATGAGCCGCGCGTCGGTTTGGACGTCTTCGTCGGGCGATGAAGTGGCGGTTTCTTCCGACATGGGCCCTCGGCAGGTTTCGACATTTCCAACGGCGGCTCGGAATCCCGATTCGACCGGTCTCATAAGTCCTGCCGCCAAATTTCGGCGGCCGAAAAAAAGGGCGACATCGGCCGGGCTTTCCCACGGGTGAGCGTCCGATTGTCGGACTGCCGCCCCCGATTGCCGGCGCGGTTCCATAAATTATGCTCGAGTTCCCAAATTTTTGGGCGGTTTCGTCCCCTGAATTGTGAATCGGCTTCTGGCAGCATTGAGCCTCGGATCCCATAAAATTGCGGCTCTCCGACATTTTCCACGGGGGAGTCCGGTCATTCAAGCGGAGCCTTGGCCGGACGAATCCGACGCCTCGGAACGCGCGCAGCGGCCGATTTCGGATCCGAGCGCCCGTGTCGCTCCGGCTTTTTTAGCGGACTGGAGGTCCTTGATATTCCTGGAATCTGGTTCCGGCATAATGAGCGGACTCCGGCCTCATTGGCGGAATATTTCGGTTTGATTGGCGGACGGCGGCGGCGTTTCGCATCGATGTCGCTCCGAAGGGGCCTCAACTGCTTCCAACGAACGCAAGCGCATGAAAATGCGGCGAATCAGACGAATCATGATAGATTGGTTTCGGCTTTTTTCGCGGAATTTTCAGGCTTGATCGTCGGACGACGCGGGGGGACGCCTCGTGACAAGGATCGACAAGCTCCAGGTCGATGACGAGCGCTGGCGCGAGGCGAAGGAACGCGCCGCGGCGATACGTCCGCTGATCGCGCAAGACGCTATCCAACCACAAGCAATCCGCGACGCCTGTCGCAAGCTCGGCGTCAAACGGACCCGGCTGTATGAGCTGATCGAGCGGTTTCGCGCGTCGCCGGTCGTCAGCTCGCTTGTCGCCGGGCGACGCGGCCCGAAGAACGGCTCCAGCCGGCTTTCGCCGGAACAAGACCAGCTCATCGACGACGCGATCAAAGAATTCTATCGCACGCGGCAGAAGCCGAGCGTCAACGCGCTGCGACGGCGTTTGCGTCAGTTGTGCCAGTTGCGCGGCCTGCGCCCGCCGTCTTGGGACGCGATCAAGGCTCGGGTCGCGCACACGGACGAGCGCTTGCTCGTGCAGGACCGGGAGGGAGCGGGGGCCGCCCGCGCGCGTTTCGCGCCGGTCGTTGGGGAATACCATGCGAGCCACGCGCTCGAAGTCGTGCAAATCGATCATACCAAGGTCGACATGTTCGTGGTCGACTCTGTGCATCGCGAGCCGATCGGGCGGCCATGGCTGACCCTGGCGATCGATGTCGCTAGCCGCATGGTGGCGGGGTTTTACGTCTCGCTCGAAGCGCCGTCGTCGACGTCCGTGGCGCTGTCCATCCAGCATCTCGTTCTGCCGAAGGAGCCCTGGCTGGCGAGGCTGGGGATTGACGCCGAATGGCCGGTATCCGGGATACCCGAGGCGCTGCATCTCGACAACGCCAAGGAGTTCAGGGCGCGCGCGCTCGAGCGCGGCTGCGAAGAGCATGGCGTAAGGCTGATCTATCGTCCGGTGGCGCGGCCGCATTACGGCGCTCATATCGAGCGGCTGATCGGCACGATGATGGGCGCCGTGCACCTCTTGCCGGGCACGACGTTTTCGAACGTGACGGAACTCGGCGACTACGACTCGGCCAAGCACGCCGTGATGACCCTCGACGAGCTGGAGCGGTGGCTGGCGCTGGAAGTGGTCCGGTATCACGGCGAATTGCACGCCGGATTGAAGCAGCCGCCGATCGCGGCTTGGCGCGAAGCCCTGGCCGCCCGGCGGGCGCCGCCGGCGCATCCGAAAGATCCGGCGGCGTTTCTTCTCGATTTCCTGCCGTTCAAGGAGCGCTCGATTCGCCGTGACGGCGTGCGCCTGTTCGACCTGCATTATTGGGACGACGTTTTGAGCCCTTGGGCGGGCCGGCTGCGGCGCCGGCTCACGGTCAAATATGATCCGCGCGATCTCTCGAAAATCTTCGTCGAGGATCCCAATGGCGGTCATTGGCCGGTGCGCCTGGCCGATCTCAGCCGTCCCCGCATCACGCTGGCGGAACACCGACAGGCGCAAGCCGTGCTCCGCGCGCGCGGGCGATCGCTCGTCGACGAGCGTCTGATCTTCGAAACCATCGAGCAGCAGCGCGCTTTGGAAGCCGCCGCGACCATGGCCACGCGCTCGGCGCGCCGCCAGATCGAACGGCGCGAGCGCGCCTTGGCGGCGTCGGCGGAGCGGCCTGGCGCGACTGCGACGGCAACCGTCGAGAACGATGAAGATTTTGCCGATCTGCGTCCCCTGACCGTGGAGGAATGGTCGTGAACGAGATCGACGCGGCGTCGGAAAGCTATGGCCATATCCTGCCGGACTGTCGGGCGAAGGCGGCCGAGTGCGACGCCGCGCGCATCGCCTGGATCCGGTCCGATCGATGGATTGCGACGGCGCGCGCCGAAGAGGCGCTGTCGCGGCTCGAGGATCTTTTGACCTATCCACCGCGCGACCGCATGCCCTGCCTGCTGATTTACGGCGACACCGGCATGGGCAAGACCAAGATTTTGCGCAAATTTCTTAGAGACCACCCGCCGCGCTTCGACGGCGGGGCAGGGGTGACCGCGGCGCCGATTGCGGCGATGCAGATGCCGGCGGAACCGCTCGAGAGCGATTTTTACAGCGAGTTGTTGACTGCGCTGCAAGCGCCGGCGCCGATCGAAGCGCGAACGCACCGGCTCAAGGAAACCTGTCGCGCGCTCATGAAAAGCCTCGGCGTTCGGATGCTCGTCATCGACGAGGTGCATGCCTTGCTCGCCGGCACGTTTCGGCAGCAGCGGATTTTTCTCAACGCCCTTCGGTTCTTGGCGAACGATCTGAGGGCGCCGCTGGTCTGCGCCGGGACGGATCTCGCCTGCCAGGCGTTGTTGACCGACCCGCAGCTCGCCGAGCGCTTCGAGGCCTTTCATCTCGACAGGTGGAAGAACGACCGTCGTTTGGCGGAGCTCTTGATCAGTCTCGCCGGCGTGCTTCCGCTGCGCCGGCCGTCGGCGTTGCACACGGCCGAGATGCGGCGGCGCGTGCTCGAACTGACCGACGGGGTGACGGTCCGCATCTTTCGGCTCGTCGAAAGCGCGGCGATCGCGGCGATCCGATCGGGCGAGGAGCGGATCACGGCGCAAAGCTTCCTCAGCCCCGACCTCGCGCCGCCGTTGGCGGCGATGAATCGGCACATGGATGCGCGGCTGGCGCGCGCTGCGGCCCGGTGAGCCGTCGCCTGCCGATTGCGCCGCGCCCGCATGATGATGAGCTATTGTCGTCGTGGCAGGGGCGGGTCGCTTGCCGCTATGGCGTGGATCGGGAGGCGCTTGGCCTTTCGCTCGGCCTTCCTGCAGCGCTCGCCGCGCCGAAGGGCTTTGCCGCGGCCGACTATGCGCCGGACCCCGAGGTCGTCGCAGCGTGGGCGCAGGCTTGCCGGCTGGACCCGGTGCGGGTCGAGAGTCTAGCGCTTGAGCGCCGGCGCGTTCAGGATCGCTATGTGTGGGCCCATGAGGCGGGGGGCGCCTTCGTCGGCTTTCCTTTGTGTCCGGCCTGTCTCGACGAGGATGCGAAGGCGGGGCGCGACCAGTATCTGCGGCGCCCCTGGCTTCGGGTGGAAGCGCTCCTGTGCGCCCGACACGAGCTTTTTCTCGTCGAGGATTGCCGGCGCTGCGGCGCGCGCGGCTTTGGGTTTAACCTGCTGCACGGCGCGGCGCGCCTCGTCTGCCGGCGCTGCGGGGCGGTCGTCCACCAAGCGTTGGACGAGGGCAGGGAGCCGTCGACCGGGGAAAAGGCGGTCCTCGCGGCGCTTGGCGCGACGCCGCCGGATGACGACGCCATGGCGACGGCGCGTCTCTTGTGGTCGCTGCCGCGACCCGGCATGGCGCGGCGACCGCTGCTTTTTTGGATCGTCGGCCATCCGCAATGCGCGCGCGGCATGGCCCGGGATCGCGCCACGCCGCTTTCGACCGCAAGCTTCGACTGGCGTAGAGCGACCTGGATCGGCGTCGCGCAGCTGCTGGATCGCGCCGGCGCGCGCGAGGTCTTTGGATCCCCGAGATTCGCGCTCGCTGAGCTGGAAGCCTGGACGCGATCCCGGCCGATTTCATCGCCACGGACCCGGCTAGGGCTGCGTCCGGCGGCGTGAAGACGTCAGTCCGCCAATTAAGCCGGAAGGCGGACGCAAAAATCCGACGCCTCGATTGGCCGTCCGCTCATTAAAACGGAGCGACACGCCCGGCGCTGTTGGGGTTTCGAATCATGTCCGATAAGCGCAGATTATCGGACACATAGAAGAGACGACAAGCAGGGCGGATGTGGCGCAAGTTTTAACCATAAAGCGCCGCCACGACTTGCCGCCGGAGTCGTTGCCGGCTTACG
>Ga0194120_10005510_pt1 | contig 18594 bp, 8 predicted proteins | sample TA2MahCa65mmetaG_FD_148642 | JGI IMG/M metagenome (GOLD analysis project Ga0194120, IMG submission 148642) | Freshwater microbial communities from Lake Tanganyika, Tanzania - TA2015019 Mahale Deep Cast 65m | ecosystem: Environmental > Aquatic > Freshwater > Lake | place: Tanzania: Lake...
TTAAAACTGGCTTAGAGGAACGCCTCAACCATACGATGAGCTACGGATGGTTCTCACAGTACATCTGGGCGATTTCTGAACAAAGCGCGTCAGTTCGCCACTGACGGGATGTACGACTACAATCACCACTACCAGAACATGGCCTTGGGCAGTTTTATTCCGAAACAGCGGTTGGCCGTGGCCGCGAGACTCTATTGAGCCCCACTAAACCATGTCCTTACAAACCCCACACCATCAGGTATTGTTTGTTCTAGGTAAATTATGTTTTGTTGGATAGTTAGCGCGAAAACGGACGGATTGGGAAAACTCGTCCAGTTGCAGGGGGCTAATGGAGTCGTCGAGTATTTTGACTCACCAGCCAACGGAGTCCGTCATCGGGTATCGGTTCCGATATCGTCCATCCGTTCAAAGCGCTTGGAACGTAATACGCGGGTATTCACTTTTGACGATATCTCGAATCAATGGACGATTGGCAGGGTTCGTGATGATGACGGAAAGGGGGTCGATGTGCGACTGGCCCACCAACGGGATGTCTATCTGCCCTACGAAAGGGTGTTTGTCAGGTGGAAACACCCGATCGAGGATCCGGTTGGTTTCCTCGGGAATTTCGTGACGGAAACCCCACAGTACGCCGAAGCCCGCTCAGGTTTCATGCAGAATTACATATTCCAGAGGGGGGCGGCGTTCGGGATTTCCGCCTTGCTTTCCTCCTCCATTGAATTGGAAGCACACCAAGTTGACGTTATACGCCGTATCCTAACGGACCATACGCAACGCTATTTGCTTGCCGACGAGGTCGGATTAGGGAAGACGATCGAAGCGGGAATAATAATCCGGCAAACTGTGCTTGACGACATACGCGACCACAGGGTACTCGTTCTTGTTCCACGCGAATTGGTAAGTCAGTGGCAAGAGGAATTGACCGTCCGCTTCGGGCTTTCGGCTTACATCAACAAGTCGGTATTCATCCTTCCGCAGGAAGATTGTGCAAAGTTTAGTTATCCGTCACGGAGCCTTTCTTTACTGGTCATCGACGAGGCCCACCACCTGACAGCGTCGCACGCAAACGAAAACATACGTGGCCTCTACGGACTTGTAGCAGAGATTGCACATCGGGCTGAGAGGCTTCTGTTGCTCTCCGCAACGCCGATCTTGCGCAACGAAAGTGGCTTCCTCCGATTGCTGAGCCTTCTGGATCCAGTGGTTTACCCACTGGACGATATGGAAGGTTTTCGAGTGAAGGTTTCCAATAGACAAGCGCTTGCCGAAACCGTCGCATCTCTCGAACCCAGCAATTCGCTCTTCATGGATTCCGTGCTTGACGAACTGTTGGATCGACTTCCGAACGATCCGCGCTTAAACGAGTTGTCACTGGCACTGAGGGATCGATTGCTCGGTATACCGGATGCGTCCGACCCGGAGTTCTGTGCCTCCGTCAGACAATTGAGAGCACATATATCCGAGACCTACCGGCTAAATCGACGTATCTTGCGAAACCGCAGGACGCACGTCGCGGGTTTGACACCAGAGCGCAATGGAGTTGAATTGTGGCGGGTGGTATCCTCTTCGATGGATCGCCTTGAGACCGCGATGGAGGACTGGCGCGTCGGCGCATCGCTTGCTGCAAGTGAGATGGGTGTTGAAGGCGCATCAGAACTTGGGGGTTTCTATTGGAATGCCGTTTGCTCACTTTCCGACGGTCCCATAGGACTCGCGCGGGTCTGTACCGAGCGTCAAAGACAGATCATTAGCGGCGTTTTGGTACCCTTCGAAGGGGAAGAAAAAATTCTCGATACCATCCTCCGGGTGAAAGATGCCGATGCCTGGATGGAAAGCCGTTCAGAGAGGCTGTACCAAGGTTTGGGAACGCTTCCAGATGGAGTCAAAACCGTAATATTCTGTGCCAACGAAGAAAATGCCGACCAGGTCTTTCGCTACCTAAAAGACCGCAGCCTCAAAGTCGTACGGCACGGCGAAGGTAATGACCAGGATTTCTTGGCGGAGGGTTCTTGGAGGGACTTCCTATATGTTCCCGATGTCCGCGCCATTGTTTGCGGGCAGTACGCCGAAGAAGGGATCAATCTTCAAGGCGGAAACAAAGCGGTCGTCCATTTCGACCTGCCGCTACAACCAAATCGCGTAGAACAGCGGATGGGACGCGTAGACCGCTACGGGGCTGGGGAACCGGTACCGTCCTTCGTGCTCGTCGACGAAAATGCGCCCCTCCAAATGGCCTGGTTACGTATCCTCGACGATGGACTGGGCGTATTCGACCGCTCGATATCGAGCTTGCAGTACTTGGTCGAAGGAGAAATTGGCGCCTTGGCAAAATCGTTGCTCCATGAGGGGGTCGATGGGTTCGACTCCTTGCGCGTTCGCCTGGCGGGCCCCTCGGGGGAAGTTGCGCGAGAACTGCGTCTTATAGACCACCAAGATGCCTTGGACCAGTTGTCACCGGTGCCGGAGCAGGAATTAGACGACCTTTTCGATGCGGACGATGATTGGCGGGAAATCCGCGAGGCGATGATGTATTGGATCGAGGAAACGCTTCTCTTTAACAAGGTGAAATTGCCTCGGCAGAACGGAAACCCGTTGGTTGATGACCCTTTCCGTTTCCATTATTGCCCACCCAATGCCGGGACTGGCCGGCCAACACTAATCCCACTGTCCGAGTTCCTGGAAGATTTTCTTGGAGCCATTGATTTCGATGCACCCGGCAACCGCTCGGCCAGGCCACAGTCCTATCTCTATGTGGCCCACCGCCCTACTGCCGTCAAACGGCGCATACGCCCTTTGCGTTACGGGACCGAGTTCGTGGAGTCGATCAGGTCGTTCTCCGAGTTGGATGTCCGTGGCCGGAGTTACGCGATGTGGAGACAGTTTCCCGGCGAATTCCTGCCGACGGAGATACGTGCATGCTTTCGCTTTGATTTCCTCGTCGAAACATACTTGGATGGGGCCCTGAAGGTTCTCGCGCAGGCGCACAACCATACGAACGAATCAGCACGATCCGCTCTCGCCAGACGAGGTGATACGCTGTTCCGTCCGACCGTAATCCAGATTTGGATGGATGAGGAAGGTGACGAACTACCTGCGGAATTCGTTGAGAGGTTCCTCACCCTGAAATATGCGAAAAATGGCGGCGACGGCTATATCGACAAGAATCTGGATGCATCGTGCCTGTCCGCTTTCAGACGATGGTCGCCAGATACTCTTGCGAACTGGAGCGATCGTTGCGAACGCATGCGCGACAAGGCAAAAGTCATCGTCAAAACGAAACCAGAATTTCTGGAGCGGCAGAAGGATTCTCTTGCGAGGGCGTTGGCCGAGGACGAGATCCGTTATGCCCAACTCCGGACCCGTATTCAGTCGCTCGATGGATGTGAAGCGATTGCCGAGAAGGAGCAATTCGCACTCGAACTGTCCATCAACGAAGCGCTCCACCAAGGCATATTGTCGCCTTTGGTCAAGGTCGATGTCGCAGGAGTTGTCTTCCTGACGAGTATCAGTTGCCCCTTTTGAAGAGATACTTAAGGAAAAGGATGAGTTTTGGCCTTAACGAACTTCAGATTCTGCTGAAAGATTGGCCGCTGGTAGAGAACCTCCCGGATTCCGTTGATGATAGCCTCATAGACCGGATTTGCCAGGTTCTCCGGACGGCACGGGACGATCGTGGCGGGAGCAGATGGCAAGCTGACTTGCAGCCATTGATGCGGCATGCGCTGCTTCGAGTCGGCAAGGAGTCGGGAAAGGCAACTAGGCTGAGAGTTCCGTCTGGCCATGGCTGGCCGGATCGGCAAAGTTGGGAGGAGCACGGGTTCGAGGTCCTGGAGGTAGGTACTTCAGCCTATTTATTGAACGTGCTTGAATGGCATCCGGGGTGGCTCGGAAGTGGCAAAGGGGGAGTCTTCTCCGACGCGTTTTCGAACCGTGTCGTCCGCAAGGGGTCGCCTTGCCCGGCAGATCCGTTCGTACGGGACGCGACAGGCTTTGAAAACTACTCTTCCACAGGCCAGCGTGAAGCCGTCCGCGCCGCGTTCCTAGTGCCGGAAGGGGATACCTTGGTAGTCAACCTCCCGACCGGTTCGGGGAAAAGCCTTGTAGGGCAGGCCCCAGCCCTCGTGTACAGCGAAGACGGCTACCTGACCCTTTTTGTTGTACCTACGGTCGCGCTAGCTTTAGACCAAGAGCGCGCGATGCGAATGCTGTTCCGACGGCAGGAACCGTCACGCCCCGATTGGCCGCTTGCGTGGTTCGGAGGCCTAGCGCAGGAACAGCGCACCGAAATCTGGCAGCGTTTGCGCAACGGGACGCAGCGGATCCTTTTTACCTCACCCGAGGCGCTGACGACCTCCTTGCTTCGGGCCGTCCTGGATGTGGCGAGCGCTGGCATGCTGCGCTATCTGGTGATAGACGAGGCGCATCTCATAACTCAGTGGGGGGATGAGTTCCGCCCGTCCTTTCAGGTCCTCGCAGGGTTGCGCCACAGCATGTTAAAACTTGCGCCCCGCAGGTTCCGAACGCTTCTTTTGAGTGCGACCTTCACGGAAGAAACGGTGGAGACACTGGCCAGCCTTTTCGGACCACTGGAGCGGGTGCAGATGGTGTCGGCGGTACATCTCCGGCCCGAACCTCAGTACTGGTTCTACGGTGCCAAATCATCGGAAGAGAAAACGGATCGGGTATTGGAGGCGTTAAGGCACGCGCCCCGGCCGTTCATTCTTTATGTGACCAAGAGGGAAGAGGTCGTGCAATGGAATACGCACCTGCGTGTAACAGCAGGATTGTCGCGCATAGCTACCTTTGATGGCCGGACAGCGGGTTTGGAGCGACTGAGGATCATCAAGGAGTGGTCAGAAAACCGTCTTGACGGCATCGTGGCCACCTCGGCTTTCGGGGTCGGCCTCGACAAGAACGACGTGCGGACGGTAATACACGCGACGATTCCTGAGACGCTGGATCGCTACTACCAGGAGGTAGGCCGTGGTGGTCGAGACGGAAAGCCTTCCGCAAGCCTCCTGGTTTTCGAGCCTTCCGACTGGGTGTTGCCCGAGCGACTCGCAAAACCGAAGATCATTTCAGACCATTTGGGCTTCAACCGCTGGAAAGCTATGTACCAGTCGCGACGGAAAACGAGCGAAGAGGATTTGTGGGGCATTGATATCGATGCAGTCCACGGAGGCCTTTCCGGTGGCAGTGAATACAATGTCGACTGGAACATGCGGACGCTAATCCTAATGGCGAGGGCGGGCCTCTTATCGCTCGAGATCGAAAACAATCCAGCAGATTCTGGCGAGGACCCGGGGGAAAGTGCTTCCTCGTTGCTAGCGGCCGTCGCAAACATCAGGGTCCGCGTTCTCGACAACGGGCACCTCATTTCCAAGCGGTGGGAACAGGCTGTCAGCGCGTCACGTAATTCTACCCTGCTTGCCGCAGAGCGCAATTTGCAGATGATGCGCCAACTCCTTCCCAATCCCACCTCAGGGGGGCAGGGGGTTGGTCGCGAGGTGGGAGATACTCTCGCAGAGTTATACCGCATAAAGTCCCATCGGTGGCCGGTTCACGTCAGTCACGCATGCGGCGGGTGTCCGAGAGACCGCTTCGAGGGCATTGCGCCCAGTTACTATGCCGAACCCGTAACGATACCGATCACACGCGTGACGCCTTTTTCTTTTGGGGCTTGGACGAAAAGGTTCGACTGGCTGGATCCCGCCTTCACCTTCGTCTTTTACGACGAGGAACGGGAAAGCGAAACACTCTGCCGTGAGATGGTTCAGTTCGCCACCTGGCTCGTCCAGAATTGCGGGGTCCGTGAGATTTCAATTGATACGGCATCGCCCTTTGTTAAATACCCCGAATGGAACGGCCTGTACAGGCGCACGCGGGACAAGGTTCTCCTGCACCGTCCGCCGCAGGAGTCAGATATGGAACCCTATTCACCGCTCGCCCGTCTGACGGTTCTTGATCCAGGAGTACCAAGTGATCGCATTGTGGGAACCCAGATGCTTCGTAGACCCTTCCACATGGTTCTCCTACCACTTGGCGTCCCTGATCCGGGAAACGATCTGCGCCGCCTTTCCGACGTTAGCCCGGATAGCATTCGCCTGGAAGCCCTGATTCGAGAGATAAACCAATGACCATCCTCAACCGCGAAAACGACGGCCTCCCTTCCATACTTCTTACGCTCGCGGGCATCGTTGCCCGGGAGAAGGCGATTGCGCGCGACGATTTGCTCAAGATCTGCGTCCCGCATTCACAGGACCCGTCCACTAGGACTAGGTCCAACGGGACACTGCTACGCTGGACTGCCCTAGGCCTGTTCGAAGAGAATGGTGACAAGTTCCGGTTAGCCGTCGAACCGAAGCGAGGGGAGTCGCTGGACTCTTTTTTGGATCGACTGCCTGTCGTTTGCCGCAGATTGGCACTAGACACTAACCGAGGAAATCCGCTGTGGCCTGAGGGCGGGAGAGTGTCCGAGGAAGGAACAGGATTGACCGCTGACCTCTGCCGTAGCCTGGCATGGTGCCTCAGCCAGGATATCTATACTCTGCCAAGTTCTTACGGGGAATTGGAAATCCTTATCACCGAGCAGGTGAAGCCAGGCCGCTTCGTTTTCATGAACGATACACGTTGGAACGGACTCCGTGATTGGGCAAGATTTCTCGGTTTTGCAACTAGGGACGATACTGGCTTTTTCTTCGATCCGACGGAGGCAGTCCGCACCGAACTTTCCGAATTGATGAAGCCCGGCGGAACCATCCCGGCAGCAGAATTCGTCGCACAACTTTCCAAGCGACTGCCGGTTCTAGACACTGGGTTGTACCGGAACGAGATGGAGAAAGTGCTGAGACCGGAAAAATGGACGTCCCCTCCCGTAGGATATCTGTCGACATCGTTGTCGTTTGCTTTGCGCAGATTGCAAAAGCAGGGAATTCTGAGCGCGGCGACGCGTGCTGATTCGGAATCTCGGTTCACGCTAACACGGCAAGGCGGAAGGGCGTGGGATAGCTTCACCCATGTCAGCCTAATTGGGGAGTTGCCATGAGCCTACTTCAATACTGGCCCACAGCCGATGAGATCAATGCTTGTATCAAACATGAGGCCGAAGGTGCGCACGATGCCGTACTGCTCGCGGTCCATCGTCCATCACCGCTCAGTTACAAGCTGATTTCTTCAGGCGAGAAATTCGATGCCAGCGAAGAGGAGCTTTTTAAGTATCTGATTACCGAGGACGTACCCTCCGGTGCCCACGTAGTGCCCATCACGGGAAGTTCCGGAGTCGGCAAATCGCACATGGTACGCATCCTGAACGCTCGCCTGCAAAGCATGAACGAGGATGGCAGGTACGTGGTGATCCGCATACCGAAAAGCGCCAGTTTGCGGAGAGTCGTGGAACTCATCCTGGAGAAACTTCCGGAGAAGGAATACGCCCAAGTGAGGGCGGAGTTCGCGAAGGCGCTGACCGAGGATCTCGATGTCGAGACGGCGGTAATCCGTTTCCAACGAGAACTGGACATTGCTTTGGCCCATTTGGCGAAAAATTTGGAAAAAGATTTGAAGGGCAATCCCCGTGACTCAGCCCTGAAGGAACAATTGGGGCACGCTGCAGCCCTCTCGAAATTCATGGGCGACCCTGTTCTTGTAGACCATTTTCGAGGAAAAGTGTTTCCTCGGTTCGTCAAGCGTGCCATCGCCGGCCAGCACCAGGTTGAGAAAGATGAGTTGGTAAAGGATTTCGTTCCGGACGACCTGCTCCTTCCCGATTCAATCGATATTTCGAAGTCCGCTTTTCAGACAAATGCCTACTACAACAGGACCCTGCTAGGCAGAGATGGAGAGGGACGAAGAGTGGCGACCCGTTTGCTCAACGAGAATATGATCGCGGACCAGGCGATCCGCCAGTTGTTCAGTCTGCACCAGTCTTTGGGCGGCATGACGCTTCAGGAAGTTATTCTCGAGATCCGCCGTCGTTTACTTGAACAGGAACGCGAACTGGTGATCTTCGTGGAAGACTTCAAGGCACTTACTGGGATCCAGGACATACTGCTCAAGGTACTGATCCAGGAGGGTGTCCGCGACGGCGTCCAGGTGTTGGCCACGATGCGTTCGGTAATCGCCGTAACAGACGGCTACCTGGATACGGAAGATACGATCGCGACGCGCGCCAAGCGCGAATGGAAAGTAGAAAGCGAGTTGTCCAGTCCCGCAGAAGTTCTGAGCCGAACTAAGGCCCTAGTCGCCGCGTATCTAAACGCCGCACGCTGGGGCTTCAAGGAATTGAAGCGTCATTTGAAGCGTCATTTCGAAACGGGCAGGGGAGACGGTAGTCAGGGGGAATGGATAGGTATTTACGCTGATCCCGATGGCAGTGAAGACTCCACCGTCTTGGCTGCTTTCGGATACGAGGAAGGGATACCTCTGTTCCCATACACGGGACCTGCCATTGAGCAACTGGCCAAAGCAGCTCTCACCCGTAACAACGCGCTGATTTACACGCCGCGATTCATTATCGACAATGTTCTGCGATCACTGCTATTACCCGGTAGGTCAGCCTTCGAAAAGGGAGTGTTCCCACCACCGGCTATCAATGCGCCAGTTGCCACCGCAGAGGTGGCCCTATGGTTAGCGTCTTTACCAGTTTCCGCTGAACACCGGGAACGGACTCGGCGGGTTGTCACGATCTGGGGCAATGCCCCACGGACCGCTGCGGAAGTGGGATATATCCCGAAGGAGGTGTTTGACGCTTTCAAACTGGATAGGCCTGATATTGAGTTCCAGAAGGCTTCTCCACCCCCGGATACGCCCCTACCGCCACGCCACCCGCCCACACAAGCGAGGCCTGACGACTCACCGCTCAAAGAAACCCTGGAGAAATGGGTTCAAGGGGAGCGCATTCCCCAGAATGTGGCAAACCAGATCCGGAAATCTGTCGCAATAGCACTAAACAACCGCATCGACTGGCCAGTCGAACGTTGCGCAAAAACACCCATCCAACCGAGCCAAATATCGATCCCCAACGCAAGCGGTCAAGCTGGTCTGGCTGCTAACACGATCAAAGTTTCGGAGGACCATGCCGACCAAAGTGGGAAAGTACGCTTCGAGTTGACCGCCGTAACTCGGCTTTACTTTTTAAATACTGGAAAGCACTCTTACGAGGAAGCCGACGACGATATGGTATGGGTTGCCAACCTCGTCGATAGATTGATGCCGCAGATCCGTCTCCTAATCCGCACAGGAACACAGCAAAAATTAGGTGTCGCTTTACGCTTCTTGCATACGAATAGCCTGATACTTGGGTTATCTTTGCGCGGCAAAACGCCTAGCAGCCTTGCGCCTTTTCTCTTCGGTGAAACAAGTATCCCACCGGATGTGCCACAAGGATCGAGCAACAATTTCGTTGAATGGCGTAATTTGCAGAAGCAGGCATTACAGATACGACCAGAGCTAATTCAACTGGTTGCCTTGTACTGTGGCAGTTTCCAAGGCACAACTGGCACAACCCCCTACGCCATAGACATGATCCGGGTGATAAACGCGTTGCAGGCGGAAAGCGCACCTCAGGGAATCAATGACCTCGATTTGCCAAACGCATTTAAAACGACGCTCGTGCCGATGGGTGAAACACGAGTTGCCCCTCTGGCCCGTAGAGTGCAGCAGGAAGCAATCTCTATCCGAAACAGGCTGATCACCGTGTTTGGGGATAATTTTGACAAGCAGGGGATTGTCGAGGAACTCAAGGGACTAGCGGAGCAATTAGGCGAAATCGGGGCATGGCCGAACCAGGACATAGGCATGGGGGCCAGCGCATTCAAAAATCGATGTGACGATTTCCGGGCAACCGCAGTACGTGAGTCGCTCGCTACGCTCTCCAATCCTGGTGAAGAAGGAATGGAACAGGCCGACACGCAACTACTCAGCAGGATGGGACGACTCGATGTCAAACCGCTCATTGTCGCTGCCGAGTTCGCGGATACAGCGCGAAAGGTAGTTAGTGCAGCCGAAAAACATGCTTCTGCGTTGGAGTCGCAATTCGAAGGAGTTAGCCCCCTAACGCAAACGCTTGAGATTCAGGACCTATTCCGGACCCTTCTAGACAAGTTTGATTCCTTTTCGGTTTAAGGAGACATACCGTGATACGCGATGAAGCGAGAATGGCACGCGAACGTCTGTTACGCGCAACGGCAGCAATGAGCAGTGTTGAGGAAGCAGAAGCTCTCTCAAGAAAGCAGAACGAGTTGCGTGTTTCGGTCGAGAAGGTTGCGACCTTGGCTGAGCGCCGCAGCATACTACGGCAGGGAGGTGTTCCGTTGTCTGAGTCGTCGGATATGGTGAAGGTTAAGCAATCTTGCGGCATGCTGCTTACAAGGTTCACTGACGCCCCCAAAGCGGCGACTCTAGTGGATAAGCAGCGCTGGACTAAGTTTACAGAGTTGCTTATCCAGTTCAATGACGCGGAAGAAAACTTACAGAAACAGGATTGGAAGAGTTATTACGGCACCAGGTTGTTCGGAGGGGTCCCCCCGGAGCAGCGTGAGCAGACAATTCTGATGACACTGCCGGAAAACAAGGAAGCTTTAGATCGTTACAGGCGCCTGTACAAGAAATTGTCCCTATATAGGGCAGATCCCCCTAGCACTGCCAAAGAATTGGAAGAAGCACAGGAGAGTTCCAGGCAACTGTCTGAGATCCGATTTGTAGAGAACAAGGATGTTCCGTCCTCGGTGCGGGGGTTCTTCAATGCAACGTCTTCGGGAAGCGGTGCCAATCTGGAATTGCTGACGACCGAAGTGGTCGATTGGTTGCGCTCTAATGACATGCTCAACAATTTCGCTGTGCGGGCGAGATAGCCGAAAGGAACCATGTTGGAATCGCGTGAAGGTTTTCTATCGTCCATCTTGGATCGCATAGAAGAAAGGGAAGCAAGGCTCCTCGCCTGGGGCATCGTTGATGGTGCGTTTAACCAAACGGAAATTCGCGGGATCATTGACCCACTTATCGACGAAGCTCTCAACAGCGGCATGGAAGATTTCCTGACGGCCGACGAGGTGCTGGCGGAGTTATTGGAGCGCAGATGGATTACCGAGGTGCCTATTGTTATCGGATTGACGGGTTACCGGTCACGCATGGCGGAGACGGTCCGTCTACTCCAGAAGATCAGGCAACTATTTCCCAAACATGCAGGTGCGTCCGGATGGCAACGTGCGCCGAACCTAGTCGCCGACTTCCGTTTCCTCCGCCGTAGGCGCCGCTATCCGGCACGCAACATTCCCGCCGAGAAGGCTTTAGCCATGATAGGGAAAATTGCTGGGAGTCCGGCGCTTCTGACAGCAGTCAAGACCCTGTTGGCACCAGGGGGCCGTGCCGTGATGCTGTCAGGTTTCCAATTGAGAGCGGCCCAAAGGATCCTCCGGGCGATCGAGACCGATTTGGATTTGGCGACTATTGTCTGCGCCGGTACTGGTAGCGGCAAGACCTTGGCCTTTTACCTGCCCGCACTGGCATCCGCATACCGCCACGTGCTGTTGGATGGCAAGCGTTCTGGCTGGGTCAAGGCGGTGGCGCTCTACCCACGCACGGAATTGCTCAAGGACCAGTTGCGCGAAGTATTACAGCGCATCCGTGCCCTACGGGCAAATTTGTCCGGCGGGGAAGCGGCCAAGATTCGGATCGGGGCTCTCTATGGTGATACGCCCCACTCTGCGAGGTACTGCGATTGGCAGAAGGTTGGGAATGACAGCGTCTGCCCAATTCTTGCCTGCCCAGACTGCCGCGGCGAACTTCGCTGGCTCAAGAAGGATCGCGAAGGCGGTGTCGAACGCCTAGTATGTGCAACCTGCCAAGGCGTCCTAGACGGCAGCGAGTTCGCCTTAACCCGCGAATCCATGAAGGAAAACGTACCAGACATCCTTTTCACTACAACGGAGATGCTCAACCAACGCCTTTCAGATACATCGATGGTGCACCTCTTCGGCGTTGGTCCGAAGGCCCTGCGGGCCCCGGAATTGGTGCTACTGGACGAAGTGCACACCTACGAGGGTAAACACGGGGCACAAGTCGCTTACCTGTTGCGTCGTTGGCAGCGACTGCTGGACCAGCGTCTGCGTTTCGTCGGTTTATCTGCAACGTTGCGGGAGGCTGCACAGTTTTTCGCAGCGCTGACCGGTTGCCGAAACAATATGGTTGATGAGGTTTCGCCCCGCTCCGACGAGATTGAGTCTGAAGGGGCCGAGTATATGCTTGCGTTGCGAGGCGATCCTGTGTCGCGCGCGGCTTTACTTTCTACCACGATCCAAACGAGCATGACGCTGCAACGTTGCCTCGACCCGAAGGCGGATAAACCCGGCGACTCTGTCAGTCGTGGGACGTTTGGCCAGCGAACCTTTGTTTTCACAGATAACCTAGATGTGACCAACCGCCTGTATTTTGATCTCCTGAACGCGGAAGGGAGAAACAGTTACGGTAACCCCGACATGCACAATGCGCCCAACGGTGGCCTGGCAGTTCTCCGGGAGAGCAGCACTTCGTATGCTCGCTACTCGAATGGCCAGGATTGGCGTTTTTGCGAGGAGTTGCACGGCAGCCTTAACCAACGCCTGGTAGTGAAGCGCGTCAGTTCTCAGGACCGCGGCGTTGATCCGGGCGCGGACGTGGTTGTCGCTACTGCGGTTCTGGAAGTCGGTTTCGACGATCCTGCAGTTGGTGCGGTGATACAGCACAAGGCGCCGAGATGCATGGCCGGATTCCTCCAAAGGAAGGGCCGTGGCGGGCGTACGCGTGGCATGCGGCCTTGGACTGTGGTTGTGTTATCCGATTATGGGCGAGACCGTGCCACCTACCAAAGCTATGATCTGCTGTTCGATCCGGAATTGCCGATCCGGATGTTGCCGTTGGGCAATCGGTACGTGACTAGGATGCAAGCGGTGTTTGCCACGATCGATTATCTCGGTTCGAGGTTGGACGGTGCACCAGCAGGGAGCGTTTGGGGCGACCTGAGCGGTGGGAAAAAGCATAGCATTGCACGACGCCAGAGATTGCTTCGCGAACTGCGCAACATCTTAGAGACTGAGGCCGGAGCGAGGCGCCTTGGCAATTACCTTAAAAGTGCTCTGGGGATTTCTGCGGAAGATCTGTCGGCAATCATGTGGGAGTTCCCTCGGCCCCTCATGACGACGGCACTACCAACCGCAATAAGGCGGTTGGCAAGCGACGGGGTTGCTGGTGGTAAACCGAAGCAGGATTACCGTTTGTTCAACAACCCACTCCCAGATTTCATCCCTGATCGACTTTTCGACGACCTCAACTTGGCCGAGGTCGCCATCGATTTACCCGGAACGGGCGCCGTAAACGGGTTCGACGCGCAGGCAATGCCCGTGTTCGCGGCACTGCGGGAGTATGCGCCCGGCCGCGTTAGCCGTCGCTACGGCGTCAACTACCGCAGCGAGCGGCATTGGATCCCGCCATCACCGGATTTTCCGAACGGAACCGGCGTGTTCGATCTCGAACTCGAGTCGATCGGGCGCCACCAGTTCCTTGGCGACTACCAGATCCACTCGGGGGGCGGGGTCGTGTCGCTCCCGGTCTACCGTCCGCTCAGCCTAGCGACTAAAACTCCCCCAAAGGGGGTGGCTGATTCCTCCAACTCGTCCCTGAAATGGCACAGCCAAATCGCCGCGGCAGTCGAACCCTGTTGGATATCACCTCCCGAGGGAAACCTGTGGTCTAGGATCGTTCCCCGTATTGGCTTCTTCACGCACGCACGCCACGCTCCTGTCGAAATTCGGCGGTTCGCCACTGGGGCGTTGGCGGAAATCGGCCTCGGCATCGAGAAGATGCGGGCCGACACAACCTTCCGGGCCGACGGCAAGTTGGCGGGACTCGGTGCGCGGTTCTCGGCCGACGGCGTCGTGTTCCAGATAAAGATTCCCTCGTGCTTGCACTTATCCCAAGATCCTGGCAGGGATGAGAAATGGCGAGCGCTGCGTGCTGCCAGGTTTGCTGACCTCGCTTGGCGCGGTGAGCGGTTGGCGGTGGTCCAGAGCCCGTTCATGCGCGAATGGCTCGCCCAGATCTACCTTTCGGCACTGACTTACGAGGCTATGCAATGCAAGGTTGGATTGGCCGACGCTGGCACCCGTGTCAGGGAAGGCCGTGCTTCCATATCCCTTCAAGATGTACTTGGCCTGCTGTTCCAGTCGCAAATTGTGGAGGAACAGGAGGGCAACGGAGTAACTGGAAGCACCGACAAACTCCGGCAGGAACTGGATGTCTGCCTCATGGATCCTGTCGTACTCGAAGAGTTGTACAGTTTCGGAGCCACGCTTTGGGAACCGATCGGGGCCGATTGGGAACCATGGCTTCGAGGGGTGTATCAATCCACTTTGGCGGCTGCATTGCTTCGTTCTATAACTGATCTCTGCCCGGAAATCGACCAAGAGGATTTGTCGGTCGACTTGGACCGGGGGCCGGCACCATACGGGCAAGCAACGGATTTTAGCTCCGATTCAGTTGAGGCCTGGTTTACCGAGCGGAATCCGGGTGGAAACGGACTCATAGAGGAATTTTTACGCCGTTATGCAGAAGATCCTCGTCGCTTCTTCTCTACGGTCCGCACGAATCTTGGAATGAGTGAGTTCGAACTTATCGAGCACCAACTGAGCAAGATCGTGACCGTCTTGGCCGAGAACGGTGATTCCGGTGCATCGGAGAGTGCCGAATTGGTCCGCAGGTTCAGGACTGCTGGAAGCCAGGAAGAAATGGCACAGTCGTTCAAGACCCTCCGCCGATCGCTTATGCTCGAAGGATTTTCCCCTTTCCACGGGTTCCTGGTCGCCCTCGGAAACCGCGTGCTCCGCCCAGGATCCGGGACTGCGACGGACAATTATCTGTCGCGGGTGCTAATGTTCTGGCAGGAGGAGGAAGCACGGATCGGCATTGAGGTCGACCCCCGTGTCATGACCTACTACCTCAGCCAATCCGATGAGATCGAACGCGTGGTTTCCGACATGGGTGGTCTGCCGGCCGGCAATAGGACAGCTTGGCGGAGCAGTGCTATCAGCGGCCTCCTGTGGCCGCGCGGGAAAGCGATCCGCTGCTCAGCCCTGCAGATGAGGAACCCCTTCGCTGAACTACCCTTGGTCGAGCGCCTGCTGGTCTCAGAGTCCATCGTCGACGACCGTTTCTGTGTCTCGATGTTGGATCCGGGTTGGTTGGAGACGGTATCCGAACAACTCGCGTCCGGACGACAAGTGACTCTTACATGTCCGGAAACTCGGCGCGGCAACTTAGCCACGGCACTTAATGCGTTGGTGACAAATCCGGTCGAATCGAGTTACCTACGGGCTTATGCTCGTCTCCAGGGAATCCGCCAGACGCGCTCCCTCATCGAGGCCGACATCGAACTCGTGGAGGCAGTGCAATGAACATCCTTTACCGCCGCATTTTCAAAACCCAGACCACTGGAGTCGCTACCATTCAGGAACTGATGCAGACGATGTTCGTCGCGGAACTCCTGCAACCCGGCGAGGATGTCTGGATAGTGTCGCCGTGGATTAGCAATGTTGTACTGGTCGATAACAGGTCCGGAAACTTCGATGCCCTCAACCCCGAGTGGGGGCGCCGTGAGATTCGCCTTGCAGATGTGCTGGTGACCTTGATGGGCCATGGCACAAGAGCGCATGTTGTTACTCGTAACGAGAGCAGTAATGACTCGTTCCGCACGAAGATTGTCGACCTGGCCACTGAACACGACCTAGAAGACCTGTTGTCCGTTCGTATCCACGATCAACTCCACACGAAGGGCATACTGCTCACGAGGGGTCTACTAATGGGATCGATGAACCTTACCTACAACGGTATGACCATCAACGACGAGTGGGTTGAGTTCTCGCACGACCCTTCCGACCTGAGTCGCACTCGACTCGAATTCGCGCGTTATGGGGAAACGAGATGATTGACGCCCTGCGTCAGGCGGACCAGGCTTGGCTCGCAAGATTCTTCTCAGGCCGGAATGCCTTAAAATGGGAAACCGTAGCAGTGTGCAGTGCGCCTTCGGCATGGTTGGAGCAAGTGCTGCCGTGGATTGCCGCGTTCTCTGCTTCGGGAGGTAAGTTGCCAATCGTGCTACCCGTTTTCGGCACCGACGGCCCCTGCCAATGGTATGCCATGGCATCCGACGAAAACGGAGCGAACGCCTTGTCCCAGGAACTAACGGCATTTGTCGGTCCGAGTTTCAGCAATTTCAATGGGCAGTTTCTCGAACCAGACCCAGATGACGCAATCGAGAAGGCCTTACTCGAGCGCTTCGGGCGGTTCGTTTTCCGGTTGATACCGGTTAGTGCTGCGGATTATGCGGGAATTTCCGACGCACTCCAGATGTATTTGGGCTTGCTTCGGCGACGCCCGGAAGTTCCGGATCGCACCCAGCGGCCATTCGGCAAGGTACGAGCAGAGTTCGACCGGGCTTTACTCGCCGGTAATGAATTGGACGCCGTTCGGTTGCGCGAGGAATTGATCGGTAGCGGCCGCGTGGACGCTGAACAGGAGAAATACCTCGACATTCGTATGCTCGCTGGTTTGGGCCGCCAATTCCAATTGGCGCACGATTACCCGCTCGTGAAGTCGGTGCTCGGACTATCGCTACCGGCACAAACTATTGCCGACCTGGTCGGAGCTATGTACTCGACCTATATCGCCGACATGGAGAACTGCGGTGATGACGAGGCAGTCCTGTCTGTGTTCCGGAAAGAAATCGCCGACAACTTCGGCCCTCTGTTCCACGAGCGAAAAGGTATCAAGTATCCCAGCGTACTAAAAGCTTTCATGCTCTACGAACTCGTGCAGGCCGAACCGAACAAGGAACGCTGCCAGGCTATCGTATCCGTCTATCCTGAGGATGGGGGAAGGGAAGTGGTAGAGCGTTGGGCAAGACGATTGTCAGCATCGATTGTCGAACCCAAAACCGATCTCTTCGAAACGGCCCGCCAAGCTTTGGGTGACGAAGACTACGAGTTGGCTCTCAATCTCTCCTTCGACGCCTTCCCTGATTCGTGGACGTACGGCGCACTACTCCGTTGCGCGGTGGAAATGGACGATGCGGAAGTAGCCCTCAGGGTTCTCGCAGCGGTGGATGATGCACCAGAAGCCGAACGCCTGAAATGGACAAAGAGGGATCTGGACAGACTCCGGCAACTGCAAGCGAGTGCCGTCGCGGAACAGGGGGAAGCAGTTGATCCACCACCCAGAACGATCCGTCCGGAAGCGGATTGGCTGTCCTGGGTAGCCTATGTCAAATCAGGGATCCATGGCCATCCTCCGCTTCAGGTTCTAGAGGATGTGCTACCTCGATGGAGCGTCGAAGCATATGCCTCAGATCCGGCAACCTGCAAGAAATTGGCCGACTGGATTGGAAACGCCGGGGGGGATGCCGAGCAGACATTCCGCGACGCGTTCGCACCTTTGGTCGAGTTCTTCGTAGATCGGCCTGAACGGCCGGTCCGTGCTTTTGCACCCATCTATGCGATGCTGATCCGGATTATCGCCTGGAACGGCGTGGTTACAGCCAACGAACTTGAGTTGGCATCCTCCGTAGTTCAGGCCTTAGTCGGCATTGCACCCACGAAGGAGAACTATAGCGAAGCTATCGATGACTATTCGGAAATTCTGGTCGCAAACAGCGCACCGGGCAATGTGGACTGGGCGCTCAACGCGGCAGAAATGCTAGCTCTCCATGCATCGCCGGACAAAGAAGCAAGGCTCCGATTTTTCATGGCGGTCGTCGATATGGCTCGCTTGTGCTCTCATCGACTCACCCCCGTACAGTACGAGATACTTTCCGTGCTGGCAAAGGACTACGGGTGCTACGGGCTACTGGAGTCTTTTCCTGACAGGGGTGGAAATGTTGGTTATCCAGAGACGCACATCGACTTCATCGGACTGATTGGCATCTACACTCTTACTGAGCAGGCTGGGCAAAGAGCCCGACAATTCCTCCAGAAAATGTTTCCACAAGCCAGCGTTGAGGTAAATGCCGACCATGTGGCGACCGACAAACTCAAAAACCTTGCTGCCAACGCCGACATCTTCGTATTCGCCTGGAAGAGCAGTAAGCACCAAGCTTACTTCGCGGCCAAGGAAGCAAGGGGAAGTAGGCGCACCCTGCTTCCCCTTGGCAAGGGAAGTGCCAGCATTCTCGACTGTGTGTTAGGCCAGATAGAACAGACTTCTTGAGATATTGCAGTCAGTTTCTTAGTAAAATGGGGGCGCAATAACCGACGGGATTGACTCGATCAACCCCACGACCGCACCAGAGATTGCAATCAGTTAATCGGCAGATCACCGCAGGTCGACCATCCGGCGGCCTTCTCTTTGCCGCGAGTTGCAAATCTCCTTGACAAAGTAGCCCATGGCTACACCGGCATGGCAGGACCGCCTTCAACTTCGGATACGGAACAGCCGTTTCCTGGGGTCTCGTGCAGGTCAACTCGGTATAGCGATGGCAGTTGGGACTTTGCGTGGGAGAAAATCCAGTCTGCAACACTAGCCACATCGCAATCAACTAAGCCTTGCAGTTCGTAAAGAGGTTGGTGGTCGATGGAA
>Ga0194120_10005512_pt1 | contig 18591 bp, 18 predicted proteins | sample TA2MahCa65mmetaG_FD_148642 | JGI IMG/M metagenome (GOLD analysis project Ga0194120, IMG submission 148642) | Freshwater microbial communities from Lake Tanganyika, Tanzania - TA2015019 Mahale Deep Cast 65m | ecosystem: Environmental > Aquatic > Freshwater > Lake | place: Tanzania: Lake...
GACGCTGTTATCAAACGTTTGCATAAATGCGCCGCGACCGGTTTTTACGTCAAGCACAAGCGCATCAATTCCTTCTGCAAGTTTTTTACTCATAATGCTCGCAGAAATCAACGGAATACTTTCCACTGTTGCAGTTACGTCGCGCAAGGCATACATACGTTTATCGGCGGGAGCAATTTCTTTCGTTTGCCCAATCATCACGAGACCGATTTCGCTAATGACATTTTTATATTCCGCAAGCGAAAGATTGACATTGAAACCGGGAATGGATTCGAGTTTATCAAGCGTTCCTCCCGTGTGGCCAAGTCCTCGACCGCTAATCATTGGCACGGGAACACCACACGCCGCAACCATTGGCGCAAGAATGAGCGAAACTTTATCACCAACACCGCCGGTAGAATGTTTATCCACCTTGACTCCGGGAATTTCCGAAAGGTCAACAACAACGCCGCTGTGCAGCATTTGTTCTGTGAGAATTGTTGTTTCCTCGTCATCCATTCCGCTCAGAAGTGTTGCCATCAAAAATGCGGACATTTGGTAATCCGCAATTTTTCCTTCGAGAAAATTTTTGATGAAGAATTCTAATTCGATTCTGCTGAGTTTTATTCCTTCTCGTTTCTTTTTTATGATTTCTACTGGGTTCATAGTTTCGTTTGTTCGTTTGTTGGTCGCTGGTTTGTTCGTTTTGAAATTAACTATCGAGCAAACCAACTAACATTTTTTCACTTGATTCCTCGACCACTTGAATCCTTGAATCCTAACATCGCAAGCATAATTCCCGAAATAGTTTTTCCATCAACAATTTTTTTCTGCTTAATCATTTTCAAAACTTTGTCGAATGGCAACACGAGAAGTTCCATTCCTTCTTCGCCTTCTTCCAGTTTTCTTCCGCCTTTTGCTTTGTGTAAATCTTGAGCGAGGAAAATGTGAAGTTGTTCGCTGCAAAATCCCGGCGTTGTAAAAATCGAAGTCAAATGTTTCCATTTCTTTGCAACATAACCGGTTTCTTCTTCGAGTTCACGTTTTGCGCAGTGAAGTGGTTCTTCATTCTTGAATAACTTTCCTGCGGGAAGTTCGATGATTTCTTGTTGCAACGGATAACGAAATTGTTTTACAAGAATTACTTTTTTATCATTCAACATTGGAACGACAACTGCGCCGCCATTGTGAAAAGCAACCTCCCGAATCGTTTTTGTTCCGCTTGAAATATATTCACATTCGTCTTTTACAATATCAAAGACTACACCGTTGTAAATATTTTTTCGATTGAGAAGTTTGAGGTTTGTCATTTGTTTGTCATTCCCACGAAAGTGGGAATCTACAATTTTTGAAAGTGGTTACCGCTTACGCGGGAATGACATTGATTTTAATTTTTTACCTGCACAATTTGTTGTGTCGGAATTTCGATTCCTTCTCTTCGAAATGCTTCAATTATTTTTTCCCGAAGTTGCGTTTCTGTTTCAAAACGTTTTTGATATTCATTGACAAAACCGACACATTCAAACGTCATTCCGAAATTTCCAAAATCAATTAAACATACATCAGGTTTTGGTTCTTGTACAATATTTTTGTGCGAAGAAAATAACTCGAATAAAGTGCTTTTCACTTTTTGAACATCGGCATTATAGGCAACATTCACGCGGACAATCGCTCGCATCATTTCATTTGGAAAAGAATAATTGACGATTCTGTTTTTAACAAGTTCGGCATTCGGAACGACGATAATATTTTTATCAATATTCAAAATGCGAGTGCTGCGCAAGCCGATTTGCTGAATGTCTCCGATTTCTCCCGATTGCATTTGAATTCTATCGCCAACGTGAAACGGTCTATCAACAAGAATAACAATCCCAGCAATCATATTTGCAATTGTTTCTTGCGCCGCGAGTGCAATTGCCAGCGAACCAACGCCGAGTGAAACAAGCAAACTTCCGATGTTCACGCCAAAATTGTCGAGCAAAATCATTGCTGAACCAAGCATTACGACGATTGTCAAAAACTTTTCAAAGAGAGGCGTAACTGTTTCGGAAATTTTTCCCGAATCACTTTGCAGTTGCTCATCAAAATACCATTCGACAAGCGCGTTGAGAATTTTGAGAACAATGCGTGAAGAAACATAGAGAGATATTACATAAAATCCATTGCGTACAAAGTGAAGAATGCGCGATAGTTCTTCATCGGAAGCAAATCTTCCTTGCAGTTCTGTAATAGCAATGTATGTTCCAAGCAGCAAAAATATCGAAGTGATTTTTTGTTTGAAGAGAACGACAATTTTATCATCGAGCGTAGTTTCCGATTTACTCGTGAAACGCTTTTCGATAAACGTAAGTAAAAATTTTCCGATTTTTCCAATAATAAATCCCGCCGCGATAATAATTGCGGCAAGTAAATATTCATTGGAAAGTATTGTTGCGATAAACATTATTTTTCGTTTGTTGGTTTGTTAGTTAGTTCGTTGGTTAGTTTGGAATTTATGAGCGAACTAACTAACGATTTTATCAATTTCTTTTGCAAGTATAAAATCTTTTTCCGTTAATCCGCCTGCACTGTGTGTGAAAAGCGTGAGCGTAACTTTATTCCAGCGAATATCAATATCGGGATGATGGTCAAATTTTTCCGCGAGGATTGCAACTTGATTGATAAAACCAATTGCTTGAATAAAATCTTTGAACACAAATTGTTTCGTGATTTCATTCTCTGCAAGTTTCCACACGGAAAGTTTTTGTAATTCTATTTGAATTTGAGTTTGTGATAAAAGCATTTTAGTTTATTTGTTTGTCGGTTCGTTCATTCGTTCGTTTTCAAACTGACTAACAAGTAAACGAACTAACGAACAAACGGTTATTAAAAAACCCCTTCAGCTCTTCGCACTTTTCCCATCTTCATTCCCAAAAACCTCTCTCCTACTTCGGAAAATTTTTCGGGAACATCGCTCACGAAAAATAGAATATTCGGTTTGTGTTTGCTCGTATTGCGCAAACCTTTTTCTTCTAAAAGAAGTTTCACTGATTCAGCAGTTGCAACGCCTGAATCAATTAACGTTACGTCTTCGAGAACATTTTGAATTACGTTTTTCAATAATGGATAATGCGTACATCCGAGAACAAGCGTATCAATTTTGTCTTGCTTGAACGAAAACAAATATTCTTTCGCAAGCATTTCCGTTGCTTTGTGTTCGGTAAATCCTTCTTCTGCAAGCGGAACAAACAACGGACAGGATTTTCCAAATACTTTTATCGAATCATCAAGTTGACGAATAGCATTTGTATAAGCATTGCTCGCAATTGTTGCTTTTGTTCCAATTACTCCGATTCTTTTTTTTTTCGTTGAATGAACAGCAGATTTCGCTCCGGGAATGATTACCCCAACAACCGGAACATTCGCTTCTTTTTGAACAACATCAAGCGCAACGGCAGAAACGGTATTACACGCAACAACAATTATTTTCACCTTTTGCGAAACAAGAAATTGTGCATCTTGTTTTGCATAACAACGAACAGTTTCAGGAGATTTTGGACCATACGGAACTCGTGCCGTATCACCAAAGTAAATTATGTTTTCGTGAGGAAGTATGTTGAGAAGCGAATGGACAACAGTTAATCCACCGATACCGGAATCAAAAACGCCGATGGGAAGAAAAGATTTGTCATGCATAAATTCGGCAAGAAATATAGAGAAAGTGGAGGAAAAGAAATGCTTTTGTATGTTCGTTTATTACTGATTTACTATCGCTTACTTAAAAAAATAAATCCACCTCATTGCTAACAGATAAAAATTTTAAGAAGTTAAGAACATCTCACAAATGATTATTTTGTGAGATGTTCTAAATCTTTGAATGGAAATTCTGAAAAATAAATTCGGATTTATTTTAACAAAATCATTTTTTTCAGTGAAGAAAAATTTTCTCCGCTCTCACTGACGGCAACCATTCTGTAAAAATATACCCCACTCTTTATGCTTGCGGCATTAAATTCCAAAGTATATTTGCCAGCAGATAATTTCTTTTCAATAACTGTTGCAATTTTCTCTCCTAACACATCATAAATACAAATTGAAACGTGAGCCAAGTTCGGAATATCAAATTGAATATTCGTTGTTGGGTTAAACGGATTCGGAAAATTCTGATGCAATGCGAAAGTAGTCGGAATTCCTTCAATCTCCGTTACGCTTGTTGTTAAACGATTTCCAAAGTACACAGTATCTACAATTGTTCCCGATAGTATTTGAATTGTATATGTTCCAGGTGAAGTCGGATAAGTTTGTGTCCAACCAGATTGTTGTTGTTCACTTACAATATACTCTCCGTGAAATAATCCGTTAAACATAAACCAACCCTCCGCATCCGTTAAGAGCGAATCTGTTTTTGTTCCGTTTAAACGTATTTTCCAATTAGGTAAAAATGGTTCACCTTCATCGTACGTACCATTTCCGTTGAAGTCATTAAACTTTCTTCCTATAATTTTTCCAAGTTGAAAATTTCCAAAATCTTTTCCGCTGTCAACTGTACCGCTAAACAAATTCAGCGCATACAATCCCGGAGGAGGAGGTAACGTTTGAATCCATTCGTCTTCTTGTTCTTGTCTTAAAAAATATTGACCGGGAGAAAGATTGATGAATTGAAAATTTCCCGATTGATTCGACAGCAGGGTATAAGTTGCAGTGCCGCTTAAGCGAATGATGCGTTGTGAAATTCCATTATCACCGCTATCTCTCATTCCGTTTCCATTATAATCAACAAATGAATACCCGGAAAGTTGGCAAGGAAACGCATTACCAAAATTTCTGCTATATAGTGAATCTCCACTTATGAGCGTAATATTATGTCCTCCACTTCCAACAGGAAAAGTTTGCAGCCATCCGGTTTTTACAAATTCACTAACAACATAATTCCCCGGACGCAAACTGGAAAATATGTATTGACCGTTCACATCAGTGAACATTGAATCAAGCTCGGGTCCGGTAATTTTTACTTTCCACCCAAATAATGGCGCGTCGCTCGTATCTATATTTCCGTTTCCGTTGAAATCGTGGAAAGTAATTCCTGTGATGTTTCCTTTTTTGAAGTTACCAAAATTTTTTCCCTCAATCACTGAGCCGCTTTTTATCGACAGAACATATAATCCCGATGATGGAAGAGAATGATACCAATTATTAGGTCGCAATACCTTTAGGGTGTAATTTCCTGCATGTAATTGTTCAAAAGAAAAATATCCGCTGCTGTCAGAAAACGTAGAATCGTTTTTTGCGCCAACAATAGTTAATTGCCACGACGAAAGAAACGGTTCATCGTTATCGAACTGGGCATTGGCGTTTAAATCATGAAAAACTTTTCCCATAACTTTTCCATACTTAAATAGACCAAAGATATTTTCAACCAAATGTTGGCCGGAAGAAAGTTGCAGTGTATAATTTCCGCTTGACGGATAGGTAACTTCCCATTCGTTCGAAACAAGCGGCGAAATAGTATAGGTACCGGATTCAAGTCCATAAAATAAAAATCTTCCTACGCTGTCGGAAGTTACCGTATCCGCCATTGTTCCGCTCAGTGCTATGCGAATATTTTTAATAGGAGTTTTTTCCGTTGAGTCAAGAATTCCATCTTGATTCCTATCTTCGTACAATGTTCCCGAAATTGTCGCAAGTTGAAAATTTCCAAAATTAAATCCTGTTGTATCAGTTTTATTCGGCAATACAATTTCGTATGCTCCGTTTCCTTCCGGATACGATTGAATCCATCCGTCTTTTTTTACTTCGTTGATTTGATATACTCCGGAAAGGAGATTGTTGAATTTATAGATACCATTCGCATTTGTTTCAACAGTATCATTTGCCGTTCCGGTAACAACAAATTTCCAGTGCTCAATTCCAATTTCATTCGAATCACGAACACCGTTAGAATTTTCATCATTCCATTTTATTCCGGAAATAGAACTTGCTTCAGTATTTCCGAACAACATATTTTCACGATGTTGCCCAATTGAAATCTGAATGATGTATTCTTTCGTTGGCGGAACAGTTTGTATCCATCCATCTTGCGGAATTTCAGAAAGACGATATACGCCAGGTTTCAGATTATCAAAATAAAAATTTCCCAAAGAATCTGTCAGCACAGTATCCGCAGTAAGTTTTCGCAAAACAATTTTCCATCCGCTTAAACCGTTTTCATTGGAATCTTTTATTCCATTTGCATTGGCGTCGTGAAATTTCATTCCGGAAATATGGCTAAATCGCACATTGCCAAAATTTTTCCCTTTCAATGTATCATTGCCGAGCGTACGTAGAACGTGAATCCGCTCATTATCTTCATTGAGAGGAGGAAATGTTTGACTCCAATGAACGTTTTCTTCTTCCTGTATCGTAACAATTCCGGGAAGTATATTTTGAAAAACATAATTTCCTAACGAATCCGTCATTGTCGAATCAATGTCGTATTCCATATCCACGTTGAAGTGTGGACCAAATTGATATACTTTCCAATTTGCAATTCCCGTTTCATTAGAGTCACGATAAGCGTTTCCGTTTTTATCATTAAATACAGTACCGCTCACCATTGCAGAAAACGTAATCCGAAAATCATCAATCGCCCATCCTTCTTCCGTTTCGGATTCATCCGAACCAAATCGAAAACGAAATCGAACACTCGGCTGCAATACCAAGTCATCCAATTTAAATGAAGATTGCACCCATCCGCTGTCTTCAAAATCATAATCAGATGAAGAGTAACCCCAATTTCCATCGCCAATGAATGCTACCGAATCTTCAACATCGTACCAATGCACAGCAGAAGTGTTATTGAACAAACCAAGTGTTGAAAAATTTATACCGTCAATGGAATATTCGAGAACTGCGCCATCATATCCTCCTTCTGTTTGATAGTTATGAAAAAAACTCACTATGGGAGTTTCCGATAGAGAAGAAAAATCAAAAACCGGCGAAAGGATAAATGAGTTTTCCAATTCACGGTACGTTCCCAATGTATCCGTAACCCAACATTTTTTGCCGCTGTACGCTTTTGTAATAAATTCTTTATTCGGATTTCCTCTTGTCCAACTATTTGAAAGAGAAAAAGAAGCAGTACTCCACGCACTCAATGAATCTTCGAACGAATCAGCATACGGAAACGAAGTTATTTTTTTTGTCACGGTAAATTTTTTAAATCCTACATCATTATTCACAGTACTATCGGGCAAATAAAACGAACGAACATACATCGTTTTCTCTCCGATGGAATTTGGTGAAAATGGTGTAACAAATGTCAACGTTGCTGTTGGGGGATTTCCACTCCAAAATGCGTTAAAGTTTTGAAATTGTCCGTCGTTCTGAAATTCAGGAACTGCATTCAGTTTATAAACAAGCCCGATAGTTTGTGGCGGCGTTCCTGTTCCTCCCCACATCAATTTTGTCTGAACAGAAATCGGAACATTGATAAGATACGGTTCCGGGAATAATCGCACGGAAGTAACGGAAACATCAGCAAGCGGTTGTTTTCCGATTTTGATGTTATCAAGAAATAAATTATTTCCAAAATCATTGTATCCAACAAATGCAATGAGAACGTTATTATTTGCAACCGTTGAAGGCAATACAAGTTTTTCTGTTCTCCATTGCGCAGGTCCAGGAATAAAATAATCATCCGTTACAGCAGTTTTCAAACTATCTCCGCCTTTTTTATAAATTCTTGAAAACGTGTTTCCTCCATTCGTAGAAAGCAATACAAAAAGACTATCGCTAAACTGTCCATAACGCGCATATGCAATGTTAAATTTCAACGAATCTCCATTCTGCAAACCCGTGAGAATCGGTGTAAAGAGAGTATCCGTTTCTGTGGAAGCATCGTAATCGTAAAAATTCATAAACGTTGAAGCAATTCCGACACCAAAAGCACTTGCTTCTGTAGAAAGTAACCACGTAATATCACTATCCGGATTGGAAATACTCCATCCTGTAGGAGGAAAGTTTTGGCTCTCAAAATCTTCAAGATAATACGATTTAATAATTTTTTTCTGATTTGTTCCGTAAGAATATTTCTGCTCAAACGAAAATCGTCGAATACCCTTTACATTTTTTTTCTTTACTACTAATGCCGGTTTTTTTCTTGAAGAAAATTTTTCGTTGCTCAGTGTTACAGAAACACTTGAAATGGTAAAGAAAAAAAGTAAAAGCAAAACGAGAATATTATTAATTGATTTCATAGGGTTCTTTTTTAAAAATAAATCAGTATGTAATTTCACTACCGACGAAAAAAAATAGTTCGTGTATCAATGGAAATACGTCAATCTCGATGGTGAGTGGTTATCCAATGTTTTACGTATTGCACAATTTCGTCAGTAGTTGTTCCGGGAGTAAAAATTTTTCCGCATCCTATTTCGGTTAATTTCAAAATATCTTGTTGCGGAATAATTCCGCCACCGAAAAGCAGAACATTATCCATTTTCTTTTCATCCATGAGTTTTTTAATACGAGGAAAAACTGTCATATGCGCGCCACTAAGAATACTGATTCCGATAACGTCAACATCTTCTTGTAACGCTGCCTCAACTATCATTTCGGGAGTTTTTCGTAAGCCGGAATAAATCACTTCCATTCCCGCATCCCGAAGCGCCGCCGCAACAACCTTTGCTCCTCGGTCGTGCCCATCTAATCCAACTTTTGCTATTAACACACGGATTTTTTTTTTCATAACGAAGACTATTTTTTGTTTTGTAAAGAATTATGAAATGGAAAATTGTTGTAATGCAAGAAACACTTTACAAAGCGGAAGCCCAACGACGTTATAAAAATCGCCATTGATTTTTTCGATAAACACTGCACCAATATCGTCTTGGATTCCATAGGCACCCGCTTTGTCGAACGGTTGAATTTTGGTTACGTAAAATTCTATCTCATCGTTTGTAATTTTTCTGAACGTAACTTCTGTTGCTTCAAACGATGTATGCGTGCGATATGATGGTGTATCAAGAATCGTAAATCCTGTATAAACTGTATGAGTATTTCCACTTAATTCTGAAAGCATTTGTTTTGCTTCTACTGAAGATTTCGGTTTGCCAAATGTTTTACCATTCAGACACACAATCGTATCTGCACCAAGAATAATTGCTTGAGAATTTTTTTGCGCAACATTCTTTGCTTTCTGTAATGAAAGTAACTGAACGTTTTCCTGCGGTGTAAGTTGAGAAATTATTTTTTCCTCTGTTTCGCTATTACAAACTGAAAAATGAATTCCAAGAAGTTGGAGTAATGCTTTTCTTCGTGGTGATACGGAAGCAAGAATAAAATTTTTTGAAAAATGAAGCACGACGTTTGTTGTACATAAAAAAAGCGATACGAAATGCATCGCTTTTCAATAGTATAATTATATTATCGAAACATCGCTTTGATACTTCCCCACGTTTTCCGAACGCCTGAAACAAAATGTGAAACTGAAATAGTTTCCGAATATTCAGGTTGGCGACCTTCTGAGAACAGTATTTTTATGCGATATTGGTATAATGTTTCTCCGCTTGATTTAAGCGCAGAATAATCTACAAACTCGTATTGAGAAGGCGTGTGTTTTGGACTGATAGAACCGATGTAAGTGAATACACCATTCGTTCCCGCTTTTTTTTCTATCTCAAATAATTCTACATTTGTTTCATTAATAGTAATCCATCGCAACAATACTTGCGAACCGTTACTAATTCCGCAAAACGAATTACCTTTGAGAACCGTTTCTGATAACAACGTTGAAGAGAATAAAAGAAAAGAAGTACATAATGAAACAATAATTTTATTCATAACAATTTCTCCGAAGTGTAAAAAAATTTTTGTGCGCGAGGTGGGACTTGAACCCACACAGCTTTCGCTATACGCCCCTCAAACGTACGTGTATGCCAGTTTCACCACTCGCGCAAACAGAAAAAATTTAACTGTTATATTCTCGTCAAATAAACGAATTATTTTACGTTATTGTTCATTGACGTGTGAGCCTGGGTGGGCTCGAACCACCGGCCCTCTGCTTAAAAGGCAGATGCTCTACCCCTGAGCTACAGGCTCAATTATCAAAAAAAATCGGTGAAAAGATACTAAAAGTTTCTGCTTCAAAAAACGGAAACAATTTTAAGTTTTGCCAAATAAATAATTAATCTTTTTTATCGAATTCTTCTACAAAAAATAATTTTTAGTTTATTTCTTCTATGGGTGTTGGCGCTTCGGTTGGAATCTTTTTCCTATACATTATTCCTAAAGGAATCAGCACACAATAACCAATAATCAAAAGCAATGGAGATAACACAAGCGGAGTAAATCCGTGTACATCACTTTTAGAAAGCAGAAAATATCCTGCCAAAATAAAAAGTAATCCGATACCCATTACAACAAAATTTATTGATTCAAAAGGCAAAATACTTTCAATTTTTGAATGTTTTTTGATTCGTTTTATTTTTATAGCCATACGTTTAAAAGTTTAATAGTACATAAAAAAACCTGGCGTTAGGGAGGGAACACCAGGCTTGACCGTATTCTTGAAACAGCAAGGGGAGAAACTGTTTCAAAGGTCGAGCAAAATATACGATTCGCAATGATTTAAATCAAGTTTTCAAAAAAAAATCTTTCAATTATTTTTGAGAAAATATTTTACCGCCTTCAAGTCGAAAAACACAACCGCCAAGAATGAAATGTTCATTATGCGTAACAATAACAAATGTTTGCTGAAATTTTTCATTCAGTTCTACAAATAATTCGCGTAACATTTCTGCGTTTGTAATATCCAAGTTCCCAGTCGGTTCGTCGGCAAAAATGATTTTCGGCTCGTTCATCAGTGCTCTCGCAATTGCAACACGCTGTTGTTCACCTCCCGAAAGTTCATTCGGCTTATGTACGAAACGCTCATGCAATCCGACTTCTTTCAACAAATATTCTGCACGGCTTTTTGCTTCGTTTGTTTTCATTCCAGCGATGAGTGCGGGAAGCATTACATTTTCCACCGCTGTAAATTCAGGAAGCAAATGATGAAATTGAAACACGAAACCGATTTCTTTGTTTCGAATTCGCACTAATTCTTCATCATATAGTTCAACGATATTTTTTTCACTAAAAAAAACACTTCCTTTATTTGGTTTTTCCAATGTGCCAAGTATGTGCAATAACGTACTTTTTCCCGAACCCGATGGTCCGACGATCGAAACAATTTCTCCAGAATATATTTCCAAAGAAATTTCTTTCAACACATGAATATATTGTTCTTCCTTTTCATTCACAATGAATACTTTGTGAACATCCTCTGCGCGAAGTAGAATTTTCTTCTCTATTCCCATCGAATTGCCTCCATTGGAACAACGCCGCTTGCACGCCGCGAAGGAATGTATGATGCAATTGCTGAAAGAAGCAACGAAGCAAATGATACAGTGAAGAAATCTACGAAGTGAATTTCAACGGGAATTGCAGGAATGATATATACCGTCGGGTCAAGCGGAAAAAGATGAAACTTATCTTGCAAAATTACAACGAGTAATCCAAGAATAATTCCGAACACTGTTCCAAAAATTCCAACGAACATTCCTTCGAGCATAAAAATTTTACGAATGGATTTTTTCTTTGCACCCATCGAAACAAGAACTCCGATGTCGCGTTTTTTTTCTAATACAGTCATTGAAAGTGAACCGAGTAAATTAAACGTTGCAACGGCGATGATACACGAAAGAATAATGTACGCGCTCCATCGCTCAATGTTCATTACGGAAAACAAATCTTTGTGCAAATCGTACCACGTTTCGATTTGAAGTGATGTGAGATTTTGGATGCGGGGTGTGAGTTGTTGTTTCACAAGTTCTGATTTTGAAATATCATTAAGGCGAATTTCGATTCCTTGAATATTTGTTGCGTGAAATAATTCTTTTGCTGCATCCATCGAAACGAAAGCAATCTGTCCATCAAATTCGGGATTCTTTGTTTCAAAAATTCCTGCAACACGAAATCGTTTTGCTTGCGGAATCAAACTTCGCAGCATCTCCCCCATTTCTTCTGGACTATAAATCGAAACATAATTTCCCACAATCAGGCCAAGTTTATCTGCAAGATTGAACCCGATTACAATATCAGAAATTGCGCCGGAATCCTTCGTTGAATATTTTCCAAGAACAATTTTCTGCCGAATGTCAATCGTGTTTTGAATTTCACTTTCGTTCACTCCTTTCAGCAACACGACTTGATTTCCTTCGCTTGATTGCACCAAAGCTTTCTTTGCAATGTACGGAGCGAATGATACTATTTCTTTTTGTTGTTGAAGATTATTTTTGATTTCATTGTAACTCTCGATTCCTTTTTTTCCTTTTCCTTCAATGCGAATGTGGGGGGAAAATCCAACAAGAACTTTTTGCACAACGCCGCTGAATCCATTAAACACGGAGAGAATAATTACCAATGCCGCAACACCGACAGTAATTCCCACGACAGAAATCATTGATATTATTCCTGCAAAATGTTTTTTCTTCTTTGCAGAAAAATATCTTCGCGCGATAAAAAATTCGTAACTCATCTATGAAAAACGCAAGGTATCAATAATATTTATTCTCGAAACTGCACGAGAAGGAATGAACGATGCGAGAAAACTCAATACAAGTACGCACAAGGAAACAATAGCAAAGTTTTCCCATTGCAATAAAATTGGAACATTCGACATAAAATACACATCAGCACTGAGTGAAAAGAAATGATACTTTTGTTCGAGCAAGCAATACGATAAGCCGAGCATATTTCCGAATATCATTCCGACAACTCCGATGAAGATTCCTTGCAACAAAAATATTTTTGCGATTTCTTTATTTGAAGCGCCGAGTGATTTGAGAATTCCAATGTCTTTTGTTCGCTCAAGAATTAACATCAACAATGCGCCGATGATATTCACTACTGCGACAATAGTTATCAATCCAAGGATAAGCGGAATTGGTTTCTTTTGTAACTCAAGCCAAGAAAATAAATTGTGATACAATTCAAAAACTGTTTGTGCATAATGCGGATAACCGGCAAGTTTTTGAATTTGTTTTGCCGCTTCATCTGCATGCGAAACATCGTTCATCATTATATCAAATCCACTTGCAGCATTTTGCAGTTGAAATAATTTTTGTGCAGAAGATAAATCCGTAAATGCAATAACATCATCGTATTCCGCCATCCCCGTTTCATAGATTGTCCCAACAACAAATTGTTTCGCTCGCGGCTGAATTCCATCTTTTATATTCGGAACATCAAATACAATGACTTTATCATTGAGTTTTACGTTCAATCTATTTGCGAGTTTTTTACCCAAAATGATATGAGATATGAGATGTGAGATGTGCGTATTACTATTAACCACTGACAACTGACTACTGACTACTGACTTCTGGCTACTTGTTTCTACTACATATTTACTCAACAATTCGCTCGCTTGCTCTTCTTCAATTCCTTTCAAAAAAACTCCTTCGATATTTTCTTTCGAGCGAATCAGAACTTCTTTCGCGGCAAAAGGTGAAACTGATTTTACGTTGGAAACTTGTTTCAGAATTTTTTCCGAAGTTTCTTGATAATGCGGAAGCGGTTTGTTTTGAAATCCTGTTACGTGAATGTGCGAAGTAAATCCGATCACTTTTTCTTTCAATTCTTTTTCAAATCCGCCAACGATTGCAAGCGCGATAACAAGAGCCGCAGTTCCTAACGTTATTCCGAGAATTGCAAACGTATTGATAAACGAGAGCAATCCGCGTTTGCGATTTGATTTCAAAAAACGTTTGGCTATGAATAATTCGTATTTCATAATTTAGATGTTAGGTGATAGGTGATAGGTTTTAGGTTTTAGGTGTTTGGTTTCTGCACTTCCTTACTTCTAATACCTAATACCTAACACCTAATACCTAACTTTACACATACAATAAAAACACTCCCGTCAATGCAATCACCAATCCCGCAAATGCATGCGAATATCTCTCAGCAATTTTATGTTTGATGAGTTCGATTCCTTTGGTTCCAAGAAAACTTTGTAACTCCATCATTACTAACGTTACGATAGAAAATGAAATTGAAACAATTGCAATTCCCCACCAACCGTAACTCGAAGCGAGAAACATCAATGGAATCAACGGCTCGCACGGACCAAGTATAAATATTGCAAACAACGTCCATAACGTTACTACTTTCTTCGAAGATAAATCCGGTGAATGGTGATGATGATGTTGCGCGTGTTTCATTCCCCACAATGCATAAGCAATTCCAAAACCAATCAGCAAATACAATCCGATTTGTCCCCGTGTTGATTCAACTCCTTGCAGCAATGTAGAAGCATAACCAAGCGCAATACCTATTCCCCCAAGAACGATTGACGAACCAACGTGTCCAATCGAAGCAACTAACACGGTAAAAAACATTTTCTTCCTCGACCAGTTTTGCGCTTTCCCAATCATTACAAACGGCATCCAATGGTCCGGCGCAAAGGAATGAACAATTGCGATAGATATGGTTGAGAGAAGAAGTAAAGTAAAAGAGTCCATCGTTGAAGAGTAGATAGTAGAAAGTAGTTAGTAGGTATGGAGAATGGAGTTCATATAAGAATCTAACAACTTACTCACTTCATCAAGCAAAGAAAATAATTCATTTGTCTCGCCGTAATGTAAATCTCTTGAGAGAATTAAATAATAACGACATTCTTCAACTGAACCTTGTGCTATATTATAAAATTTAACTTTGTCCGGTTTCGTTCTCTTCTTAAATCCTTCGGCAATGTTTGATGGAATAGAAATCGCCGCTCGCCGAAACTGTGAAGTAAGAACGTATATTTCTTCTTTCGGAAATTTGCGTGTGAGTTTATAGACAGACAAAACAAATTGGTGTGCTTTCTGCCAAACAATTACATCTTCAAATTTTTTAGATGGTTCCATTCTTTTTTTTACTATGAATAAATTGCTAATCTAATGAAAAGTAGACAGTAGACAGTAGTTAGTAGTCAGTAGGAAAAAACTACTGCTGTCTTTCTACTATCTACTATCTACTGACTACTGACTACTTTCTACTTCCTACTTAAATTCCAGCAAATACCCATTAATAAACTCATCAATATCTCCATCCATAACAGAAGTAGTTTGCGCCGTTTCAACATTCGTGCGATGGTCTTTTACCATATTATACGGATGAAACACATACGAACGAATCTGACTTCCCCATTCGATTTTCTTTTTTGTTTTTTCAATCGAATCAAGTTTCGCTTCTTCTTCCTCGCGCCGCAACTGATACAAACGCGACTTCAACATTTTCATTGCGCGCTCACGATTTTGAAATTGCGAACGCTCTTGCTGACACGCTACAACAACTCCCGACGGAACGTGAGTAATACGCACTGCAGTTTCCACTTTGTTCACGTTTTGTCCACCTTTACCGCCGGAACGATATGTATCAAAGACAATATCGGCGGGATTGATTTCGATTTCCGCATCGTCCTCGATTTCGGGATAGACAAACACGGATGCAAACGATGTATGTCTTCGGGCGTTCGCATCAAACGGAGAAATGCGTACGAGACGATGCACACCGCTTTCCGCTTTCAAATATCCGTACGCGTATTGTCCAACTACTTCAATCGTTGCGCTTTTTATTCCCGCACCATCACCTTCCAATTCATCAACAAGTGAAACTTTGTAACCGCGCCGCTCACACCAACGCAAATACATTCGAAGAAGCATTTGCGCCCAATCTTGAGCTTCCGTTCCACCCGCTCCCGAGTGAATTGTGAGAATCGCGCTCTTTCCATCATCCACTCCGCTTAACATCGAACGAAGTTCTAAATCGGCGAGAGATTTTTCAAGTGAGGAAATTTCATTCGTGAGTTCGCTTCCGTACGCTTCATCATTTGTCTCGCTTACTAATTCTTCCAACGCAAGCGCATCATCGAGTAGGCGTTTGAGTTTTGCATAATCATCGAGCCACACTTTGACTTCGCTGACTTTCTGCATTACTTTTTGTGCGGTTATGTTATCGTTCCAAAAATTCGGCTCTGTTGTTTTTGTGTGAAGTTCTGCTACGAGTTTCTCTTTTCCATCAACGTCAAAGAAACCTCCGCAACTGCGTTACGCGTTCGGAAAGTTGTTTGAGTACGAGTTCGGTGTTTTGGATGTCGAGCATAATGAGAGGGATTTTAGGTTTTAGGTTTTAGGTTTTAGATTTTAGAAGTTAGATAGTAGATTGAAGTTGAAATAACTCAATAAGGTTTCTATCAACGAGTTTCAATGTTTCTTGATTTAGAAAACCGATTCTTCCAGCAGAAAACTTAATATCAATTGTAGCAAGTTTATTCAATTTCAATAAAGAATCTTTCTTTAAGAATGGAAAAGAACTTTGTCGTAGTAAAATTTCATTGTGATGTATGAGCGCAAACTTTGTCGTAATAAAAGCAACCGTTACATCTAATGGACTTTCAACTAATACTAATGCAGGTCGAAGTTTGTCGCCTGAAAAATCAGTGAAGGGAAACAGGATGAGTATAATGTCGCCTTTGTTCATTATGCTTTTTTGATAACATCATCGAGCGTGTATAAATCTTCTTCCTCTTCAAGAAATTTGAAACTTTCTGATGACGAAACAAGTTCTTGTATTCCCTTTTGCAGAATAACTTCTTCTTGCTTTTGATAGAGGAATTCTGCAAACTCACTTACTTCAACAAGTTTTTCTTCGGGAAGAATGTGTAAGTATTGGACAGTTTTTTCTATGACGTTTTGTTTATTCATACAAAGGTTCTTTTGTTTTGTTTGCAATGCAAAATTCGCATCCAATCGTTATTCGCATTGATAGGCGTACATTAAATTTTGCGGGCAAAAGTTAGAAAATATGTGAAGGAGAAAAAAACGTTTGCTGTATGATGAATGTTTTGTATGTTTGTGCAACAAAATAAATTACTTATACATTAATATGCCTCTCAATTCATACAACACAAACCCACAACCCATAACTTCAAAACAGTATTTCAAAATATTGTTTCTCATTAACATTGCTCTAATACTTGGATTGGTAGCGTTTGCTTCATTCTCGTTCTATATTGCACGTACTTTAGAACATAATCAAGATTCTGATGATCTTCGTGGAACATCAAGAAATTCAATCTAAAATGTCAGAAGAAATTTCCCATCTTTCATTATCATTATGTCATCAAACCACACATCGGGATATTTTACTAATCCATCGAGATGACTTGCAACGCGAACACTTCCTCCCATTGATTTATTGTCGCCGAATGCAATGTGAATTGTTCCCATCACTTTTTCGTCTTCTATAATTTTTCCAGTAAGAATTGCTTTATCGTTCGTTCCAATTCCGAATTCCGCAACGGTGCGAGCATCTTTTCCAAACGGTTCAATAAGTGAAATAAATTTCTTTGCGTCTTCTCCACCAGTGATTTCAGTGGCAAAACCATTTTCCACATTTATCCGAATCGGTTCTTTCACCATTCCAACTTGCGCCATCGAACCATCAACAACAATTACTCCATTCGATTCGTTTTCTAATGGTGCGAGATATGCTTCTCCCGTTGGCAAATTTCCCGATTCACCTTTCTTCCGAAACAATCCTGAACTCGCAAATGCTTTTCTTCCTTGTATCGGCATTGAAATATCCGTTCCCAATTTCGTCGTAACGCGAATAACATTTGTTTTCTCTAACATCGCGCAGAGTTGAAAAGTTCGCTCGGCAATTTTATTGTAATCCGCATTCATACAGCGAATCATAATTTCTTCCGTTACACCGGGAAGCGTTGCAACACGAACACCCATCGCACTTGCCGCTCGTCGTGAATCTGTGTGCGTCAAAGACTTCGATGTTGGACACAAAACTACATCGAAGAGTTTCATCAATTCGGCAACTTCTTGTGGCGGTTCTTCTCCATTCGATTTTCGCGGAAGCATTTCGACAAGTAGCACTTCATTTCCTAAATCTTTTGCCGCTTGATGAAGTGAATACGCAAGATTTCGTGAAAGTTCATCTGTAATAACGAGAACTTTTTCATTCGGTTGCAATCCCATACAATCGCGAAGTGCGATGGTGGAAGCGGAGAGAAGTTCAGGGTTCATAGTCTTTAAATTATTTTACATGAAAAATGTTGGTTGTCATTATTGTAGAAATAAACCTGCGCCCGGACCTACAGGAATTCCCATTGAAATCCAAACCATCAACATGATCGCCCATCCGACAAGAAAAACGATAGAATACGGAAGCATCATCGCTATAATCGTTCCTAATCCTGCATCGGCTTTATAGCGTTGAATAAAAGCGACGATAAGCGCGAAATATGACATCATCGGAGTAATAATATTTGTCACAGAATCCCCGATGCGATATACACATTGCGTTAGTTCAGGCGTGTAACCGACTAACATAAACATCGGAATAAATACCGGAGCCATAATTGCCCACTTTGCCGAAGCGCTTCCCATAAATAAATTCATTGTTGCCGATAAGACAATAAACACAATCATAAGCGGAATTCCCGTAAGTCCAATTTCTTTGAGAAACTCCGAACCTTTCACGGCAAGTATCAATCCTAAATTTGTCCAATTAAAAAAAGCAACAAACTGCGCGGCAAAAAAAACGAGAACGATATAT
>Ga0194120_10005518_pt1 | contig 18579 bp, 18 predicted proteins | sample TA2MahCa65mmetaG_FD_148642 | JGI IMG/M metagenome (GOLD analysis project Ga0194120, IMG submission 148642) | Freshwater microbial communities from Lake Tanganyika, Tanzania - TA2015019 Mahale Deep Cast 65m | ecosystem: Environmental > Aquatic > Freshwater > Lake | place: Tanzania: Lake...
GTAACATTGGAGAGATTTGTTTAGATGTTGGTAATGAAAATGCTTATTGCAAACCATTAACAATAGAAATATATCCTAAAAACATATTAATGGAATTAGGTTTAGAGAAAGAATTTTCTGCTTATGGAGGATCAAATTACGAGTGGGGTATAAATGGAAATAATTGCATTTTTACTGATAATCATGAATTAAATAATAAAAGGATAGTCAAAGCTTCTTCAGTGGGAGATTGTATAATTAATCTAAAGGATTTAAAAAGTAATGCTTTAACTTCAACAAACATAAAAGTAACCGACAAAATAAGTGAAGAAGAAATATTAGGTTCATCTTTAAAAGATGAAATATTAAAGTTTAATATAGAAAAACTGACACTTGAATTAGATCTAACAGAAGATGTTCAAGGAACAATCTCATTAAATAGTTATGGTGCTAACCCTGTATCAAATTCAAATATAGAAAACTTAATCTCTTTAAGTAATTTTTTAGATATGGAAGCAAGCAAGAATATACTTGATAAATTAAACAATGTTATGATAAAAATTGATTATGATAAAACTATAATATTATCTGATAATATAAATGAAGACCGCTTAAAAATTTATTATTATAGCATACCAAATAATGAATGGGTTCCTAAACAAACATTAATTAATAGAGAAGGAAATTATGTTTCAACAAAAATTGATCACTTATCTTTATTTGCAGTATTTGGTGAAAAGTTAACAACAAGCAGGGATGGTTCGAGTGGATCTGGCGGTTCTGGTGGTGGAGGCAGAAGAGATTATTGCTTTGAAGAATGGAAATGTACAGATTGGGGGATGTGCAAAAATGGAATGCAAAGAAGGGAATGTAATGATTTAAAATCTTGCAATAATAATTATCCTTTTATCTCAAAGCCGTCTGAAGTCTCATTATGTAATTTTGGGTTGACGCCTGCTCAAATAGAACAAGAAGTGTATGAAGAAGAATTTGGCGGGGAAATAGAGCAAGAAGAACAAATTGAAGAAGTTCAGGAGAAAAAGCAGACAAACAAAGAAATATTAGTTTATATTATTATTTCAGGGTTCTTATTAATTGCAATTATTTCATTTATATTTAGAAGCAGAATATTTAAAAATGATTCTAATGTAGAAAATATAATCAATGATTTAAGAAAAGAGGGTTATAAGGATAATGAGATTAAACAGGAGTTGAGAAGGAAAGGTTGGAGTGAAGAAAATATAAAATCTCTCTTTAAAAAATTATGAATAAAGTAATTATAATTTTAATAATCACAATTGGGTTGTCATTATATCTTTTATTAAAAGAAGATAAACCAATTGGAAATATAATCCCAAAACAAGATGAATTAAAGATTATTTCTCCAAAAGATCTAGAAAAAGTTAATGGAATAATAAATGTAAAGGGTTATGCTGATGAAAAATTTGACTTGGTTGAATTAAGAATTGATTTAAATGAATGGAAAAAATTAGATGGAATAAAAAGTTGGGATTATTTATTGGATGCCTCCAAGTTAAATAAAGGAACCCATACAATTTATATCAAAGCATCTAACAAAGATTATAACAAAGTAAAAGCTGTAAGAATAATAATAGAATAAATTTTTAAACTAAAAAATTATATCTTAAATAATGAAAAAAGGGTTTATTTTTTCAATGGACGCTTTCCTTGCAATAATATTATTTGTTTTTGTCTTGTTTTTAATTTACTCTTTTTCCGTGCAAAATACAAATATTAACCAGGAATATTTAATATCAAATGATTTGTTAAATATATTTTCAGAAGTTAGAATAAGCGAATTAAATATGACAAATTATACTAATATTAATAGTTTAATCTCAAAAGGAATAATAAATGAAACAAATATTACAATTTCCCAGCAGATAATAAGATTTAATTTAAGCAATGATCAATTAAACTTAAAAATATTTATAGATGATATAATAAACAAAACAAATCTTGAAAATTTAAAAATGGCACTTTATTTAGGGGATATAAAGGTTTATGGGGATAATCCAAATAAAGAAAGCATATTATCAAGAAGAAAAATCGTTGTTGGAAAATGATTATGTTTCATCTATTTTTTTTCCACCGCTGGAAGAATAAGTCGCTGTAACTTTAACAAAAGTTCCCGAATTGTAAGCTACTTCACAAGAACCTCCGCAAGTAATTTCAGTAGGAGAAATTATTATTGTTCCAGATTCAGGTTTAGAAAAAACTAAGATAAGTTAATTACATTCTCTTTTAGTTCTGTTATAAGTTGTAAAGTAATTAGGATTACCGGAATTATATAATAAAGTTGTATTTGGAATTCCAACAATGCAATCTCCAGAAATTCCCTTAAAATATAAATAATCAATACTTGAATTAAATGTATTTTCCAAGGTTGTATTTAATATTGATTCAATACCATTTCCAGTAATCGAGAAATTTGTTCTGTAATCTCCGTTTAATCTCTGTAAAAAGATAGGTGCATTCGGATTATGAATAAAATAAGAGTTATTAACATGAATATCAAAATTCTCAATACTGGAAAAATTATAAAATGCTTTTTTAATTTTAACTTTTTTGCTTAAATTAACCAAATAAATCGGATCCGTATAATTTTCTATGTTTAAAAACGCATAAATTTTATTATTGTTGATGTTCCATATTGTATCATTTTTTAAATCAATTAATTGGTAGCTGAAATTTAAACTTACCTTAACATTCCAAGGATCTTCCTGGGTTAATTTTATGTTTGTTATGTCTGCTTTGGAATAATTAAATGTAAATCCATTTTCCAAACTTAATTTAGTTATCTCATATAAAGTTTTATTTAATGTATAATCTAAATTATTGTCAAACATAAAATTTTGTTGAACCCCATTATACTTTCCATTGTTCATAACTTGCTTGAAATAATCTTCAACATTATTAACATATATCTTATTATTAAATTCATAATCTAACAAAGCAAACATTGCCTGATTTGCAGACGTCCTTATAACTTCAGGAATTAAGCTGGAATTCAAAATTCTTACAAATGAATTAGCATTATCAACCTTAACCTGGTTTAACTGCAGATTATTTGTGTTAGATTTTAAATTTATCAAAAAAGCAATCATTATTATAAATAGTAAAATTACAACAATAAAAGTAAAAACAACTCCTTTTTTTATGGCTTCCATATTTTTATTGTAAGATAAGTTGTATTTAAAATATTAGAATTCAAATGATTAGCATAAACATAAGCAATTATTAATATTAAAATGACTGCAAACATTAAGATAAACTTGTACCTCATTTTAAAATTAAATTATTTTAAGAATATTTAAAACTTTAGTTTTGCAAAATAAAAACGTTTATATACAATGTTTAATATTCAATTTTATGGCTGTTAACATTACAACTGCAGTTGATTCATTGGTTGAATTAGTAAATGACAAAAAGAGGATCAGCTTGGAAGATGCTTCAAAAGAATTAGGATTACCAGAGCATATCTTGAATGAATGGGCAAATTTTTTAGAAGAAGAAGGGGTTATCACAATAGATTACAAGTTCTCAACACCATTTCTGCTGGCAAGAACAAAAAAAGAAATTGATGAAAAAGATTATTCAAGAGAAATTGAAATAATATTCAGAGAGTTGGAAGTAATGTTATCTGGTTTAAAAAAAATAAATATGGAACATAAAATACAGATAAGAAAAATAGAGGATGTAAAAGAATTCATAAAAAAAGCAAGAACTTTGGATAATGATTTGGTATTTGCTCAAAAATTTGTATTAGAGTATCAAGTTAATGAATTAATAAACAGAATTAAAAAATTAAAGATAATAAAAAAAGATGATTATAATAATATAAGCTCAGAATTTGATAATATAAAGAAAAGAAAAGAAATCTTTGAGAGAAATTTAGAAAAAATAAAGAGGTGATTGGCTTTTGCCATTTAAATGGTTGTAAAAGAAACTTATAGTTTTTACTCTGAAAATATCCCATTAACAATAACTATTGAGAGTATAAAAGACGAATTTATTTTAATTTATAATGTTTCTATATCTCAAATAAGTTCAAATACAGAAATTATTCTTGATAAGATAAAAGATGAATTGGCAAATCAGGTAAAAATTGGGATAGGGGAAGTTATTGACATAAAAAAATCAGAATTCATAAGAAAAAAATATGAAGAAACAATTGCATATTTATTAAACAAATATTTTCCTAATTTGCAAGATAACATAAAAAAATTCTTCATAACTTATTTGATTCATAAAAGCTTGGGATTGGGAAAGATAGAATTATTATTGGATGATCCAAATTTAGAAGAAATTGTAATCAATAATTCAGAAGAGCCAGTTTGGGTATATCATCATAAATATGGCTGGCTTAAAACAAATATAAAATTATCAAATGAAGAACAGATAAAACATTATGCATCTTTAATTGGAAGAAAAGTTGGAAGAAGCATCTCTGTTTTAAATCCATTATTAGATGCACAATTAGAAACAGGAGAGAGGGCAAATGCAACATTAAATCCGGTTTCAAGCAGGGGAAATACTATCACATTAAGAAAATTCTCAGTAAAGCCAATTACAATCACAAATATGTTAAATGATAAAACAATTTCTGTTGCGGCTGCTTCATTAATCTGGGCTGGAATAGAATATGAATTAAGTGCATTGGTTGCAGGAGGAACAGCAACAGGAAAAACATCTATATTGGGAGCATTGTGCAGTTTCTTTCCTCCAAATCAAAGGGTAATTACTGTAGAGGATACCTCTGAAATTAAACTGCCAAAATACTTGCATTGGGTTCCTATGTTAACTAGATTACCAAATGTCGAGGGAAAAGGAGAAGTTACATTATTAGATTTAATAATAAATGCATTAAGAATGAGGCCGGACAGGATAGTTGTTGGAGAAATAAGAAGGCAGGCGGAAGCAGAAACATTATTTGAGGCACTGCATACAGGGCATTCTGTTTATGCCACATTGCATGCAAATGATGTTGAAGAAACAATAACAAGAATAACTAATCCTCCCATTAATATTTCAAAAACATTGCTTCCTTCAATGTCGATGATTATTGTAATGTACAGAAACAGAAGAACAGGAATAAGAAGAGTATTCCAAGTAGCAGAGGTTCTTAAAGATGCAAAGCCAAACATATTATTGCAATTAGATTTAAAGCAGGATAAAATATTAACAGCAAACAAATCTATAAGATTAATTCCAGAATTGGAGATACAGACGGGAATGACAATGCAGGAAATAAACCAGGATCTTAAAGAGAAAAGCTTGATATTAAACTGGCTTGTTAAAAATAAAATAGAAGAAGTAAATGACATTGGAAAAATTATTGCAACTTATTATACAAACAAGGAAACATTAATGAGGTTTATCAAAAAATGAATTTTATAAGTTTATCAAGAAAGTTTTCATATTTAAAAATCCAATTAGCAGAAGCAAGCATTGAATTAACACCAGAGCAGTTCATAAAAAAAACATTAATTACTGTTTTAATTGTAAGCATAACATTAACATTAAGCTTGTTGATGATTTTTAATAAAACTAACATTAATTTATTATTCGCAATCTTATTATTTCCATTTATATTTATAGGATTATTTTTCTTTTTTTTAAATTCTCCAAAAGCAAAATCAAACAAGATTAAAAGGGAAATAGATTCAGAAATAGTTTTTGCAGGAAGATTTTTGTTAATTGAGTTAAGTGCAGGTGTTCCTTTATTTGAATCAATTAAAAATATTTCATCAGCTTATCCTACAATTGGAAAATATTTCAAGCAGATTGTTGACAAAGTAGATGCAGGAAAACCGATCGAAGTTGCATTAAGTGAAACAAGTGAGATAACGCCGAGTGCAAACTTCAGAAAATTATTATTTCAAATTTTAAATTCAATGAAAACAGGAGCAGATATAAGCAAGGCATTAGAAAGCATTACAGAGCAGATTTCGCAGGAGCAGTTAATTAAGATAAAAGAATATGGAAAAAAATTAAATCCAATGGTTTTGTTTTATTTGTTGATAGCTGTAATAATGCCTAGCTTAGGAGTAGCAATTCTAGCATTAATGTCAACATTCACAGGATTGGCATTGTCATTGTCAAATTTAATAGGAATTAATGTTGGTATTGGAATACTCCAGGTAATGTTCTTATCTTTAATTGGAGGTTTAAGAAAAGGATTATGAGAAAATTTAATCTTATTCCTGAAAAAATAAAGAGAAAATATGAATTAAGCTTGTTAAATTCAGATTTCAAAGATAATCTAAATAAAGTAATATTAAAGTCCTGGATTGCCTGTTTAATCTTAGGAATATTAATAACATTTTTTTTCACAAATGAACTAAAAAATTCAGAAAATTTTTTTAAAACATTAATAGAATATTATTCATTGTCCGTATTAATCTCAATACCGATCATAATATTTTATATTTATTCAAAAATAACATTAAAAAAAGTAAAGAGAAGAAAGGAAATTGAATTTGTCTTGGCAGATTATCTTGATTTAGTTGCAGCAAATTTGACTGCTGGAATGCCGATTGATCAGGCAATGTGGTATGCTGTAAGGGAGCGTTTCGGAATTCTCGCAAAAGAAATTGAATTTGTAGCAAGAAGAGTAATGGCTGGAGAAGATTTAGAAAGAGCATTGCTAGAATTTACAAACAAGTATGATTCTGATTTATTAAAAAAATCAATGACATTATTGATTGAGGGATTAAAATCAGGGGGAGAATTATCAAATTTAGTGAGCAAAATAGCATGGAATATCAAGGAAACACAATTAATTGAAAAAGAAATAAGAGCAGAAATAACAACATATGTAATTTTTATAACATTTGCTTCAATAATTATTGCTCCTTTTTTATATGCTTTGTCCCATAGAATAATTATAATAATGAGTGACATAATAAGCAAATTAGATTTAAATAATATTTCAAGCGCGGGAAGCAATTTACCTTTAAAATTCTCAAATAAAAATATTATCTCGGGAAGTGATTTCAAGATATTTATTTATATTAACTTGTTTATAACTTCAACATTAGCTTCAATGCTAGTTTCAACAATAAGAAAAGGTGAAATAAAAGCAGGATTAAAATTAATTCCGATATTTATTATAGTGAGCTTTATCTTATTCTTATTTGCTTCAATAATATTAACAAGTGTATTCAAAGGAGTAATAGCATAAGATTTATTAATAAAATAAGCTTATTATTAACATGAAAAAAGGCCAAGCCGCAATGGAATTTCTTACAACTTATGGCTGGGCCATATTAATTGTTGTCTTGGTAATTGGTGCATTGTTTAGTTTTGGTGTTTTCAGCCCAAATGTTCCAAATATATGTGCTTCAAGCTACCCAATACAATGCCATGATGTTAAAATGGATGATAGTGGGAAAATAGAATTTACATTAAGCAGCAGTGATATTTTAATGGCCAATTTAAGCAAGGTAAATTTATTAAGCCCATTGGAAGACAGCACATGCAATATTATAATTCCGAACGAAATTCCTATAGATATAAAAACGAGATTGAATTGTGAGCTACGGATTAACCCCGGAGCAGTTAGTGAGGGAGATCGATTTAATGGGAATATGGAAGTTAAATATATTCAAGCAGAAGGAGGAAGCGAGCATTTAATAAAATTAAAATTCTCGGGGACAATTGAAAAATCAAGCCAACAAAAGATTTAAATACCAGATAAGAATGATAAAATAAATAACAAAGAGGTGATTTGATGAAAAAAGCACAAGCCGCAATGGAATTTCTATTAACATATGGTTGGGCCATATTGATTGTTTTGGTCGTAGTAGCCTCATTATTTTTCTTAGGAGTATTAAATCCAAAAACAGGAAATAATTGTATCCCTGTAGCTCCAATAGCTGCCTGTGATGTAAAAGTAAGTGAAACAGCAGAAAGTCAGCAAATTGTCTTAAAATTTCCGGGTGATGCTGCAAAAGATGTAACTTTATCAGGAATGATTATTAATGAAAATAAAGATTGTGGTATATTAAACGAAGATATAACTTCAGGTACACCGCTGAATTTTATTTGCGGAGTATCTCTGGGAAATGCAGGGGATAAATATGGAGGAACAGTTAAAGTAAACTATACATCTGTAGGTGGATTAGCCCGTACTGCACAATTGGTAATATCTGGAATAATAGAATAATTCTTTTTCTTTTTTTATTTTTGTAAACATTTTTAAATACATAAATTAATGCAATTTTAATGATAGAAGTCATAACCGTTGGTGGCTGCAGTGAAGTTGGAAAAAACATGACTGCAATTAAAATAGATAATGAGATTATAATTCTTGACATGGGTTTATATCTCCCGGCTGTTTTAAAATATGAAGAAGGAGACCCAAGAGATTTAACAACAAAGGATTTAATTAAAATAGGTGCAATTCCTGACGATTCTGTTCTAGAAAAATATAAAGATAAAGTAAAGGCAATTATTTTAGGACATTGTCATCTAGATCATATTGGTGCTTTGCCTTATTTAGCAAATCATTATGAATGCCCAATTATAGGAACGCCTTATACATTAGAAGTTTTAAAAAAATTATTAGAAGAGCATGAAACACAGACTAAAGATAGATTAAAGCAATTAAACATTAATTCTCATTTAGAAATAAGTGAAAACATAAAAGTTGAATTTATTAATATTACTCATTCAACCCCACAGACAGTTTTGGTTGTAATACACACAAAATATGGAATTATAGTTTATGCAAATGATTTTAAGTTAGATAATCATCCTGTTATTGGAAAAAAGCCAGATTATGAAAAGCTGAATGAATTAAGCAAAAAAGGGATTCTATTGTTAATTATGGATTCTTTATATTCAAATGTGGATGCAAAAACACCTTCTGAAAAAGTAGCAAAAGAAATGCTTAAGGATGTTTTATTAGGAACAAAAAGTGAAGATAATTTAATTATTGTTACAACATTCTCCAGCCATATTGCAAGATTAAAAAGCATAATAGAATTTGGAAATAATATTAATAGGAAAATTGTTTTCTTAGGAAGAAGCTTATACAACTATGTTAGTTCTGCTGAAAAAACAGGTTTAGTTAATTTCTCAAATGAAGTAGAATTAATCGGGTTTAGATCATTAGTAAAAAAGAAACTAAGGAATATTGAGAAAGAAGGAAGGGGAAATTACTTGATTGTGTGTACTGGAAATCAGGGAGAACCAGATGCAATTTTAACAAAAATGGCAAATAAAAAAGATATTCAATTTGATTTTTTGCCGAATGATATTGTAATCTTCTCGTGTAGGACAATTCCGACAGAAATGACAATAAAAAATAGAGAAAACTTAGAAAAAAGATTAAAACAATTTCATGTAAGAGTCTTTAAAGATATTCATGTAAGCGGACATGCAGCAAGAGAAGATCATCGTGATTTTATAAACATATTGAAGCCAAAGCATATTATCCCGGTTCATGGCGGAAAAGACATAACAAAAGGATTAGAAACATTATCAGAAGAAATGGGATATAAGTTAAACAAAACAGTTCATTTTGGAAGTGATGGAAAAAGCATAATCATTGTCTAGTTCCAAATTGTAATAAGCTTGAGCTTGTTTCTTCTAATATTTTTCCATTTATTGCACTTACTTTAATATTAAATAAATTAAACTCGCTCGTAACTAAACTTATATTCCATAATAATTTTGAATCCAAGCTTTGCAGAATAATTATCTCTTTTGTAAATCTCTGGTTTTTATGCTTGCTTAAAACTAATTTAACAACATCATCAAATTTAAATTTAACCTCATTTAATTCAATCTCGTCTATTTTATCGGATTTAGAAAATATATTATCCTCATTCATTAACTTAACTTCATCATGAATCAAGAAAGAAGCTATCTTGTGTTTTTTTGGCAGATAATAATCAAACTGCCATCCTGTTGATTTTTCCTCATCTTTTAACAAAAAAACACTGCATAAGTATGAATCATTATTCTTTTTCTTCCACAATAAGAATTTTTTATCTTTTGTTAATATTTTATATTCTTCAATCATTTTTTTTCTTTAATTTCTTTTAAAATCTTATTAATAAAATCATTAACCTCCACATTAAATTCTAATTTTCCATCTAATGTTCTTACCGCCAATGTTTTGTTTTTAACTTCTTTATCCCCAATTGTTAAAGAATATGGAATTTTTCTTAATTGTGATTCTCTTACTTTCTTTGGAATGCTTTCATTTCTATCATCTAACTCCATTCTTATATTATTTTCTTTTAATTTATTATAAATCTCTCTTGAGAATTTTAGATTATCTTCATTTACATTCATTATAATAACTTGAATCGGAGAAATCCATAATGGGAATTTTCCTGCAAAATGCTCAATTAAAATTCCTATAAATCTTTCAAAACTTCCAAATATAGCCCTATGAATCATTACAGGCTTATATTTTTTATTATCATTCCCCTCATAACTTAACTCAAATCTTTCAGGCATTTGGAAATCTAATTGTATTGTTGCTAACTGCCAATCGCGGTTTAAAGTATCTTTAATATGAATATCTATTTTTGGGCCATAAAATGCACCATCTTTTTCCTTAACTTCATATTTAACTTCATTTTTCTTTAGTGCTTCTTCTAATGATTTTTCTGCCTTATCCCATAATTTTTTATCGCCCATTGCCTTATCTGGTCTTGTTGCTAAATAAAAATTTGGCTTAAAATTAAATATTGAATAAAATTTATTTACTAAAATTAAAACTTTAGAAATTTCTTCCTGAATTTGATCTTCTCTGCAGAAAATATGCGCATCATCCATTGTAATTTGTCTTACCCTAAACATCCCGCCCAACGCGCCGGATAATTCATTTCTATGTAGCCTTCCTATTTCATTTAATTTAATCGGCAAATCCTTATAGCTTCTCAATTTTGAAGAATAAACAATTGTTGCTTCAGGACAGTTCATTGGTTTTAAATAATAATTTTCTTTTTCAAGATTTAATTGAAACATATTCTCTTTATAATGCTCTAAATGCCCTGATCTTTTAAATAAATCTTCTTTAACAACAATAGGAGTATTAATTTCCATATAATCATCATTATCATGAATCTCTCTCCAGAATTTTTCTAATTCCCTAAAAATTATCATTCCATTTGGCAGCCAGAAAGGTGCTCCTGGAGAAATCTCATTGAAAAAAAATAATTCTAATTCTCTTCCTAATCTTCTATGATCTCTCTTCTCGCTTTCTTCTAATCTTTTTAAGTAATCATTCAGTTCTTCCTTATTATTCCAGCAAGTCCCATATATCCTTGTTAATTGTTTATTTTTGCTGTCTCCTTTCCAGTAGGCTTGTGCAATCTTAATTAATTTAAATGCTTTAATTTCAGAAGTATTCTTTACATGTCCTCCTTTGCATAAATCCAAGTAATCTCCATGCTGGTAAAATTGAATTTTTTCTCCTTTAATATCATCTAATAATTCTAATTTATAATTCTGATTTTTTAATAATTTTATTGCATCTTTTCTCGACATTAAAATTTTCTTGAATTCAAGTTTTTTATTCGCAATTTCATGCATTTTTGATTCTATTTTATCTAAATCTTTATCTGTAATTTTTAGATTGTCAAAATCATAATAAAAACCATCTTCAATGCTCGGGCCGATTGCAAATTTAACATCAGCATAAAGTTCTCTTACAGCACTAGCTAATAAATGTGCACAAGAATGCCTTAGTTCATCAAAATTCATAAAAATATCTAATAATTGGATTATTTAAAATTAACTTTTCATAGCAAACTATTTAAATTAGTAATTATTTAAAAGATTATGAAAAAATTCATTTTAATATTAATTTTATTAAGTTTTATGCCGTTCGCTAGTGCAGAAATCAATTTATTAAGCAACATTGAAAATATATACAATGTAAATGAAAAAATTCCCTTAAAATTATCAATTAGCCATGGTGAGTTTATAGATGGTTTTGTAAAAGCTTCATTAATATGCGAAAAAACAAAAATGGAATTCTTCATAAGCCCGATTGCATTAAAAACATCGCAGCAGGAAATAAATATCCCTGAATTAAGATTAACAAAAAATATGCTCGGAAAATGTAGTTTGGAATTTTCATTAACAGATAACTCGGATATTTTAATTGAAAAGAAAACAATAAAGATCTTTGAGGTTAGCGAGAATCTAAATTTAGAACACAATTTAAACAAAGATAAACTTCTTCCGAATGAAGAATTGGAAATAACTGGAAATGTAAAAAATGTAAGGGGAGAATTAATAAATAATGGAAAGGTAAAAATATTTTTTGATGATATAGAATCTTCAGCAGATTTAAACAAAGGAAAATTCTCATATAATTACAGAATTCCAGGAAATATTAAATCAAACGCCCATTTACTAAAATTAAATTTTGAGGATAACAATGGGAATAAGGTTTTAAAAGAATCAGGAATAGGCGTTATCCCCAAGCCAAGCAAATTAAAAAATTTAGTTAATAAATTAGATTTTCTGCCGAAGGAAAAAGTCATCATAGAATCATTGTTATATGATCAGGCAGATGATATAATTGAAAATAATGCAAAGATAAAAGTTTATGATGCAAATAATGATTTGATTGCTGAAGGTAATAAAAAAGTTGAATTTACTCTTGATCAATATGCTCTTCCGGGAGAATGGATAATAAAATCAAGCACAGAAGATTTTAACATTGAAAGCAAGTTTAACGTTGGAAAAATAAAAAAAGTTGAAACTTATGTTGAAAATGGAATTGTTTACGTAAAAAATATAGGTAATACGGAGTTTGATGATAAGGTAAAAATTGAAGCAATTGGAGAAAATGGAAAAGAATTTTATGCAAATATAAAGATTGACCCAAAAGAATCAAAAGCAGTAAGATTATCTGATGAAATAAAACAAGGCGGATTATTTAATGTAAATGTAATTGCAAACAATGAAAAAAAATCATATTCAAATATAAATGTTCCCGAAAGCAATGATATATTATATTTAACAGGAAGAGTTGTTTCAGATACAGGAAATTTGGTTGTTGATAAGCCATATATTCCTTTAAGCATAATTGTATTCCTTGCATCATTAATTTTCTTCAGAAGAACAAGCAAGAAAAATTATGAAAAGAGATGGCAAAGAGATGCTCAAGAAGGATTTACAATAGCAAAGAAAATAGAGCAGGATAAAATGAAATCAGGGATAAAGCCAAGAAGATTTAAGATAGATGAAAATGAAGCAAAAGACTTCAGAGACAGAATGTTAAAGAATTCAGAAGAAAATAAAAACAATAATCAAGGGTATTTATATAAAAATCCTCCAAAAGACAAGGGAAATTTATTTGGGATGTTTGATTAATACTTTTAACTTAGAAAAAATATTTTTAGATTTTTCTTGAATTTCAGGAACATATTTTTCTAAAGGCAATAAAGAATTATCTTTGCTTCTGTTTCCATATTTTTCAAAGAAAGTAAATGTATTAATATCATACCTATTTTTATGATTTGGATTTTTTTCTTTACCATATCCTAAAGTAATTATTGCATAAGGAACTAAATTATCTGGAATTTCTAATTCTCTTTTTAACATTTCATTGTCAAAAGCCCCAACCCAGCAGCTGTCTATCCCCAAATCAGTTGCAATTAATAATATGCTTTGAATAAATGCGGCGCAATCCTGCTTGCAGTATAATTCTCCCCTAATCTTATAAAATTTCTTTACATATTCTTCATTTCCCAAAACAACTAAATGAACAGGAGCTTGACTCATCCATGATTGATTTAAGCTTGCAATTGCCAATGATTCTCGTTTTTCCTTGCTTTTAACAACAATTAAATTCCATTGCTGCAAATTACCTGCACTCGGAGAAAACGAAGCATAATTCAATATCTTTGATAAATCTAAATCATTTACATCTCTACTTAAGTATTCCCTGCAAGAATACCTCTTTTCCAAAACCTCAAACAAATCCATTTCAAAAACTTTAAATGTTAGTAAATATTTAAACTTTGCTATGAGGTATTTTAATATAGTAAACGTTTACTTGGAGCTTGAAAAAACAGCAAAAAAGCTTGAAAAAACAGATATTATTGTTAATTTCCTAAAAAATATAAGAAAAGATGAAATAAGGAATATAATCTATTTGTTAGAAGGAAGGGTTTTTCCAGAATATGATGAAAGAAAGATTGGAATGAGCTCAAGATTGGTTTTAAAAGTAATTGCTAATTCTGTTGGTATTTCATTAAATGAAGTTGAAGATAAATGGAAAGAAACAGGAGACTTGGGAAAAACTGCAGAATCATTAATCAAAAAAAGAAAACAAACAACATTATTTAAGCAGGAATTAACAATTAACAAGGTTATAGAGAATTTAAGAAAATTAGCAACATTTGAGGGAGAAGGAACAGTTGACAAAAAAATAAATTTAGTTGTTGAATTATTAAATTCAAGCGAGCCAGAAGAAGCAAGATTCATTATTTCTACAATAATGGAAGAATTAAGAATCGGTGTTTCAACAGGAATTATTAGAGACGGTCTAGCTAAATTATTTGAGATTAATGTCGATGAAATTGAAAAAGCATATAACTTAACAACAGATTATGGAGAAATTGCTGAATTAATTATTGAAAAAGGAATTAAGGAATTAGATAAAATATCATTAAAGCCTGGAATTCCTATAAAATCAATGCTTGCAGTATTATCTGAATCAATTGAGGAATCATTTGAAGCCTTAGGAAAACCATTGCAATTAGAAGAAAAATTAGATGGTTTTCGTGTTCAGATTCATAAGGATAAAGACATTAAAATATTTACAAGAAATTTAGAAGATATAACAAATCAATTCCCAGATATTTTAAAATTTGTAAAGGAAAATATTAAAGCTAAAAATTTTATTTTAGACGGAGAAGCTGTTTCCTATGATAAAAAAACAAAAAAACATCTTCCATTTCAGACAATTTCACAGAGAATTAAGAGAAAGTATGATATTTATAAAATGGTTAAAGATTTTCCAATAGAACTTTTTTTATTTGATGTTGTTTACTGCAATGGAAGAAGCTTGATAAATGAGTCATTAATAAAAAGAAGAGAAATTCTAGAAAGCATAACAAAACAGGAAAAAGGAAAAATTGTTTTAACTAAAAAGTTAATTACGGACAATGAAGCTAGAGCAAAGAAATTCTTTGAAGATTGCTTGAAAGAAGGAAATGAAGGAGTAATGATAAAAAACATTAATTCAAGCTATGTTTCGGGAAGATATGTTAATGGATGGATGAAATTAAAAAACATTCTTGAGCCGTTAGACTTGGTAATTGTAAAAGCGGATTATGGCGAAGGAAAAAGAACAAAATGGATAACAAGCTACACAATTGCATGCAAATCTGGAAATAATTTATTAGAAATCGGAAAAGTAAGCACTGGAGTTAAGGAAAAAGGAGATGAATTAACTTATAATCAAATGACAAATATGCTTAAACCTTTAATATTAAAGGAAGAAGGAAAAGAAATAATTGTAAAACCAAAAATAATAATTGAGATTGGTTATGAAGAAATACAAAAAAGTCCAAGTTACTCATCTGGATTTGCATTAAGATTTCCAAGATGCTTAAGATTAAGAAATGAAAAATCTTTAAATGAAATTAATACAATTAAAGATATTCAAAAAATTTATAATTCTCAAAGGGGTAAAAAAGAATAAAACTTTGTAGTGTAACTAGTATACTTAAAAATAAAAATCTTTATATATTAGCAAGTTTTCCTTATAAGAAGTAATAACAATACTATACTCAAGAATAATAAAAAAAGAGGGGGTTGAATTCCTGGGAGGGATATATAAATGATAGTAAAAGAAGATTTTTTAAATAAATTGCGTCAGTATTTCGGGTTAAATTTGTACGAAGCTAAAATTTGGACTGCATTGCTTTCTCGTGGTGTTTCTACGGCAGGTGAATTAGCAGACATAGGAAATGTTCCAAGATCAAGGGCATATGATATTCTTGAATCCTTGGAAAAAAAAGGTTTTGTCTTGATGAAATTAGGAAAACCGATAAAATACATTGCCGTTGATCCAAAAGAAGTTGTTGTAAGAGTGCAGAAATTAATGAGAGAAGATGCAGAAGAAAGAGTAAAAAATTTAGATAATTTAAGAGGAACTGATTTGCATAAAGAGTTGGAATTGCTGCACAAGCAAGGAATAGAATTTGTCGAGCCTACTGACTTAAGCGGAGCAATTAGGGGAAGGCATAACATTTATTCTCATCTTGATTTAATGGTAAGAAATGCGGAAAAAACAGTTACATTAATGACGACATCAAAAGGATTAATCAGAAAATCAGAAGCATTAAAAGGAGCCTTTGAAAAATTAAAAAAGAAGGGCGTAAAAATAAGAATCGCTGCTCCAATAACAAAGGAGAGTATGCAGGTTGCAAAGGATTTAAGCAAGTTTGCAGAAGTAAAACACGTTGATAGACTCGCATCAAGATTCTGTATAGTTGATGGAAAAGATTTGACATTTATGCTTATGCATGATGATAATGTACATCCGAGCTATGATGTTGGAGTCTGGGTTAATACACCATACTTTGCAAATGCTTTGGAAAACATGTTTGAATTAGCCTGGAAAGATATGAAACCTATGAATTCCGTAAAGGTTTAATATTTTATTTTTTATTTATATTTTGTCTTATTTCTTTATACAATTCATTTAATTTTTTGCTTCTTTCATCGATAATTTGAGAGGGTAATTGTTTCAATTTGCTTGCTTTTGTTCCATGCCTGGATGAAAATTTGCTTATGTTAATAACCTCTGGCTTAATCTCTTTAATTAAACTTAAAGTATCATTAAAATCCTTTTCATCTTCTAAAGGATATCCAACAATAATATCGGTAGCAATTGTTATTTCCGGAAATTTTTGTCTAAGTTTATTAACAATTAACTTAAAATTATTTACAGTATGAATTCTTTTCATGCTCTTAAGAACTTTCTCGCTTCCGCTCTGAACAGGAATATGCAAAAACTTTATTATTTTTTCATTTTTATAAGCTTGAATTAATTCATCTAATATCTTAATAATGTGCCATGGGTTTGCCATCCCAACTCTAATTTTAAAATCTCCTTCTAATGTAACTAATTCATTTAATAACTCTGCTAAATTAGTTTTAATATCAAATCCATAACATCCATTATCTTGGCTTGTTAAATAAATTGTTTTGCATTCGTTATTTACACATTCTTCCAAAGCTCTTTTTATATCCCCAATTCTATAAGAAATTAAATTTCCTCGTGCTAATTTAGTTGCACAAAAATCACATGAATTTAAGCAGCCCTGTCCAATCGGGATTATTCCAATGTTATTGTTTCTAATTACTGGAATCTTTAACCTATTTAATTCTTTTTTGTCTGAAAATTCATCATGAGGGTTTTCTAAAATGCTTGGGATTTTTAACAAAGAATTTGTATCAAAAACACTTAAAACATTAGGGACATATTTTCTTATATTGATAGTTTTTGTCAAGCATCCCCCCACAATTACTTTTTTCTCTTTAGATATTTTTCTTAGGTAATCAACTTCTTTGCTTTGAGTTTTATTCTTAACAGAACAAGTATTTACGATAATATAATCTGCTTCATTCTCATTATCAACTAAATTATATCCTTTTTCTTTTAACAACCCGCATATTGCTTCTGAATCAGAAATATTTGCCTGACATCCATAAGTTTTTATAAATATTTTATTCATTTTTCCATTTATTTATCCAGTCATCAAATTTAAGGTAAATTAAAACACTTCCGAATAATGTTCCAATGGTTCCAAATAATTTGTCATAAAAAACATCTGATTTAATATCTTGAAAATAATCAAAATACATTGTTGTGCCCAAAACTTTATCTCCATATTCCTGAAATAACTCCCATAAATGAACTCCAAATATCAAGGAAAAAACAAGTGCAAATACGGCAATTTCTTCTTTCCTTATTTCTTTATTGTAATTTTCCCTAATCAAATAATAAACAATTCCAAAGATTATTGTATAAGCGAATAAATTGGTAAAATGAGAGTAACTGTCAAAATCAATCGGCATTTTCTTAAAAAATAATGTTAATCCTGCACTTGTGAATAATAAGAATAAGATAAGATACTCAAAAAAATCAAGCAGGTTTTTGTTGTATTTATGAATCAAATATCCTCTATAAATAATTCTAGGAAGGATCATTAAAAAAGGAACTAAAAAAACCCATACTACCCCAAGATAATATTCTTTTCTTAAAAGTTTCATTATCCCGATTAAGAAAATACATAATATTGCCAGATTATAAATTAATTTGAGTAATTTCATCTTAAGTTCGTGTTTTTATCTTTTAACTTAATTATTTTTCTTAATCTTTTTTTCTCTTTAATTTTATTAAGAATTATTTTAAATTTTTCTTTGTTCTTTAATTTAATTAGTTTCTTTCTTTCTTTAAATTTTTTCAGAATTAATTCTAATTTCTCTTTGTTTCTTAATCTAATATTTTTAAATTTCTCAATAAGATTATGCCAGTAATTTCTTATCATAAAAAAACCCAATAAAGAACCAGAGATTCCAAAA
>Ga0194120_10005519_pt1 | contig 18572 bp, 15 predicted proteins | sample TA2MahCa65mmetaG_FD_148642 | JGI IMG/M metagenome (GOLD analysis project Ga0194120, IMG submission 148642) | Freshwater microbial communities from Lake Tanganyika, Tanzania - TA2015019 Mahale Deep Cast 65m | ecosystem: Environmental > Aquatic > Freshwater > Lake | place: Tanzania: Lake...
TTTTGCCTGGGGCTGCGTTGCTCCTCGGTCACAGCCCCACTGGCGGGGGATGCTCGCTCGTCGCGCCTTGCCCCAGGCCAAATTGGGCGCAACGAACGTGAGCGTATTTACGAAACGGACCACTAAGATGAGCGCTGACTTTGGCAATGAGCCGTTTTAACAATCTCGAATTCGGCGACCAGCGGGAGGAGCACTCGGCTTCACGGGCGGAATTGAAGGACGAGCAATTCTATCTGGCCGAAGCCAAAACCGCATTTGCTGCGGGCCGGTTTGAGCAAGCACTGCGGCATTTCGCCAAGGTCTTGGAATTCAGCCCGAAGCATCCCGCCGCCTGGGCCGGCCAGGTCCGGATGTTGATCGAGTTGGGGGAATTTCGAGAAGCCAAACTCTGGGCGGACAAAGGCCTGGAACTGATCCCGGACGATCCCGAATTGCTCGCGGCCAAGGCCGTCGCCCTGGCTCGGGACGGGGATCTCAGCGCGGCCCTGATCTTTTCGGACGCGGCCATCGAGTCGCGCGGCCAAACGCCTTACGTCTGGCTGGCTCGCGACGATGTCCTGCTGGCCCGCCGGGAAAAGCGCGCCGATTTCTGTTTTGAGAGGGCGCTGGGTTTGGTCGGCCCTGCCCAGAATTCATTCGAGCAAGCGCGGCAATTGGATCCGCAATGCCAACCCTCTCCGTCCGAACGGGCGCAAGTTTCCGAAAACACCCTCGCGACGCGCTTGCGCGGCTGGTGGAGGCAATGGTTCCAGCGATGAGCATGTCCAGGCTCGATCAATTGATTGGCGCCGCGACCGAGCAGGAAGCGTCCGACCTGCACCTGGTCGTCGGCGTGCCGCCGGCTTTCCGCATCAATGGCGACATTCTCTTGTCGGACGAAGACGCGCTCACGACGGAAGCGGTCACGGAGATGGCGTTCAGTTTGTTGAATTCGGATCAGCGCGAGAAATTCGAGCGCGACTGGGAGCTTTGCATCTCGGTGCCCCATACGGTTGCAGGCCGGGTGCGCGTGACGCTTTACCGCCGAAATGGCGGCCCGGAAATGAGCCTGCGTTTTTGCGGCCATCGCATGCTGAGCCGCGAGGAGCTTGGACTCCCGGCCAAGATCGACGACCTGGCGCGCAAGCCCAACGGATTGGTCCTGATCACCGGCCCCACCGGCGCGGGCAAGACGACGACGCTCAATTACATGGTGGATCTGATCAACAGCGAGCGCCGCTGCAAAATCGTCACCATCGAAGATCCGATTGAATACGTGCATGAAAACAAACGGGCGATCACCGTGCAGCAGGAAGTCCTGACCGATACCCATTCGTTCACGCGCGCTTTGATCCACGTCCTGCGGCAGGATCCGGACGTGATCGTGGTCGGTGAAATGCGCGATCACGAAGCGATTTCCGCGGCTTTGACCGCCGCGGAGACCGGACACCTGGTCTTGGCGACGCTGTACTCGCCGACGGTTTCGCACGCGTTCGAACGGATCATCGGCGTGTTCGAGGGCAGCGCCCGACGGCAGATCATCCTCCAGTTGGCGAATTCGTTGCAAGGAATCATCTCGCAGGATTTGTTGCCGTCGGCGGACCGCGCACGGCGAGTGCTCGCTTATGAACTGCTCGTCGCCACAAGCGCGATCCGAAATCTGATCCGAGAAAACAACCTGCACATGCTTGAAACCACGATCCAGACCGGCGGCAAAGATGGAATGGTCCTGATGGATTCCTGCCTGCACGACCTGTACTGCCGCTGCCTGATCAGCTACAACACGGCCTTGAGCCGCGCGCGAAATCCGGACCGCATGGCGAAGCGGGCCGGGTAAAGGCGCGTTTGTAAAGTGGGAGCCTTCGATGAAGGTGGGGCGAGACTCCCTGCCGAGCCAATGCCATCAAGGGAAGCTGCCTTGGTCTGATTACCATGCTCACGCCCCATGAACCAGACAGGGCAGTCCGTCCCGGCGAGCCGCTCGACGTGCGTGGGACACGTTCGACTCGGCTCGCTGGGGACAGGCTCACCCTACCGTCAGGTTCAGGGGAAGGCTCGCAGGAGCGTCGCCCACCGCCGGTAACTTAGAACCCGCCGACTTCCATTGACAAAGCCCGCGCTGGACCGCCTTCGCGTTCCTGGAGCGTCAACCGACCTCCGGCGTAGCTCAGCCGGCCAACGCCTTTGTAGTCCTTCGGAATCTTGAACAGGAAACACGCATAGCGCTTGGCGATCGTTTGGCCGGCGTCCAGATACTCGTAGAGAGTTCGCCCAAAGATGCGGCCCTTGGCCACGAGGATCGGGAATGGTTGGTGCAATCCCGTCGTGCCGAATTCGAGGCCGCGCGCCGCGGGCTTGGCATTCTCGGCGTGCCGCCAGGCGTTGAACCACGGGTATTCCGACGTTTTCCAGAGATACCCAATCAACAGTCCCTGGGCCGGACTGCTCGCGGTCGTCCACCCATATTCCTCGTCGAGGGTGTAGGACACGACATTCGGATTGTGATCGCGGGTCAGAAAGCGAAGGTTCACGGGCTGGCCGTCCTGGCGCGCTTCCGGCCAGACCACGGCGGGCTCTTCGGGATTGGGCAACGGACTGTTCTGCATGAAGCCGCGGCGGGCGTTGGCGTCCACGACTGTGTGCTCGTCCAGAAAAGGCGGCCCGATTGTCGGGTGCTGAACCATATTGAACACGCGGCCCAGTTTGTTGAGGTTCGTGACTTCTTCATGCACGATGAAAAAAGCATCGCGGACGGAGAGTTCGATCCGGCGCTGCACCTTCAATCCGGCCAGAGGCAGCGTCGCGGTCATCTCGCCCTGGTTTTTTCCATCCTTCGGCTTGGGCGTCTGAGTGATTTGCCATTCGACGCGCGACGCTTCTCCGTGAAAGGGCATGCCGTTTTTCTGTTCGGCTTCGGAGGGCGCGCCCCACCGATCCAGGCAAAGAAAATGCCCCATCGGCCGAGGCTCAACGCCTTCGCCTTTGTTTCCCCATTGCAGCGGGTTCAAAGGTTGAGTGCGCAAATGGAAGTCCGTGATGGAGCCGCCGGCGAGGTCCACGATCAACTGGGACGATTGCCCCTCGAACACTAACGATCGCCGGCCATTGATAATCGTGTCGGCGCGGCCAATCGTGGCGAGAAGGAGAAGCGTCAACAGAATGCGCATGGGAAAAAATTGTTTGTTTCGGGCCGAACATCTCATCCCCGGTTGGAGAACGCAAGGTCCCGCCAGCTTACTGTGCAGAGCGTGGGATTGACGACAGATCGACCGGAGAACCGTAGCGCAGATTTTCAATCTGCTGTATCGCCGATTTCCAATCGGCAGGGCGCCGGCAAGTCCCAGCGTGCTCGGACTGGGAGACGCCCCGCAGAATACAATTCTGCGATACGGCAGAGTGCAACTCTGCGCTACGAGCTTTGTCGTCCATCCCGCGGACCAAGCAGTACTGTAATCCGCTGTGGCGTAGCGTTACGACATGAGACGATTCATGCGTGGACTTCAAGGGTTGGCGCCGGCGGTGGCATTGGGCTGCGCGTTCTAGATCGGAATTGTCTCTCGCTTTAATGCTGGCTTAATGCACTTCAGTGTAGATTAGCGCCATGAAATCGACATTGCTCTCTCTTAAGGCCGCGACGGTCGGTGTCGCGTTGAGTTTCGGAATTGCCCTCCTGGGCCAGAACGCGGGTGTTGCGAGTCGCGGGGATGGCCCGCCGCCGCCGCCCCCACCTGAGTTCGATGGGCCGCCGCCGTTTGGTTTTGGGCCGGGAGGTCCCGGAGGGCGCGGCGGTCCGGGGCGCGGTGGATTCGGCGGCATGGTGCGGCAGGAAACCAAATTGGTGAAGCAGTTCGACAAGGACGGGAACGGTCGCCTCGATGCCGCGGAGCGAAAAGCCGCGCGCGAATTCCTCCAGCGCGAAGGCGTGGCCGGCCGCGGCGGACGTCGCGGCGGTCCTGGATTCTTCGGTCGCGGCGGAGAAATGGAACCGCCCCAGCCCGGCCCGAAGGTTTCGCCCGCGGATGTAAAATCTTTTCCCGGCGCGCCGCTCTACGACGCGCAGACGTTGCGGACTTTCTTCCTCGAATTCGAGGAAGCGGACTGGGAAAAGGAACTCGTCGAATTCCACAACACCGACGTCGAAGTGCCCGCGAAACTGACGGTGGACGGCAAGACCTTTCAGGATGTCGGCGTTCATTTTCGCGGCATGTCGTCCTTTGGCGTCGGCGAAGGACGGAAACGTTCCCTGAATCTTTCGCTGGATCTTGTTCGCGAACAGCAACAGATCGGCGGGTATCGCACGCTGAATCTGCTCAATTCCCACGAAGACCCGACGTTCCTGCGCACGATCCTCTATCATCACATCGCGCGCGAGTATATCCCGGCGCCGAAGGCCAATCTCGGGCGCGTCGTCATCAACGGCGAGAGTTGGGGCATCTATGTCAACGTGCAGCAGTTCAACAAGGATTTCGTCAAGGATTGGTTCGGCACAACTAAAGGCACCCGCTGGAAAGTTCCGGGCAGCCCCGGCGGCCGCGGCAGTCTCGCTTACCTCGGCGACGACCTCGCGCAATACAAGCGCGTCTATGAAATCAAATCCAAAGACGATCCCAAGGCGTGGGCGGATCTGGCCAGGCTCTGCAAGGTCCTCGATCAAACCTCCGCCGATAAATTGGAAGAGGCGCTCGCGCCGCTGCTCGACATCAATGGCGCCTTGAAATTTCTCGCGCTCGAAAACGCTCTGGTCAACAACGACGGCTATTGGATTCGCACGAGCGATTACAGCATTTACCAGGACGAACAGAAGCGCTTCCACATCTTCCCGCACGATGCGAATGAAACGTTCAGCCGTTCCGGTGGACCTGGGTTCGGTGGCCGCGGCGGGCCCGGTGGATTCATCCGACGCGGAGGACCGGGTGAACCTCCTCCCGGAGGCGGTCCTCAAGACGTGTTGATCGGCCCTGGCGGGCCGGTTGGACCGGGCGGGCCTCCGGCTTTCGGCGGCGGACCGCGAATCAACGGCCTCGAACTCGATCCATTAATCGCGGCGAACGATCCGAACAAACCGCTGATCTCGAAATTACTCGCCGTGCCATCGCTGCGCGCGCGCTATCTCGGCTACGTGCGCGACATCGCCGAAAAATGGCTCGACTGGAATCGGCTCGGCCCCATTGCCCGGCAGTATCACTCGCTGATTGCCGCGGAAGTGAAATCGGACACGCGCAAGCTCTCCACGACCGAAGCTTTCAGCAAGAGCCTCACGGATGATGTTCAAGGCGGAGGTTTTGGCCCAGGCGGGCGCGGAACCATCGGCCTAAAGAGCTTCGCGGATCAACGCCGGGCGTACCTGCTCAAAGCAACACAAGCGCTCTCCGGGAAGTAGCCACGGGCCAGCCAATCTTATCGTGCCCTTATGCTTGGACTCTTCACGTTTCCCGTGATGAACCAACCCACCCCTTCGCCCCTTTCAGGAGGGGAACTGGGCCCTGCGACGCCGCATAGATCTCCCCTCCTGGGAGGGGAAGCGGCGGGTTCATGGGTGAGAAATGCTTGGCTGCGCTCCTCAGCCTTTCTTGCCGCTTTCGCGGTGATCCTTGTCGTGACGCGCGCGGACGAAGCCAAGATTCTCCTCCGCCAGCTTGGCACGAACACTCTTCTCCAAGTGCAGGGCGACGGCGATGACGATTGGCGCATCCAGGCTTCGGACGATTTGGCCACGTGGACCCACTTCACGGCATTCGGCACGCTGCTGTCCGGTGGCACCAACGCTCCATCACGCTCTCTGAGCCGTTTGACTGATCGCCACCGATTTTATCGCGCGGTGAAGACCGAAGGGCTTTTCGATCCCACGCTGCTGCGAACCCTCAGCCTCACCTTCACGCAAGCCAACTGGCAATCCTTGCTGACCCGCGGCCGGACGACCGGCTCCAACACCCTCGGCACGCTCGTGATGGACAACGGCGCGACCAATCTCGGCGTGGGCATCCGTTACCGGGGGAACACTTCCTTCACCATGAGCGGCACGAAGAAATCGCTGAACATCGAGCTGAATTACACGAATTCCGAGTCCCGGTTGATGAAGTACAAGACCATCAACCTGAACAATGCGGCCGGTGATGAGACGATCATGCGCGAGCCGATCTATTTCAACACGATGCGGAAATATTCCGTTTCGCCCCTGGGCAGCCTGGTGAAGCTCAACATCAACGGCGAGTATTGGGGCCTCTATTCGTTTGTGCAGCAGGAGAACAACGAATTGATCAAGGAATGGTTCGCCAGCGACCGCGGCGATCGCTGGCGCGCGCCGAACATCGGAGGCGGCACCGGCGGCGCTCCCGGCGGCGGGCGGCCTGGCGGCGGCGGAGGGGGATTTTCCAGCGGTCTTTCGGCGTTGAGCTGGCTGGGCGCGGACGTCGCCGCGTACCGGTCGAGCTACGAATTGAAGACCGACAATTCCACCAACGCCTGGGAACGCCTGGTTCACGCCATCGATGTGCTCAACAACACGCCGGCGGATCAATTGCGTGACAAAGTCGAGGACGTGCTCGCCGTGGACAACTGGCTCTGGTTCCTGGCGGTCGAAAACGTCTTCGCGGACGACGACAGTTATTTCAACAAAGGCGCGGATTACGGATTCTACTACGAGCCGGAAAGCGGCCGCATTCATCCGGTGGAGCACGACGGCAATGAAGCCTTCGTGGCGGGTGACGTTCAACTTTCCCCCGTGCAAGGCGCAGGCCTCACCACTCGGCCGGTCCTTTACCGGCTGCTGGGGGTCCCGGAATTGCGCCAGCGATACCTCGCGCACATGCGCACGGTGCTGAAGGAATCGTTCAATCCCGCGGCGCTGACCCCGGCCATCGTCCAATTCTATACGCTCAGTATCGAGGCGATCATTGCGGATACGAAGAAGAATTACACAATGACGGCCTACGCGAACGACCTTGCCGCGCTGAAAACCTTTGTCACCAATCGCTGCAACTTCCTCACGAATCACGCGGAACTGCGGCCGGTCGCGCCTCGCATCGTGGCCGTGTCCGAACCGGCTTCGCCTTCGGCCGGCGCCCCGGTGGCCGTCACCGCGGACGTGCAAGCTTCGGCCGGCGAGGGCATCGACTCCGTGTGGCTCTATTTCCGCGCCGGTTCCGCGGGGAAATTTTCGCGCGCGCAGATGTTCGACGACGGGGCGCACGGGGACGGCGAGCGAGGCGACGGAATTTACGGCGGAGCCACAGCCAGTTTTCTGGCAGGCGCCAAAGTCCGCTATTACGTCGAAGCGCGTTCCAGCAACGCGGTTAAAGCCTCCAGCTTCGCGCCCGCGCGCGCGGAACAGGAAACCTACAGCTTCCGCGTGACAACTTCGTCCGGCGGGGTCTCGCCCGTTGTCATCAGCGAATTCATGGCGGACAACGCCAAAACGCTCGCCGATCCCCAGGGCGATTACGACGACTGGATCGAACTGCGCAACGTGACGGATGTGGAGGCGGATCTCACGGGCCGTTATCTGAGTGACGATCCGCGCAATCCTCGCAAATGGCAGTTCCCGGCCGGAACGAAGATTCCTGCCCGCGGGTTTCTGATCGTCTGGGCGGATGAAGACGGAACGGCGGCGGCCGGCTTGCACGCCAATTTCAAGCTCTCCGCTGAAGGCGAACAAATCTTCCTCGTGGACAGCGACGCCCATTACAACGCGCTGCTCGACTCGGTTACATTTGGCCCGCAGCAGACGGACCTTTCCTGCGGCCGGCCTGGAGACTATTCGAGCGCGTTTGAAATCCTGCAGCCCACGCCGGGGGCCGGAAACCGGGTTCCTTGACAAAATCAGAAGAGGCGTGAGTCGCAGAAGCCCAGCGCGGCTGACGGCGCAGCCGATTGGTTACGTTGCTCCTGCCCGGTCGCGTAGTATGATCGCTTCCGGGAATGGGATTTGCTAATTTCGCGACGTATGGTTTCGCATGTGGAGACAACAAATTCAGACTTCGGCGGCTTTGGGAGCTTTGGGCGGATTGGGCCGCGTATCCGGGCGGCTGGTTGGAAGGTCCGGATGTTCGTATGCCTTTCCGCGTCAGCCACCGCGATGCTGGCTGCCGAACCGGCGGATGATTCATCCGTTTCCGGATCGGGAGCGGCGCCGGATATCGCCTACCAGAACTACCGGCGGGCGAGTTCTCCGTGGTCGATTCACGTGGTGCGCGTGCCCCTGGGCAAATCGCCGTTTCGAGTGTGCGCCGTGCATGCGGGAGGGCACGCGGTGGGGTTGGGACGGCTCAGCGACCAGACGCGGATTTTGGCCTCCGAACACGCCACACCGATGGCCGCGATCAACGGCGACTTCTATCAACGCGGCGGGCCGTACGCGGGCGATCCGCGCGGGCTGCAAATTGTCGAAGGAGAAATGATCAGCGCGCCTTCCGGCAGCGTCAGCTTCTGGATCGATGCCCTGGGCGAACCGCACGCCACGAACACGGCCTCGCTTCTCGAAGTCACCTGGCCCGACGGCAGGACCGCGCGCATCGGATTGAACGGAGGCCGCTCCTCAAACGAAATCGAGCTTTACACACCCGCAATCGGGCCCTCCACGCAGACCAGCGGAGGACGCGAACTGGTCCTGGAGCCGCGCGGAAACACGCTCTGGCTGCCGCTGCGGCCCGGCCGCATCTACCCGGCGCGGATTCGCGAGGTCCGCGAAACGGGCAACACGCGCCTGCTCCCCGGAACGATGGTCCTGTCAATTGGCCCGAGCCTGGCCCGGCGCGCTCCCCGGCTGCAAAGCGGGGACGAGTTGGTGATTTCCACCGCGACCTCGCCCAATTTGCGCGGCGCGCGAACCGCCCTGAGCGGCGGCCCCCTCCTGGTGCGCGACGGAAAGCGCCAGCGCATTCAACCGGCCGATTCGGATTCTTATGAATTCACTTCCATGACCGAACGCCACCCGCGATCCGCCATCGGCTGGAATGAGAATTCTTTCTTTCTCGTCCAGGTGGATGGCCGGCAACGCAATCTCTCCGTGGGGATGACCCTGACTGAGTTGGCCGCGCTCATGGTTGAGCTGGGCTGCCGGGAAGCCATCAATCTCGACGGCGGCGGATCGGCGACTCTCTGGTTTGATGGCCGGGTTCGGAATCGTCCGTGTGACGGATACGAGCGAGCGATCGCCAATTCCGTGGTGGTGATCAAAAAGAGCGCCAGCCTGGCGGCTCCGGATCGAACGGGCGCGGCGTTGTCGGGGCGGTAATTCGTTAAGAGCCTGTCTGAAAACTGTCTTCTGGGTGGAACAGGCCACCGGCCTGTTGCGGCGGGCTACCAGCCCGCCGGGCCTTTTGGCGGCAGGTTGCCGCCAAACACGGGCTGGTAGCCCGTTCCACCCATTTTTCAGACAGGCTCTAAGTGAGTTGAATCGTTAGATCGTTAAATCGGTTGAATGAGGCAACAACTTCCAGGCTCGGACCTTGAACTTGAAACCTGAAACTTTGAACTCCCAGCGCGGGCGAAGCGTGCATTCATTTGGTTGCGGCGTCAGCCGCGCTGGGGACGGCGGTCGCCAATCCCAAGGGGATTGCGTCCTCCAGCCCTGGGTCGCGAGGAACGAGCTGCCCTGGGTAAAGCGAGCGAGATGGAAGCAAACCCGAAGGGGTTGCGTCTCTTCCTTGGGCCGAATCAGACTACGAGTCTGCGTTGCACGGGTGGCCGCATTGACGTTGGGAATTTGCGCCGTTTGCGCCGGGGAAAACACCTCGACCGAGGACGTGTTCGCGGTTCATCCCGTCTGGCAAATTCAGATTGAGGTCGCGCCGCGGGACCTCGAAAGCCTGCGCGCCGAAAGCCGGAAATACGTCCGCGCCAAGGTTCGTGTTCAGGGCCAGACTTTCGCCGACGCCGGGCTGCACTTGAAAGGCGCGTCCGGCAGTTTCCGCCCCATCGATGGCAAACCGAGTTTGACGGTGGACTTCGACCGTTTTGTGCCGGGCCAAAACTTCCGCGGTTTGACGAAGCTTCATCTCAACAATTCGGTCGAAGATCCGAGTTATCTCAAGGAACAGATCGGGACGGAATTGTTCCGCCCCGCGCAGATGCCGGTTCCGCGCGTGACTCACGCCCGCGTGGAGTTGAACGGGCGTCCGGTCGGTTTCTATGTCTTGAAGGAAGGCTTCGCCGAGAGTTTTGTCGCCCGAAACTTCCCGCGCGCGGACGGACATCTGTATGAACCGGAGGAAGGCCGTGACGTGGACCAGCGCATGAAACGTCAACTCGGACCCGACTCGGCCGACGATCAAAAGGCTTTGAAACACCTCGCTGCCGCCGCGTCCGAACGCGATTTGCACCGCCGTTGGCAACGCTTGAACGCGGCGCTCGACCTGGAGCGATTCCTGAGCTTCATGGCCATCGAAATCATGATTGGCCACTGGGACGGCTATTGTCTGGGCCGAAACAACTTCAGGATTTACCACGAACCCGGCGCGGACCGGATCGTGTTCCTCCCGTCCGGCATGGATCAAATCTTTGCGAAGGCGGATTTGGATTGGAAACCGAAGATGCGAGGTTTGGTTGCGCGCGCGCTCCTGGAAATCCCGGAAGGCCGCAAGCAGTATGAAGCGAAGTTCAGGGCGCTGTTCCAGTCGCTGTATTCGTCGGAGCGGCTGACCCGTCGAGTGACTCAGCTTCTGGCTGAATTACGGCCGTTTCTGAAAGCCAGCGAGGTTGAAGCCGTAGAGCGGGAAGCCGCGGAGCTTTGTGCTCAAATTCGCGCCAGAGAAGTCAGCCTTCGGTATCAATTGAGCGAACCGGAGCCCGCATTTCCGGATTTCCAGAATGGCCCGGCCTTGCTCGGCGGATGGAAGCCGGTGGACCCGCCGCGCGGAGGCCAGATGCAGGAAGCGAAGACCTCGGAGGGGAAGCCGGCGCTGAAGATCTCAGCCGGGCCAAGAACTTCAGCGTCCTGGCGAACCACCATTCGGCTGGCTCCTGGGCGATATCGGTTTCGCGGTGAAGCCAGGGTCACCGGCGTGAATCCGCTGCCGTTTGGCGAGAACCACGGCGCACGGCTGCGGGTGGCTGACCGGGCCGGCGCGTCGTCTAAGTTGATCGGCAGCAGCGCCTGGAAGACCTTGGAGATGGACTTTGAAACGCACGCGCCGGAGGAAAAAATTGTGCTCATGTGCGAGCTTCGCGCCAGCGCCGGTGAAGCGTGGTTTGACAAAGATTCGCTGGTCATTATCCGATTGCCGTGAATGGACGATAACCATGGCGAAGAACCCAGCCCCCGCCCCTCCCTGGAGGGGAGCTTCGTTTTTCCCGGGTAGTTTCAAGTTCCCCTCCTGGGAGGGGCGAAGGGGTGGGTTCGTGCAGATGCATCTTAACCAATGTTCAGCGCGGCGTCTGGTATAGCGCGTGCTGGTTTCTGGAGGCTGTTGGATGATGCTCCGGGCTTAAGAGAGAGATTATGAGACGAAAGAAAACTGCTTTTACGCTGATCGAGTTGCTGGTGGTGATTGCGATCATCGCTTTGCTGGCGGGAATGCTCCTGCCGGCCCTGGCCGCGGCCAAAGCCAAAGCCAAACGAATTGCTTGCGTGAACAATCTGAAGCAAATGAGCCTCAGCTTCCGGATTTGGGCCGGCGACAACGCCGACAAATATCCCTGGAACCTCTCCGTCACGAACGGCGGAAGCCTCGATTCGGCCGATTGGATGGATCACTTCCGCATCTGCTCGAACGAACTGGCTACCCCCAGCATTCTGCTTTGCCCGGCGAATACGAAAAAGAGGGCCGCGATGAACTGGGTCTCCGCTTCGGGCGACGCCCACGTCAGTTACCTGATCGGACTGAACTCCAGCGAGGACCGTCCGCAAACGATTCTCCTGGGAGATTTCAACGTGACGGGCGGCGACGGTGGACTGGACCCCAGGTGGAGCATTTATCTGGGTTCTTCGATTGATGCGGCCTGGGATCGAACACTCCATGTCCGCAAGGGTAATCTGGCGCTGGCCGACGGCAGCGTCCAGCAAACGAAGACCGCCAACCTGCGCGCCCAAATCAGCGCGGCGCTCGCGTCCGGACTGACGAACGTCGTGCTGTCAAAGCCGCGGGGGATCTTTTAGCCTCGCGGACTCGATCTGCGCGATTGGCCATCGGACTCAAATGCAACAGGAGCAAACGGAGATAACGCAGGAATGGCGACCAGCATCTAGTCCCGGCTTTCACCGCTCTGGTCGCGAAAACCGGATGAAGCCGAGACCACACGCGGCCAACAGATAATCATGCGTTATCCAAGGCACGTGGAGATCACCGCTGCGCTGATCGCTTCCGCAGCACTCGCCGTCGTCGTTCTTTCTTCCTGCGAGTTCGCGCCGCGAGTGGATCGGAAACTCCATTCCGGCATTGGACGGGCTTTGGCGGCGGAGGCCTTGAGCCTGTTGGGACATGGAGGACAAATCACCGTCATTACGCGCGACACCGAGGCTTTCCGGCAACCGGCGCTCGACCTCCTGCTGGCCAGTTTTCAACGTGAAGCTCGCCGGGCTCAGGCCGCGATTGCCGGAACTCAGTTGATCCAGGCCGATCCGATCCGGCCTGCGGAAGTTCCTTCCGGTGATTTTTTTGAACTGATCCGGCGCACGGCTGCGGGCAACGTAATCAGCCCCAGACGAGCGGGACCCTTAACACGGGGGGCCGATGAGCAATTCCAACGAACCAAAAACTGTGCGGACCGCAGCCTTCAGGCTGCTTCCAGCCCCGGTCCGGAGTTTGGCGTTGAAGCGGCCTAAAGGCCACGGTCCGAGGAGACGGTTCATGGGAAGTGTGCAGGGCGCCGTGGCCATGGGAACTTCCCCTGAACCGCCTCAAGCCGGATGCGAAACTTTGTCCCGTACGGGACATGCTTTTTGTCATTTCTCGGTTCATAGTCCTCAGGTGCGCCCTTTGGGCGACGGTAGGGCTGCGTTGCCGCGCAGCCGATCTTCGATCGATTCGGCGGCGCGGCAGCACCGCCCTACCATCGACGGTTTCACCCGGGCCGATCTGCTCGTGACGCTGGCCACGTGCGCGGTGCTCGCGGCCCTGGTGATCACGCCGCTCAACGTGGCCCGGAACAAAACGCGCCTCAAGGCTTGCACGGCGAACCTTCAGCAAATTGGCCGCGCGGTTCTGCTTTACGCCGACGATCACAAAGCGACCTTGCCGGGGCCGACCCGCGCGCACCCCGGAGATTTCTGGTGGTGGTACAAGGAACAGGTCAAGAGTTACCTGGGGTTGACGGGTGCTTCCTCTCCGAATGACCGCGTCTTTGCCTGTCCGGCGGACCGGGGTTACTCCGACCCGCAGCCGTTCTGCCTGAGTCCGCGATTCGACTACGGGAGTTACGTGTTCAACGGCGTGACTTTGCTGGGGGCGCCGAATATCGCAGGCTGGAAACTGCCCGCGGTAAATCAACCGCGACGCACGCTCCTGCTCATGGAATGGGCCGCTCACGCTCCCTTATCCTGGCATCGCAGCAAGACCGGCAAAGCCAACGCGCCTTTTTACTGCGACGCGAAAAGCGTGGTCGCTTTCGCGGACGGGCACGCGGGGCTGACCAAGATTTATTACGACGGATACAACGCAGCCTACACGCGCGATCCGATTCCGGGCTATGACTACAAATATAGCGGGCGTTAACTCCAAGTTTCGAGTTTCGGGTTTCGGGTTCAAAGTTCGATGTTCGATGTTCGATGTTCAAAGCTCCCGCGGTTCAACGTTGGTGACTGCTGGCCTTGATTCCGGCTCAACTCCATTCCACGTAATGCAAACTTCATTCAGACTGGTCCTGGCTGCCACCTTGCTGGCCACTGGCCTCTCGGCGAGGGCGGCGACGATGGTAGGCCTCTGGAAACCCATCTTCAAAGGCGTCGATCATTCCGCCAGCACGAACCTCCCGGGCGGCGATTTCCCAAACCGCCAGGTCGTCCATGCGTTCCGCGTAGACCTGACCGACCCGGATATCCGTTTCTTCACGACGCCCCGCATCTCCAGCTATTCGGCCGGCGTGCGGGAAATCGGCGCTCTTACGATGAGCGACTTCTTGAAGACTTACAAAGTGCAGGCCGCGATCAACGCGAATTTCTTCAGCGGGCGCAACTATTACCTTCCGGCGTACACGCCGATGGACGTCTATGGCTTGCAGATCAGCGAGGGCGTGGTGGTGTCGGCCCAGGACGGGCGAGATCACGCGGCGACGATTCTTTTCGACGCGAACAATCGCCCCACGGTCCTGCACACAAACTGGCCGGCGGCCAGCGTGGCGGATGTTTTCACGGCCATTTCGGGAAATTACCCCCTCGTGGTGAACGGGAGAAATATCGTGAATCGCTCTGCGGCACGCGAAGTCGAGCCGCGCACCGCCTTCGGCATTTCGCAGGATCGCCGCTATCTTTACCTCGTGGGCATCGATGGCCGGCAGTCCGGATACAGTTCCGGCGCGAACGATTACGAAACGGCCGGCTGGCTGCTGCTGCTGGGCGCGCACGATGGCGTGAACATGGACGGCGGAGGCTCCACGACGCTCGTGATCGAAGACAGCACCGGCGTTCCCAAGCGGCTGAATCGGTCCAGCGCCGTCGCCGATTCGGGCCGCGAGCGAACGGTCGGCAGCCATTTCGGCATCTTCGCCAAACCGCTGCCCGGCTTCATCAATGATGTCGCCGCGGTTCCCGACGACACCACCGCCCGGATCACGTGGACCACGGTTGAACCGGCTACCTCCGAAGTGCAGTTTGGTCCCACGGCCGATTTCGGTGGCAGCTCAGGAATTCTCTCGGACCTCGTGACTCAACACGTCGTGGAACTCAAAGGCTTGAAGCCGAACACGGGCTATTATTATCGCGCCGTTTCCACCGCGAGATCCCAACAATACACTTCGCCGAACTTGTATTTTGTCACCACGAATTACGTGACGACGAATCAAATCTTTGGCCTCACGAACTCCTGGAAATTCACGACGGCCAACTTCGACGGGACCGATTGGACGAGCCGCAGCTACGACGATTCGGCGTGGAGCGGGCCGGAGCCGGCCTTGCTCTGGGCGGACGTGCGCGCGGCCGGGCCCAACGCGTTGGTTGAGCCGAAGAACACCGAGATGCCGGCCAATCCGCAAAACAGCGGCTACCCTCACGTCACGTATTATTTTCGCACCCGATTCAAGCTCGAGAATCTGGTGTCCGCCAGTTCCCTGGCATTTTCCGGTTACATCGATGATGGAGCGGTCTTTTACCTCAACGGAACTGAAATCCACCGGCTGCGGATGCCGGCGCGCGCCGACGCCGGCACATTGGCGACTGGCTATCCCTGTGACGGAGACGCTACGTGCCTCGACGAATTCACCGTCCCCGCAGACGTTGGAAATCTTGTTCTGGGCGAGAACGTCCTGGCGGTGGAGGTGCACAACTACAATCTTCGGAGCGCGGACATCACGTTCGGCGTTTCCATGCGCCGCATCGAACCGATCGCGCGCGCGGTGCGGCTGGCCATGGCGCGATCCGGCGGGACAATCACGTTGAGTTGGGACGGTGCTGGTTTTGTTCTGCAAACCGCCAATGCCATTGATGGTCCGTGGGCGGGCGTGGAAGGAAGCCCCGCCAGCCCCTTCATCGTCCAACCCGCGCCAACCAGCCGGTTCTTCAGGCTTCGGAAGTGAGCCGAAAACCGGGCGGACCGCAGCCTTTAGGCTGCTTCGGGCCCACTCCGGAGTCCAGCGCCGAGGCGGCCTGAAGGCCGCGGTCCGGACGAAACGTTCATGGGAAGTTTCCACGAATTCTGGATCGCGCATCGCAGCCATTAACGGAGAAGAACGAGCTTCGGCGCGCCAGCGTCTTGGAGTGCGGCAGTCTTCTGCCGCTTTAGGGCGGGTTTGGCGGATCGAAAGCGCCAGAAGACTGGCGCAGTCCAAAACCTGGCGGAACAAGAGGCGTTCATGGGAAGCTTCCACGGCCCGCAAGCCGTACGGCGCATGAACCTGGCGTGCGGAGCGCTGGTCTCCGCCCCGGCGCGTTTCCGTGACGCTTTGGGCTTCTGACACCCGTCAATTCCGCGTTCACAGCGGGAGGCCATCCTGGCGCATCATTGAGGATACGAAAATGAAACTGGAAACGGGAGTTCAGCCCACAAAAAACACGAAAGACGCGAAAGGTGAACCTGTTGAAGATCCAGAAATCTTCACGCGGTGGCTGAGGGGAATCGCGTCGGCCACGCACTTCGATTCTGTGTCTTTGGTGTGTTTCGTGGGCCTGCTCGCTCTTCTGTTGAACCTGGCCGCCTCCAACCAAGCCGGCGCGAAACAGGCCGCGGCGCCACCGTCCGCAGTTCAGCCCGGTGCAATCATGGTTCGAGTTGAACCGCGAGAGATCGACGACTTGCTGGCGAATCCCGGCATGGGTTGGCAAGCTTTCCACCATTTCGCTGACGACGATAAGAATCTCCAAGGCTTGCCCAGCGCGAGCGCGTATTTCCGATTTTACTGGCGCGAGATCGAACCGCGCGACGGCGAGATCGATTTCGCCAGGTTCGACGAATTACTCGCGCACGCCCGGCGCGTCGGCCAAAAGTTCGCCTTCCGGATCATGTGCACCGGCTCCGGCCAATACAGAGAAAAGGGAATGAAGCGGACGGTGAAGGACGGGCTGGGGTGGCGCGCGGATTGCCTCGGCGACCTGGGCGGCTTCTCAAAAACCTGGAATCACATGGACCATTTTAGCCTTGGGAGTCATTGACGCAACAACGCAAGCTCCAGCCGTGCGCCTGGCCATCGCTGGACGCGACGCGGAAGGGTGGTATCCGTTGAGCCATCTTGAGGTGACCCGATGAGAGCCAGACGCAGTTCTGACGGCAATCCGACGCCTCGAATTGCGTGCTCCACATCAGCACGATCACATCCGCCTCCTCCAACTCGCGGCCGATGGTCTTGTCCCAATCCTCTGGCAGCTCTAAGGAAGCCTCCAAACCGTGAGTGCTAGCCTGGCAAGTTTCCTCTGCCTCTGAGCGATGTTGTCCTTACTCCATTCGTCACAAGCCGCAACGTCGCGCGTGAGTCCATATTGGCTGATGCCAAAGATGGCTTTTTTGACCGTGAACGGCTTCTGTCCGAGATCCTTGTTCTTCCCCTGTTCGAGCAGGGCGTAATTCCCCAAACGATCCACGTAGCGCGCGTGCTCCTCTTCGGAAAATGTTTCTGACCAAGCTTCATCGAGACTGTCTGGCAGAATGTGCTCAATCGTGGATTCAGTTGCATGCCAACTGTCTTGCTGACTATGTTGGCGTTCCAAAGAGCAAAGCACATAGCGCATCAGTTGCTTGCCTTTCGTTGTGCAGGGCTGCCGAAAGACCTCGAAATCGGCTCGGAACTGAATGAAGAAGACCGTGTCTGGATCGCCAGCGAAACGCGCCAGAGTATCAAAACTGCCTCCACGAATGAAATCAATCCGGTCGGCCATGTATTCAATGTTCAGAATCCGCTTCGCGATGGTTTTGGGTACCACCGAGCCAAAATGCCTGAATGCCATTGCAGGTCTGGACTCCGGCTACCTCCATCTCCACCGGCATGCCGCTGGGCGTGGCGTGCTCCTGCGAATCGCCGCGACAGGAGTTGCGGCAAATCCGCTATTCAATCCGGCCAGAATACTCCCGCCGGAATTCCTCATAAACGATGCGCAGAACTTTTTGGCGATCTTCTGTCTCCTCAAAATTTGCCGTCATCTTGAGCACATCGTCCTTGCTGATGGACTGAACTTCCATGTCGATGAGGTATTGCCTCACTTCCTTTGAAATGTCGTCAATGACGAGGATCACCTTGCCGTCCTCAAAGCGCTCTTTGTCAAAGTTGACTTTGAGCTCTGCGAGGACCCTGTTCGCTTCGGATGCTGTGTGAATCTGCAGTTTCTTAACCTGGTAAACGACACCGAAGTTGGTTGATAGATCAACGCCTTTATCATGGGCAGATGTTCCAAGCAAATTGGTCGTTGCCATATCGCTTTCGAGCGCAGAGGCCTTCTCACGGATTGGCCAACTCAGCATCCGCGGGGCATCGAGCCGTTCCAGGTATGATCCCCTTTAGAGAAGTCATCTTCAAGTCGTCGTTCAGTCTCCTCTGCGCGCTCGGCTGCAAGTTGACGGACGCGGGAGATGTCCTTCTTCGTCCTTGGAGATTGACCGCAATCAAAGCGGCTGTCAGGCGAATGGGATGAGATTTGGCTGCCTTGTTCAGCATCGACAAAAGACGTTGTGAATCGCCTGATGATGAAAGGAACTGTGATGAAGGTTCAGCCAGTCCATACCGCGAATCGTATTGGAAAGTTGGACGGCCTGCGTTATCTGCTCAGCATCCTATGGGTCGCGTTCAGAATGGCCTGGTTCGCTTCCGCCTACGCCCAGACCGCGGCGCCAACGTTTGAATGCATCGGCCTGTATTGGAAGCCCGGTGACGTGGAGGGGCGCGCAGCGAGTGGCGTTTTGCCGGAAGCCCAAGTTCGCTACCGCGCGCCTGGAGACAGCAATTGGCGACAAGGCTACCCGTTGTGTTATGACGAACGCGACCAGGAATTCCGCGGGAGTTTGGTTCAGCTTCAGCCCGGC
>Ga0194120_10005520_pt1 | contig 18571 bp, 17 predicted proteins | sample TA2MahCa65mmetaG_FD_148642 | JGI IMG/M metagenome (GOLD analysis project Ga0194120, IMG submission 148642) | Freshwater microbial communities from Lake Tanganyika, Tanzania - TA2015019 Mahale Deep Cast 65m | ecosystem: Environmental > Aquatic > Freshwater > Lake | place: Tanzania: Lake...
GCCCGTTTCCAGTTCACCCGTCACCAGCTCCATGCCCGGTCACTCCGATCACCTGCAACGTATTGAATCTTATATCATAATTGGCCGCTTTCGTCACGAATTGGTGCGGCCATCTGGGAAATGCGGGGTTGAACGGGAATATGGCAATCAAGCAAAGCAGGCTTGCATTTTCGCAACACCAGGCCGATTCCTTGCTCCGAGTCGGGTTACTAACGCTATGATCCCCATGTGGACTCATTCCATTCACAGGTACCACAGGCTTGATCAAACACGCTCAGCGCTTTCGGCATGAAAAGAACCTGCCGCATTTGATACCCTGATTGCCGCTTTGATCGCCTAGTGGCCTTGTCTATGGAACCCAAGCTCGTCTCCCCGTTCACGCCTGTACCGCTGCACACGGGGAGCCGCGAGCCCGAGCCGACGCCGCTACGCCAGCCGCCGCAAAATTTCGAGGCCGAGCAAGGGCTGCTGGGCGCGATCCTGACCAACAACCACGCGTTCGAGAAAGTCTCCGACTTCCTGCAGCCGGAGCACTTCGCCGATCCGGTCCATGGCCGCATCTACGAGGCCTGCGGACGCTTGATCGAAAAGGGTCAGCTCGCCAATCCCGTGACGCTCAAGGCCTTGTTCGACCAGGACGGCGCGTTGACGGAGATCGGCGGGGCCCAATACCTGGTGCGCCTGGCCGCTGCCGTCGTCACGGTCGTCAATGTGCAGGACTACGGGCGCACGATCTTCGATCTCTATCTTCGCCGCCAGCTCATCGCCATCGGCGAGGACATGGTCAACGACGCCTTCCGCCAGGATCTGGAGCAGGAGGCGGCCGACCAGATCGAAGGAGCGGAAGCGAAGCTGTTCGAACTGGCGGAATCGGGCCACAGCGAAAATGGCCTGCAGGATTTCAGCACGGCGCTCAAGAGCGCCATCGAGATGGCCAACTATGCCTTCAAGCGCGAAGGCCAGATGTCGGGCATCCCGAGCGGGCTGATCGACCTCGACAAGTTGCTGGGCGGCCTGCACAAGTCTGACCTGATCGTGCTCGCCGCGCGCCCCGCCATGGGCAAGAGCGCGCTGGCCACCAACATCGCCTTCCACGCCGCGACGAGATCGCTAGATGATCCCGACGCGGAGCGCCACGTCATCGCGTTCTTTTCGCTCGAAATGTCGGCCGACCAGCTCGCGACGCGTATCCTGGCCGAAGAAACCAGTGTACCGTCCAACAAGGTCCGGCGCGGCGAACTCAGTCATGACGAGTTCGACCGCCTCGTCCTCGCCAGCGACCGGCTGTCCAAGACGCCAATCTTCATCGACGATACGCCGGCGATCACGGTGTCGGCGCTCCGCACGCGCGCGCGCCGGCTCAAGCGGCAGCATGGCCTGTCGCTCATCGTGGTCGACTACCTGCAGCTCATGCGTCCCACGGCGGGCGCCCGCGTCGAAAATCGCGTGCTGGAGATTTCCGACATCACGCGCGGCCTGAAGGCGGTGGCCAAGGAGCTCGACGTGCCGGTCTTGGCGCTCTCACAGCTCAGCCGCGCGGTCGAGCAGCGCGAAGACAAGCGGCCCCAGCTCTCGGACCTGCGCGAGTCTGGTTCGATCGAACAGGACGCCGACGTGGTCATGTTCATCTTCCGCGAGGACTACTACCTCGAGCGGCAGGAACCAATGCGCCGGCCCGAGGAGTCCGACGAAAAATTCCATGATCGCGTCGATGCCTGGCGCCAGGCGCGCGATGCCGCTTACGGCGTCGCCGAGATCATCGTCGGCAAGCAGCGCCACGGCCCGACCGGGACGGTCAAGCTGGCCTTCGATGGACCGACCACGAAATTCAGCAACCTGATCCGCGACGACCAACTCCCCTATGCCACGGAGTGATGGTGCCGGTCCGCCCGGCGCCCCGCCAGGTACTGATGCCGGCACCGGCGCGGTCCTCACCATCGATCTCGACGCCGTCGCGGCCAACTACCGACGCCTGAAACAGCAACTCGGCTCCGTGCCATGTGCGGCCGTGGTCAAGGCCGACGCCTATGGCCTCGGCGCCGAGCGCGTAGCGCCCACGCTCGCCGCGTGCGGCTGCACGACGTTCTTTGTCGCCCATCTCGAGGAAGGCATCGCCTTGCGCCGCGTGCTCGCCGATGCGCGCATTTTCGTGCTGATCGGTCCGCGCGCCGACAATGCCGGCGCCTATTCGGCGGACCATCTCATGCCGACCCTCAATTCGCCCGGCGAGATCGAAACATGGGCGTCCCATGTCGCGACACGCGGCGCGCCACTCCAGGCCGCGCTGCACATCGATACGGGCATGAACCGGCTCGGTCTCACCATGCGAGACATCGATCGCCTGGCCGCCGATCCCGGCCCGCTTGAGCGCTTGCCGCTCGCGCTGGTCATGAGCCACCTCGTCGTCGCCGAGCAGCCGGCGCACCCGCTCAACGCCGAGCAGCTCCAGCGTTTTCGCACGGCGCGCCAGCGCGTGCCGCCGCTGGCCCGCGCGAAAGCCAGCTTCGCCAACTCGTCCGGCGTTTTTCTCGGGCCGGACTACCATTTCGATCTCGGCCGGCCGGGCGCCGCCCTCTATGGCCTGGCGCCGACCGACGATCGGCCCAATCCGATGACGCAAACCGTGCGCCTGGAGGCCCGTATCCTCCAGGTCCGTGACGTTGACGCCGGAGAATCCGTTGGATATGGTGCCGCGCACCTCCGGCTCCGGCCCGGCCGTATCGCCACTCTTCCCGCAGGCTATGCCGACGGCTACATGCGTGCGCTCAGCCACCGTGGTCGTGTCTTCATCGGCGAATACGCCGCACCGATCGTGGGACGCGTATCGATGGATCTCATCACGGTCGACGTCAGCGATGTGCCGGCGCATCTGGCGGCACCGGGAAATTTCGCCACCTTGATCGGGCCGGAGATGACGCCCGACCAGGTCGGCGCGCGGGCCGGCACCAATGGCTACGAGGTGCTGACCCAGCTCAGCCGCCGCTATCACCGCAACTATATCGGCGGCGCGGCGACAGGGTCGCGATGAACTTTCTCGCCGCGATCGGCCGCGCCTTTCTTGCTTTTCTCGAGGCAACCGGCCGCGTCTTCATCTTCACGCTGACCTCCGTTTCGCATTGTGTCCGCCCGCCCTTCTTTCCCCGCCTGATCGGCCGGCAGATGATCGAGATCGGCTATTTCTCGCTGCCGGTCGTGGGCATGACTGCGCTCTTCACCGGCATGGTGCTGGCATTGCAGAGCTATACGGGCTTTGCGCGCTTCTCGGCCGAGGGCGCCGTGGCGACGGTCGTCGTGCTGTCGATGACCCGCGAACTGGGGCCCGTGATCGCCGGGCTGATGGTGGCGGGGCGCATCGGCGCCGCCATGGCGGCCGAGATCGGCACCATGCGCGTGACCGAGCAGATCGACGCCCTCACCACGCTGTCGACCAATCCCTTCAAGTACCTGGTGGCGCCCCGCCTGATCGCCGGCATGACCATGCTGCCGCTGCTCGTCGTCGTGGCGGACATCATCGGCGTGTTCGGCGGCTACCTGGTCGGCGTGCACAAGCTCGGCTTCAATCCCGCCGCCTACCTCAAGCGCACATTCGACTACCTGGAGATGCTCGACGTGGTTTCGGGCCTGGTCAAGGCGGCCGTGTTCGGCTTCATCGTGGCGCTCATGGGCTGCTACCACGGCTACCATTCGCGTGGCGGCGCGCAGGGTGTGGGCGCGGCCACCACCAGCGCCGTCGTGTCGGCATCGATCCTCATGCTGATCTCCAATTACGTGATCACCGAGCTGTTTTTCGCCAAATGAGCGAGACGACGCCCAAGATCCGTATCCGCGGTCTGTGCAAAGCCTTCGGCCCGAAGGTCGTGCTCGACCATCTCGACCTCGACGTCATGCCCGGCGATTCCCTGGTGGTCATCGGCGGCTCGGGCACCGGCAAGTCGGTGATGATCAAATGCGTGCTCGGCATCATCACGCCCGATTCCGGCAGCATTCGGGTCGACGGCGTCGAGTTGGTCGGCGCCTCGACCGAAGTGCGCGAGCAAGCGCTGCGCAAGTTCGGTATGCTGTTCCAGGGCTCAGCCCTGTTCGACAGCCTGCAGGTCTGGGAGAACGTCGCCTTCGGCCTGATCCAGGGGCGCGGCCGCAGTCGCAGCGAAGCCAAGAAGGTGGCGCTCGAAAAGCTGGCGCAGGTCGGGCTGAACGCCGACGTCGGCGAGTTGTGGCCGGCCGAGCTCTCTGGTGGAATGCAGAAGCGCGTGGCGCTCGCGCGCGCGATCGCCGCAGATCCGGACATCATCTTCTTCGACGAGCCGACGACCGGCCTCGACCCGATCATGTCCGACGTAATCAACGACCTGGTCGTCGCCTGCGTGAAGAAGCTCGGCGCCACCACGCTCTCCATCACGCACGACCTGACGAGCGCACGCAAGATCGCCAACCGGATCGCCATGATCTTCGGCGGCCGCATCATCTGGTCGGGTCCCGTCTCCGAGATCGACCGCTCGGGCAACGCCCATGTCGATCAATTCATCCACGGCCGCGCCGAAGGGCCGATCAAGATGGAGCTCCGGCGGGCGTAAAGTTGCCCCGCTCAAGTGTCAGGCGCTGGTCACTGGAAAGAGCGAACCGCAAAGGCGCAAATGTCGCAAAGACGATGTCCCAGCCAGCGCCGAGTCACGAATTGGAGAAACTCGCCGCGGCATGACGCAGCTTTTCAGGTTCACAAAGTGCTCGGTCCCGGACTGCTCGAATCGGTGTACGAGACCCGTCTAATCCACGAATTTAAGAAGCGCGGCATCAACTTCGCCCGCCAGGTGGCACTTCCCGTCGTTCATGACGGACTGCGACTCGAAGCCGCTCTCAAGCTTGATCTGCTGGTAGACGACCGAGTTGTGGTAGAAATCAAGACTGTCGAGAAATATTCCGGTTCACGAAGCGCAGCTTCTGACACATCTGAGATTCTCCGGAAAGCGATTGGGATTCCTCATCAATTTCAATGTTCCACGAAACAAGGACGGGATCCGAAGGATCATCCATTCAGGGTCGATATCGCCATCACTCTAAGCCCCTTCGCGTCTTCGCGCCTTAGCGGTTAAACAGGCAACCAGCGAAAGGCATTAGAGGCTTGCCAATACCCCATGCCCCGAGCGACGACCCGTCATGTCTGCCAGTCCTGCGGCGCCAGCTATCCCAAGTGGTCGGGTCGGTGCGAGGCGTGCGGCGAGTGGAATAGCATCGTCGAGGAGGCCCTGCCCGAGGCAGCGCCACGCGGCCTCAAGGCCGGCGCCGGCAAGTCGGTCGCGGGTCGGCGCCTGGAGTTCGTCGCACTCGACGGCGCGCCGAGCTCGCCGCCGCGCCGACTGACGCGGATCGCAGAGTTCGATCGGGTGACCGGCGGTGGCCTGGTCGCCGGCTCGGCGATCCTGATCGGCGGCGATCCGGGCATCGGCAAGTCGACGCTCCTGCTCCAGGTCATGGCCCGCCTTGCCGCCGACGCTCATTGCGCCTACATCTCCGGCGAAGAGGCGATCGACCAGGTTCGGCTGCGCGCGCAGCGGCTTGGCGTCGCCGGCAGCGCCGTCGGTCTGGTGGCGGCCACCAATGTGCGCGACATTCTGGCGACACTCGACGATGACGACGCGCCCGATGTGGTCGTCATCGATTCGATCCAGACCATGTACGTCGATACGCTCGATTCCGCTCCGGGCACGGTCGCGCAGGTCCGCGCCTCGGCAGCCGAGCTGATCCGATTGGCCAAGCGGCGCGGCACGGCCGTGCTGATCGTCGGCCATGTCACCAAGGAAGGCATGATTGCGGGGCCGCGGGTTCTCGAGCACATGGTCGACACGGTCCTCTATTTCGAAGGCGAGCGCGGGCACCAGTTCCGCATCTTGCGCGCGGTCAAAAACCGGTTCGGGCCGACCGACGAGATCGGCGTGTTCGAAATGACCGATGGCGGCCTCGTCGAGGTGCCCAATCCGTCGGCGCTGTTCCTGGCCGAGCGGCGCGGCGACATCAGCGGCGCCGCCGTCTTTGCAGGGGTCGAAGGCACCCGCCCCGTCCTGGTCGAGATCCAGGCCCTCGTCGCCCCCTCGCCGTTCGGCACGCCACGCCGCGCCGTCATCGGCTGGGATTCGAGCCGGCTTGCCATGGTGATGGCCGTTCTCGAGGCGCGCTGCGGCGTTGTGCTGGCCGGCAAGGATGTCTACCTGAACGTGGCCGGCGGATTGCGCGTTTCGGAGCCAGCCGCTGATCTGGCGGTCGCCGCGGCTCTGGTCTCCGCGATCAGCGGACAAGCTGTGCCGCACGACACGGTGGTGTTCGGCGAGATCGGCCTGTCCGGCGAGGTGCGCGCCGTCGGCCAGATGGAGACGCGGCTGAAAGAGGCCGCGAAACTAGGCTTCGCCCGCGCACTGGTGCCGACCCGACATCGCCGGGGCAATGCCCGGCTAGCCCCCGTCAGCGGGCTCGACATCGTCGAGATCGACCAGCTGACCGACCTGGTCGGTCGCTTCGATCCTGAGGCCGGCTCGATTCTCCCCAAGGGGGGCAGCCGACGCCAGGGTCAGGGTCGAGCGGGGGCATGAACCAGCTGCCGCTCAATGCGACGGATCTGGGGATCATCATCATCCTGATGGTGTCGGGCCTGCTCGCGTTCTCTCGAGGCCTGGTCAAGGAGGTGCTGGCCGTCGCAGCCTGGGTCGGCGCCGCTCTCGCGACGCTCTACGGATTTCGTCACGCCCAGCCGATCGCGCGCAAGTTCATCTCGGTCGAGCTCGCCGCCGACGCCGCCGCAGGCGTGGCGGTCTTCGTCGTATCGCTGATCGTGCTGTCGATGATCACCCATGCGATCTCCGAGCGTGTGCGCGACAGCGCGCTCAACGCCGTCGACCGCTCGCTCGGCTTCGTCTTCGGACTGGTGCGCGGCGCCGTTCTGATCGTGTTGGCATACATGCTGCTCGCCTGGGCGGTACCGAGCGCCGACCAGCCGGATTGGCTGCGCCAGGCACGCGCCATGCCCTTCATCGAGCGCGGCGCCGACCTGCTGATCTCCCTCGTGCCGCGCGACCAACGCGGCGAGTCGGCGGCCGCGGCCGACCGGATGCGCCGCCAGGCCCGGGAGGCCGATGACGCTCGGCGCAGCTTCGAGCGACTGCTCAACCCCCAGCCGAAAGCCGATGCGCCGAGGGACGTGCCAGGGTACAATCCCCAGGAGCGCCGGACCCTCGATCGGTTGATCGAGAACACCAAATAAAGCCCGCATGACCGAAGCCAAGGAAACGACCTGCACCATGGCCGCAGACGCCCGCTTTTCTGAAGTGACGACCCGGCCCTTCGATGACGATCACCTGCGCGAGGAATGCGCGATTTTCGGCATCTACGGGACGCCCGACGCGGCGGCACATACGGCACTTGGGCTCCACGCGCTGCAACATCGGGGCCAGGAAGCGACCGGGCTGGTCGCGTTCGACGGCAAGCACTTTCACGCGCATCGCGGCATGGGACATGTCGCCGACAATTTCAGCCAGCACTCCGTCCTCGACCGGCTGAAAGGACATGCGGCGATCGGCCACAACCGCTACGCCACGACCGGCGAAACCGTGTTGCGCAACGTCCAGCCGTTGTTCGCCGACTTCGATTTCGGCGGCTTCGCGATCGGTCACAACGGCAACCTGACCAATGCCTATCTGGTGCGCCGGGCACTGGTGAAGAAAGGCTGCATCTTCCAATCGACGACGGACACCGAGGTGATCATCCACCTGATGGCGACCAGCACCCAGCACACGGTGCTCGATCGCATGGTCGATGCGTTGCAGAAGGTCGACGGCGCCTATTCGCTGGTCTGCCTGATGAATGACGCGCTGATCGGCGTGCGCGATCCGTGGGGTATCAGGCCGCTCGAGCTGGGAAAGCTCGGAGACAGTTGGATCCTCGCCTCGGAAACCTGCGCCTTCGACATCATCGGCGCGGATGCGGTCCGCGACGTCGAGCCGGGCGAGATCATCGTCATCGACCGCAACGGCCTGCGCAGTATCAAGCCCTTCCCAGCGGCGCCCCGGCGCTTCTGCATTTTCGAGTATATCTACTTCTCGCGGCCAGACAGCGTCGTCGAGGGCACCAGCGTCTACGAGGCGCGCAAGCGCATCGGCGCGGAGCTGGCGCGCGAAAGCCATGTCGACGCCGACGTGGTCATCCCGGTTCCCGATTCCGGCGTGCCGGCGGCGATCGGCTATGCCGCCCAAGCCCGCATTCCCTTCGAGCTCGGCATCATCCGCAACCACTATGTCGGCCGCACGTTCATCGAGCCGACCGATCAGATCCGCCATCTCGGCGTCAAGCTCAAGCACAACGCAAACCGCAACCAGCTCACGGGCAAGCGCGTCATCCTGGTCGACGATTCGATCGTGCGCGGCACGACCTCGACCAAGATCGTCGAGATGGTGCGCAACGCCGGCGCGAGCGAGGTGCACATGCGCATCGCGAGCCCGCCGACGACGCATTCCTGCTTCTATGGCGTGGATACGCCAGAGCGCAGCAAGTTGCTGGCGTCGAATCTCGATCTTGCCGGCATGACCCGCTTTATCGGCGCCGACAGCCTGGCCTTCGTCACCATGGACGGGCTCTACCGCGCCATGGGCGAGACCGGGCGCAATCCCCGCGCGGTCAAGTACTGCGATGCCTGCTTCAGCGGCGACTATCCCATCGTCCTGACCGACCAGGACGGCGGCAGCGTGCCGGCGCAATTGTCCTTGCTGGCCGAAGCGAGCTGAGAACGTGGCGGACGGGCGGGCCAAGCGCTCGCGGCCAGCCGCGCCGTCGCCCTCACAATCGGCGCCGGCTGCGGGACAGCTTGCGGGCCGCATCGCACTGATCACCGGCGCATCGCGCGGCATCGGCGCCGCCGTCGCCAAGCGCTTCGCCGGCGAAGGCGCGCACGTCATCCTCGCCGCGCGAACGGTCGGCGGCCTCGAGGAGGTCGACGACGCGATCCAGGCCGCCGGCGGGCAGGCAACTCTGGTGCCGGTCGACATCACCGATTTTGCCAAGATCGACCAGATGGGCGCCGCCATCGCGCAGCGCTTCGGGCGGCTCGACATCCTGGTCGGCAATGCCGGCGCGCTCGGCCAGCTCACCCCGGTCGGTCACATCGATCCCGACGACTGGGACGACGTGATGAGGGTGAATGTGACGGCGAATTGGCGCCTGATCCGCTGCTTCGATCCGCTGCTCCGCCGTTCCGAGGCCGGCCGCGCGATCTTCGTCACATCGGGCGTGGCCAACGGCGTGTTTCCTTACTGGGGCGCGTATGCCACCAGCAAGGCGGCGCTCGAGATGCTCGCCAAGGTCTATGCAGGCGAGATCGCCAAGACCAAGGTTCGGGTCAACCTGCTCGATCCGGGCATCGTGCGCACGGGCATGCGCGCCAAGGCGTTTCCCGGCGAGGACCCGGCCAAGCTGGCAGCCCCGGAATCCGTGACCGATGCCTTCGTTCACCTGGCGAGCGTCGAATGTACATTCCACGGCCAGGTGATCCGAGCCTACTGAGCAACGCGATGGTGCGCGGCAAAGCGGAATGGCGCCGCGCAGCGGCCAGCACCGCCGGGACAGCGCACCGGAGCTCGGGATGACGGGCATCGACTTTGCGATCTTTCTCGCTCTCAAGGAGGCCAGCTCTGGCGAGGCGACGCAGATGCTCGAGGTTTGCGCGAAGTCGCTGCATCGCAGCGATCCGGACGCGACCGTTTTCCTCCTGACCGACGAGGCGACCCTTCCCGTCCTCCCGGCGGTGCCGATGACCCCCATCGTCATGAGCCAACGGGTCAATGTCGACGAAATCCTGCTGGAGCGGACACGCGCCTACCGCGCCTTTCTCGATCTCGCGGCGTTCCGACGCGACACGATCTTCCTCGACCACGACATGGTCGCCAATCGAAGCCTCGCGACGACCTTCGAGGGTCGCTTCGATCTCGCCGCGACCTTCCGAACCTGGACGCAGAAGTATCCGATCAATGGCGGATTCATCGCCGTGCGACACGCCAGTTCGCCGGTCGTGCGGCGCTTCTACGATCGCGTCCTGTCGATCTACGAGGACATGAGCGCGGCCAAGGATCGCCTGTGGGATGGCGAGCAAGCCTCGCTCAAAGCCGCGCTCTCGCCCCTGCCCGATCCGCTGACAGCCGGTGTCTACACCACGATGCATGGCGAATCGGTCGCCCTGTTCGATACGTCGAGGATCAACTATTCGATCTGGGACGGCTATCCGCCCCATGCTCTACCCGATACCATGACCGAGGAAATGTTCGCCGACATGGCAAGGCGCGACCTGGTGCACTTCAAGGGCAAGCGCAAGAGCTACATGGCTGGCTACTGGGCGAGCCTGACCCGCGCCACGCGACCGATGGCCTAGCAAGCACGGCGTCGCGATGGCTCTCTCGCCTGTCGTATTGAAACTCGCGAGATCTGCGATCGGCTTCGCCCGGAAGAAGCATCCGGGGCGGCCGATCCGGGCGCTCAGCCTCGGCTTTCCGGATGTGCTGGCGACGCGCGAGCAGATCACGGACATCTTCGGAGCTTTGCCGGACGACGCCTTCGTCGCACGGGCCGATTCCGACCGCATATTGCACTGGCATCGGGCCACCGACCTGCTGCCCTGCGTCTACGAACCCGACGTGCTGCTGCGTCACCTCTCTGTCGATCTCGACTGCCTCGACATGCGCGCGTGGCGCGGAGGCGAGATCATCGCGGATCTCAATGAGCCGCTGCCCGCCCAGCTCAAGGAGAGCTATGAGCTCGTCATCGACGCGGGCACGATCGAGCATTGCTTCAATGCGCCGCAAGCCCTCAAGAACGTCGCGGAGCTTCTGGCGATCGACGGCGTTCTCATCCAGTGCTCGCCGCTCAACGCCTACAATCACGGCTATTGGAACTTCAATCCGAACGTCTTTGCCGACTTCTATGGCGGCAATGGCTTCAAGATCCATCTGCTCCAGGGCCTGACCGGGGATTTGAGGGCCGGTCATCGCTTGTTCGACGTACCGGCCGATGCGCGCTTCGAAAACGCGCCCGCCGACTCCAACCTCGTCTGTGTCTGCCAGCGCACGGAGATCCGGTCGATCCGCTGGCCGACACAGCAGAAGTACCGCTAGAAGCTGGCTCGCGGCGCTACTGGCCGACGATGTCGCGCCGCATCGAGCCGAGCAGCGCCATGACCTCGCTCGACTCGCGGTCGGGCACGCGGAATTTGGCGAGCGTCTTCGACATGTCGCCGGCCATTGCATTGAAGTCCGCGTCGGAGATATCCATGCCCTTGTGCGCGGTCTTCATGTCACGGCCGGTGTACTTGCAGGGACCGCCCGCCGCCTCGCAGACTTGCTCGACCAGCAGGCGCTTGAGCTTGGCGAGATCGATGCCCTGGAAGCGCTTGTTGATGGCGGTGTCCTGGGCGACGTTGGCGACGAAGTCGTCGACCACCGCGACGATAGCGGGCTGGCCGCCAAGCCGATCATAAAGCGAGGGCTGTACCGGGGCGGCCTGGCATCCGCCAATCAGGATCAGTGCGGACAGCAGCCCGAAGCGAGCTTTGACGAGCATGGCAATTTCCCTTCGAACCCGCGATTTTCCTCTTCTTACGCAGCAGACGGCCGATCGGATGCTTGTGATTTTCATGAGCGCACCCTAGGCTTCGGCGATGCTGCGCCACGTCGCGATTGCTGCCATTGTTGCCGCCGCCATGCCCACCCTCGCCTTCGACCTGCAGGGACATCGCGGCGCGCGCGGCCTCGCGCCGGAAAACACGTTGCCGGCCTTCGCCGCCGCGCTGTCGCTCGGTGTCGATACGCTGGAGCTCGACACCGGCGTGACCAAGGACGGCATCGTCGTGATCGGTCACGACCCTCGCCTCAATCCGGCGGTCACGCGCGGTCCCGACGGCCAATGGCTGGCGGCGACCGGCGCGGCCATCCGCGACCTGACCTGGGAGGAGCTGCAGCGCTACGATGTCGGCCGGATCCAGCCCGGTACGCGCTACGCCGAGACCTTCGCCAGCCAGAAGCCGATCGACGGCACGCGGATGCCGCGCCTTGCCGACCTCTTTGCCCTGGTCAAGAAATCGGGCAACGACACTGTCCGTTTCAACATCGAAACCAAGATAACGCCCGTCGATCCGCAGGCGACCGTGCCACCCGAGCCGTTCGCCCGCGCCCTCATCCAGGCAATTCGCGACGCCGGCATGACACAGCGCTCGACCATCCAATCCTTCGACTGGCGCACGCTGCAGATCGTCCAGCGCGAGGCGCCCGAGATCGCCACGGTCTATCTGACGTTTCGGCGCTATCCGGATAGCGGCAATTTGCACCGGAATTCATCAGCATTGACGCCGTGGACCGCGGGCTTCGATCTCTCGGCGCATGGCGGATCGGTGCCGCGCATGGTCCACGCGGCGGGCGGCCGGATCTGGTCGCCGTTTCACGGCGACCTCGACGATCAGGACCTGGCGGAAGCCAAGCGCCTGGGCATCCAGGTCGTGGTGTGGACCGTCAACCAGCCCGCCGACATGATCAGGCTGATCGAGCGAGGCGTCGACGGCATCATCACCGACCGGCCGGATCTGTTGCGCCAGGTCATGGCCGACAAGGGCATGACCCTGCCGCGGCCGACACCGGTCGCACCCTGATCAGCGCTTCACGAACGGGTTCTTGCCCTTGCGCATGATCAGCCTGATCGGCGTGCCGGGCAGATCGAAGACCTCGCGCAGGCTGTTGACGAGGTAGCGCTGATAGCTGTCCGGCAATTGCTGCGGCTTGCTGGCAAACAACTGCACGGTGGGCGGCCGAATCTTGACCTGCGCCGCGTAGCGTAGCTTCACGGTGCGGCCATCGACCAGGGGTGGCGGATGCCGCGCGGTCGCTTCCTCGAGCCAGCGGTTGAGCTGCGGCGTCGGCACGCGCCGGTTCCAGACATCATAGGCATCGACCACCCGGTCCATCAGCTTGTCGAGCCCGTGCCCGGTCAATGCCGAGACCGGCACGGCGGCCACCCCCTTGACTTGCGGCAGCGAGGCCTCGATGCGGTTGCGCAAATCCGCCTGCGCCTTGCGCCGGTCCTTGATGCTGTCCCATTTGTTGACGGCGATGACAAGGGCGCGGCCTTCTTCGACGACCATGCGCGCGATGGTCAGATCTTGCTTTTCCAGGATCTGCCCTGCATCGACGACCAGGACGACGACATGGGCGAAGCGGATCGCCTTGAGCGTGTCGGAGGTCGACAATCTCTCCAACTTCGCCACAACATGCGCGCGCCGGCGCAAGCCCGCCGTGTCGATCAGCTTGACCGCACGGCCGCGGTGCTGCCAGTCGACCTCGATCGCGTCGCGCGTGATGCCCGCTTCCGCACCGGTCAGCAGCCGATCCTCGCCGATCAGGCGATTGACCAGCGTCGACTTTCCGACATTCGGGCGGCCGACGACGACGAGGCTCAGCGGCGCTGCCTTTTCCGCTGCCTCGGTTGGAGCGTCGCCCGCCGCCATGGCTGCGGGCTCGTCCTCCGGCGCCGGCAGGCCACGAGCGACGAGCGCGGCCAGCAGCTCGTCCATTCCTTCGCCATGCTCGGCCGAAACCGCAACCGGATCGCCGATGCCGAGCTTGTGCGCTTCGGCAAGCCCGGCGACACCGGCATTGCCTTCGCACTTGTTGGCGACCAGTACGACGGGCATGCCGCGCTTGCGCAGCCAGCGCGCCAGCTGCGCGTCACCAGGCATGACGCCGGCGCGCGCGTCGATCAGCATCATGGCCACGTCTGACTGGGCGAGCGCCTGTTCGGTCTGGCGGCGCATGCGCGCCTCGAGGCTGTCGTCGAATGCCTCCTCCAAGCCCGCCGTGTCGATCACCGTGAAGACGCGACCGCCGAGACGCGCCTCGCCCTCGCGCCGGTCGCGCGTGACGCCGGGCGTGTCGTCGACCAGCGCAGCGCGCCGGCCGACCAGGCGATTGAACAGCGTGGACTTGCCGACGTTCGGGCGGCCGAGGATCGCGACGGTGAAGCTCATCATATGTCTCGCGATGCCGGCGTTCTGCTCACCGGCGCGGCGGGCTCGATCAGCGCAAGGCCAGCAGCTGGGCGTTCTCGGTCAGAATGAACATCGTCTCGCCGGCCACGACCGGCGCGATGAAGGTACCGCGCGGCAGCGCCATGCGGCCGAGCGGATCGCCCGTGTAGGGCGATACCGCCAGAGCCTCGCCAACTGAATTGACCAGCACGAGCCGGTCGCTGACCAGCACCGGCCCGCTCCAGAAGATCCGATCCTGCTTCTTGTCCGGGTTCTGATACTGGCTCAGGCCGGTCGCCCAGCGCACCCTGCCATCGCGCCGAGTCAGGCAGACGAGCTGGTTGTCGTTGGTCAGCACATAGACGAAGTCGCCGGCGACCCACGGCATTTCCGTGCCGCCGATATCCCGGTCCCAGATCCGGTTGCCCGAGCGCAGGTCGATGGCCGCCATGCGGCCGCTATGGCTGATCGCGATGACCAGGCCGCGGTCGATCACCGGCCGGCCCCTGATATCGGCGAGGTTGGAAACCGAATCGATCCGGCGCACGGCAATCAGGCTGTCCGACCACACGACCCGGCCATTCTCGGCACGCAACGCAAACAATTCGCCCGAGGTATAGGGTACGACCACGGTTCCCGCGTCGACAGCCGGGCTCGCACCGCCGAGCAGCCCGGCGATCTCGGAAATGCCGCTATGGGTCCAGATACGGCGGCCGTCCTGCGCATCGAAGGCGAAAGTCTGGTTGTCGACCGTGGTCGCAAACACCCGGCCGCCGCTGACTGTGGGTGCCGCCCGCAATGGCGCGTTGGTCGGCTGGCGCCAGCTCTGCTCGCCGGTCGCCGCATCAAGGGCCACGACCTGCGCGAAGGCCGTCGCGACGAAGACACGGCCGTCGTCGTAGGAAACGCCGCCGCTCGCCACGGGCTGACCGCCGCTCTCGGGCGCGGTGTCCACGCTCCACACCACGGCGCCGCTCGTCGCATCGACCGCCGTCACCCGCGCGCGCGTGTCGATCGCGAACACCTTGCCCGCGGCAACGACGGGAGCGCCCAGCAGATGATAGTTGTCGGCGCTCGAGCCGCGGCCGATATCGGCGCGCCACACGATGCGCAACGTATCGCCGACAGCGAGGTGGTGCATGGCATGAGCCGGCAGACCGCCGGCCTGGGGCCACTCGGCATTGGCGACCGGACGCGGCAGGCGCACCGGCAGATCGGCAATGCGCAGATCCGGCTCGACCGACCGCCCGGTCATCATGACGGCAATCCGCTCGCCCGGCAGCGGATCCTTCCTCTTGAAGAAGCCAAAGTCTTCGCATGCACCCAGCAGCAGCGCGCTCGCGCACAACGCGATCAGGCCGGCCCGGCGGCCGACTCCGCTCCGCCGGCCCCACCCGTTCCGCTGGGACAGCAGGGCGATCACGATGGCAGGCCGGAGAGCAGCTCAGTTGCGCGCGCGCGCACCGCGTTGGGCGCGGCCGCATCGTCGGCGACGCGGCGCAGCAGCTCGCGCGCCTTGGTCATGTCGTTCTGGCGCAGCGCCAGCACGGCGGCGACCTCGGTGGCGTTGTGGCGCCACGGATTCGTATCCGCCATCAGGGGCTGCAATGCCGACTGAAGCGTTGCCGGATCCCCATCGTCGACGCGTTGCGCCACCGACATGAGCCGGGCGAGATCGCGATAAACGATGTCGATGGACTCGTCGCGCGCGAGCGCCTCATACGCGCGCAGCGCGCTCTCTGCATCGCCGGCAGACGCCAGTGCGCCCGCTTCCTGGAAGCGTGCCAGCATCGCGTAGCCCTTGGCACCATCGCGCGCCAGGCCGGCGAATTCGGCGGCCGCTCCCTTGTGGTCGCCGCCGCGCGCGCGGTCGATCGCGGCGGCAAGGCGCGCACCTTCCGCCTGGCGCTCGCGCAGGGAGTATTCACGCCAGCCGACGACGCCAGCAGTGGCGCCGACGATGACGACCGCCAGCACGACGACGTAACGGCCATATTTCTGCCAGAGTTTCTGATATTGGTCGCGCCGTAGGTCTTCGTCGACTTCTTGAAAGATATCCGCCAAGAGCGGGCTCCTTACCCTCGAAAAAGGGTCGCTAAAATAGCCCGTGCCCGATGCGATAGCAAATATGCCTACGGCCGCGCCCCGCCGCCGCCGCCGACCAGGGCACGGATGCGCGCGCCGAGCTGCCCGGTCAGGGTTCGCAGACGCCGCCAGGCGCGCAGCACCGGCAGGCGCTCCTCCTGCGGATCGAGCTCCAGGCCGACGCCGGTGATGATGCTGTCGTCCAGCTCGCGCACGACAAGATCGACGCTACCGAGCCGCATCCGGTCGCCGATCACGACGGTATCGCGGAGCTGCCGGCGCATGTATTGCGCGAGCGTCAGCATCTGGTCCGCCGCATCGACGGGCAGGCCATAGAGTTCGGCCAGCATCGACATCGGCGCGTTGCCGTGGAGCACGAATTCGCCGAGGCCGGCCGCCTCGCGGCGCCCGAGGTCGAGCGGCGGCGCGAACAGCTTGTCGAGCGCCAGAAGCTGCTCGGGCGGCGCCATGACCACGACATAGTCTTCAGGCACCAGCGTGGTCACCGCCTGCTGGTCGAGCACGGATCCCTCGCGCATGACCGCCACGACCCGCGCGTGGCGCGGCAGGACGAGGTCGGCGAACGGCACGCGCGTGGCACCGCATCCCTGCGTCACCCGATAACCGGTGAGCTCGCGATCGACGACGCCCGGCAGGTCGAGCTCGCGGCGTTCGCGTGTGTCGGGTTGCGCCGGCACTTCGAGGCCGAGCCAGCGCGCCACCGGCCCGACCGTCCAACCCTGGATCAGGAGCGAGGCGAGCACGGCAACGAAAGTGACCTCGAAATAGATGTGGCCCTGGGGCAGGCCGGCAAGAATCGGGATCGAGGCGAGGAAGATGGGCACCGCGCCACGCAGGCCCATCCAGGCGATGAACGACTGCTCGCGCCAATTGAACCGGAACGGCAGCAGGCTGATCCAGACCGCGAGCGGCCGCGCGGCCAGCATCAGCGCGACCGCGATGACGATCGAGCCGACCAGCCCCTTCACCAGATGGGACGGCGTGACCAGCAGGCCGAGCAGCAGGAACATGACGATCTGGGCGAGCCAGGCGAGCCCGTCATGGAAGCGGCTGATGACGTGCTGCGCGCGGTGCGGACGGTTGCCCAGCACGATGCCCGCGAGATAGACGGCAAGGAAGCCGCTGGCGCCGATCGCGTTGGCGCCAGAGAAGATCGCGATCGCGGCGGCGGCGACCAGGATTGCATACAAGCCGGTGGCGATCTCGATGCGGTTCACGATCCAGGTGAGCGCGAAGCCGCCACCGATGCCGATCGCCGCGCCACCGAGCATCTGGACCAGGAACTCCTCGACCGCGAACCAAGTCAATGACTGGCCAGGGTTCTGCAGCATGCGGACGAGAAACAGCACGAGGAACACGGCCATCGGATCGTTGATGCCGGACTCGGTTTCCAGCGTCGCACTGACGCGCCGGTTGATCTCGAGACCATGAGCGTGCAGCAGCAGGAACACCGCCGCCGCATCGGTCGAGGCGAGCACGGCGCCGAGGAGCAGTCCTTCGAGCGTGCTGGCGCCCATCACCAGAATTGCGATGGCGCCGACCACGGCCGTGCTCACCAGCACGCCGACGGTCGCGAGGCTGATGGCGGGCCACAGCGCGAGTCGGAAGACGGAACGCGAGGTGTGCAGCCCGCCGTCGAACAGTATGACCGCGAGCGCGATGCTGCCGACCAGATAGGTCGTCGCATAGTCGTCGAACGGGATGCCGCCCGGCCCGTCCTCGCCGACCAGCATGCCGATGCCGAGGAACACGAGCAGCAGGGGGACGCCCAGGCGCGAAGAAAACAGCCCCGCGAGGATGCTCGTGGCGACCAGCAGCGCGCCGAAAAAGATCAGTTGGTTGGCTGCTTCCAAGCCCGCGCCTCCGACATCGGACCCCATCCTGAACTACGTGTGCGTTGCCGACAATTCCGCTGATCGGGGCTGGACGCGCCTCGGAATTTCGGGAAGACTTGGCCGCAATCAAGAGCGCGCGAGGAGGAACATCAGCCGCGATGTCCGAGCTGATCCGTTTGATCGACCATCGCCGACAGCAGCGCACGGTCTATTTCAGCCGCACTGAACTCACCCAGCTTCTCTCGCTCTACAGCCGGCGCGTCATGAGCGGGGAGTGGCGCGACTACGCGATCGATCACCGCGGCGGCATGGCCGTGTTCTCGGTCTTTCGCCACACCCACGAGAGCCCCTTGTTCGCGGTGGCGAAGATCGTCGGCCGCGCCGCGCGCCAATGGGAATTCCACCTTTTTTCCGGCCCCCGCCGCCTGCGCCAGACCGGCAGCCTGGCTGAAATCCTTCAGGTTTTCGAACGTCAGCTTCGGCTCGTGACGACCTAGCCTGAACTTTGCCCCATTTTCGAGCTAAGCAATTGAAAGTGCGGGGATTTTGGCTTTGACGGTAGTCATGTAATTTGTTTGAGGGGCTTGACAGG
>Ga0194120_10005521_pt1 | contig 18570 bp, 17 predicted proteins | sample TA2MahCa65mmetaG_FD_148642 | JGI IMG/M metagenome (GOLD analysis project Ga0194120, IMG submission 148642) | Freshwater microbial communities from Lake Tanganyika, Tanzania - TA2015019 Mahale Deep Cast 65m | ecosystem: Environmental > Aquatic > Freshwater > Lake | place: Tanzania: Lake...
TTTCTCACCAGATCACGTCGCGAGGCGGTCGAGAGTGCCGAAGATTCGCGAGCCTCGGACCGGAGGGCGACGCAGGCGTACTTGAACAGTACGTCGAGGAGCCCGGAGGGAGAAGCTCGCGAAGATTCGGTGCTATCGGCCGCCGCAGTAGGGATCTGGTGAGAAATGCAGGCTAGCGTTTCACTCGTGGTTTCTCCGTCGCGATCTGCGATCCCGTTCCGGACGCGTATGCACGCGAGCATCCCGAGCCCGCGCAGGCGGCATCCGCGTCTCCATCGCGGACTTCCTTCCGTCCCTCTGACGCGAAGGTCTGCCGGCTTCAGCGCAGGAGAGCCCAGCGCGAGCGCACGTCGAGAGGCCGGTAGGCGACGGCGCGCCGGAAGCACTCGTTCGCCTCGTCCTTGCGACCTTCGCGTGCGAGCTGACGACCCGCCTTCGCCCAGTGCCGGCCGACCTCCTCTCGGAGCGTCGAGCGAACGGCGAGGAGGCGCTCGCCTTCGCGTTCCAGGAATCGCTCGAGAACGAGCGCGCGCGTCCTGCGGCGGTCGGCGTGATGGTGGCCGAGCGAGCGCGCTTCGCCGCGTACGTCGCCGAGGCGGTGACGGTACGCGATCTGGACTTCGGGCACCCAGCGCCAGGCTCCGAGCAGGCTGAGACGAAGCATCAAGTCGAGGTCCTCGGCCGTCTCGAGGGCTTCGTCGAAGCCGCCGGCGGCGAGCAGGGCCGAAGCGCGAATCACCGTGTTCGAGATCCCGGGCGGGCCGCGCCGCACGATCTCTGCCGTGGCGTTCCCCTCCGCCCACCTCCGGTCGACCGTACGGATGCGGCCGCTCGGCACGTCCAGACTTCGCTTGTCGCACGAAGCCGCGATCGCTCGGGGAGCTTCCGCGAGCGCGCGCGTCATCGACTCGAGATACGCGGGAGGCCAGAGGTCGTCGGAGTCGAGAAAGGCGACGACATCGACTTGCCCCGCCGCTCTCACGCCGCGGTTCCGCGCCGCCGAGACTCCTGCGTGCTCTAGGCGAACGATCTCGGACGGAAACGAGGGCCGTCGTCTCGCCACCCAGTCTTCGACGGCGGCGGCCGTCGCGTCCGTCGAGCCGTCGTCGACGACGACGAGCCACGCCGGCGGCGAGCGTTGCGCGAGGACGCTCTCGAGCGCCTCGACGACGACCGTCGGACGCTCGAAGACCGGCACGATCGCCGCGACGCGCACGGCCCGTCGCTTCGGCTCAGCTCTTCACGGGCGCGGGAATGTCGTAGAGCCGGCTCCAGTTGTCCCAGAGGATCTTCTTCTGGGATTCCTCGGACAGCGGCAGCGTGCGGAACGCCTCGACCGCGCGTGGGAACTTCGAGTCCGCGTGCGGGTAGTCCGTCGAGAAGACGAGGTTCGAGTGGCCGAAGGTCTCGACGTATTGCTTGACCGGCTCCTCGTCCGCCTCGACGGAGAGGTAGCAGTTGCTCTTGAAGTATTCGGACGGCGCCTTCGTCAGCTCCGGCGCTTCGTACTTGCCGAGCCACTCCCAGTGCTCGTCGAGCCGGTAGAAAAGCCACGGCGCCCACGCGCAGTTCCCCTCGAGCAGCGCCGCCCGAAGCTTCGGGAAGCGCTCGAAGACGCCGCCTGCCGTCAAGCTGACGGCGACCGCCATGATGCCGAGCGGCTGGCTGAACGTGTGCCACATCATCAGCCGGTCGAGTACCTCGAGCGAGAAGTCGGGACGGAGGAAGTTCTGCCCGCCGCCGTGGAACGAGATCGGGACGTTCAGCCGCTCGCACTCGGCCCAGAGGGGATCGTAGTAGCGATCGTGCCAGAAGCGGCGCTGCACCGCCCCCGGAGACAGGAAGATCGCCTTGAAGCCGAGCTGCTCCACGCAGCGGCGGGCTTCCTTCACCGCGAGATCGACGTCGTGCGGCGCGACCATTCCTGCTCCGAAGAAGCGCTTCGGATGCGCGTTGCAGAAGTCGTGCAGCCAGTCGTTGTACGCGCGCGAGATCGCGTCGGCGAGCTCGGGCTCGAGGCCATCCTGTCCCATCATCTGTGGGGTATCGAGGCCGAGGACGAAGAGGCCGCGCGTCGGGAAGAGGACCGCGAGGTCGAGGCCCTCGCTGTCCATCGCGTCGCGCTGCGAGTCGGGATCCCAGCCGCGCTTCTCGGCGGCGGTATACGCGTCGTCGTAGTCCGAGCGCCACACGCCCTCGCCGCCTTGCATTGGACGCGCCTGGCCCATGCGGAGGATCACGTGCGACTTCACCTTGACGCGCATGTCGCGGCGCATCTCCGTCAATCCGACGGGTGCGACGTGCTTCCAGCGCGGATCGATGTACCGCTGCCAGAGATCGGGCGGCTCGAAGATGTGCATGTCGCTGTCGGCGACCCAACCCTGACCATGACCGTTTGCGCTCATGCCGCCCTCTTATCAGGGGGTCCGGTTCGTTACCACGCATCTGCACCGGGGCTCGCTCGGCGGGGACGGCGACCGCGTGATCTCTTTGCGCTCGAGACCATTGCGCGGCCGACCCATCGCGGCGATCCCTCCAGGATGGGACGAAAGCCGCGCATCGCTCCCGCCGGGATGGTTTTCCACGTCCTGAACCGGGCGAACGAGCGAGCCCGGCTCTTCGAGGGTCCTGCCGACTACTGCGCGTTCGAAGCGATTCTTCGCGAATCCCTCGAGCGCGAGCCCGTGGGCCTTCTGGCGTACTGCGTCATGCCGAATCACTTCCATCTCGTGCTCACGCCGCACGCAGGCGGCGCGATGTCCGCGATGATGCACTGGCTCGGCACGACGCACGCCCGGCGATGGAGGCGGCACATCGGGAACGTCGGCAACGGTCACGTCTATCAGGGGAAGTTCAAGTCCTTCGCGGTGCAGAGCGACGCGCATCTTCTCTCGGTGTGCCGATACGTCGAAAGGAATCCCGTCGCGGCTGGGTTGGTCGAGCGCGCCGAGGACTGGACGTGGAGCAGCGCCGGCCGGAGAGCCCGCGCCACGACGAAGCACGAGCACCCGCCGCTCGCGCCGTGGCCGATTCCGATCCCAGAGGGTTGGCTGGAGCTCGTGAACGTTCCGCAGACCCCGGCGGAACGAGAGAGCCTCAGGGTCTCGCTTCGCACCGGCGAGCCGTATGGCGCACCGGAGTGGCAGCGCGAGACGGCAGAGCGCCTCGGGATCTTCGACCGACGCCGCCGGAGAAGTCGTCGAGCAACCGGTCATGAAACCCAAAGCGGGCAATCGAGCCTGGGTGCAGATAGGCGCTAACGAACCGGACCCCCTTCGATGTCGCCATTTCTGTCGCGCAGCTCCGTCGGATCGTCGTCGAGGCGATACAGCTCGGCGCCGCCGACGTCGGGAACGATCAGCTTCCACGGCCAGCGGATCGCCGCGACGAGATCGCGGTCGTACCGATCGGGTGCGAGACGCGTGAACACGTCGCTCCGATGCGCCTCCGCGAGGACGAGATCGCGCTCGCCGATCGGCACGCCTTCGACGTTCGGTGGCAGCGGAAAGCCGACCTCCTTCGCGACGAGCGGAAGCAGGTCGACGGTCGAGACGGGCGCGTCGACGACCTTCCCCGCGTCGCGTCCCTTCGGGAAGTGGATCAAGAGAGGCACGCGAAGGACCTCCTCGTAGAGCCAAGGCCCGTGGCCGCCGTTCTCGTGCTCGCCGAAGGACTCGCCGTGATCGGCGACGACGACGACCAGCGCGTCGTCGTAGCGCCCGTCGTCCTTCAGCGCCTGCAGGAGACGCCCGAAGTGGTGGTCCATGAAGCGGATCTCGGAGTCGTAGCGAAGGCGGGCCCGCCGGTGCCTCCGCCAGCCCGGCGCGGGAGCGTCCACCTCGAAGCCCGGTTGCGTCCGGTACGGCTCGTGCGGGTCGAAGTAATTGACGAGAAGGTGGATCGGCTGGCTCGACGGCACGGTCGCGAGCCATGCGATCGCGCGATCGGTGAGCTCGTCGGCGGCGAAGTCGACCTCGTTCTTGAGCTCTTGCGACTTCTTCACGTGATCGGCGACGGATTCACCGCTCGGCAAGCCGGCCCAGCGATGCTCGAATCCCTGCAGGAGCCCGAACTCGGGTGCGAGCCATGGTCCGCCCGCGAAGGCGGCGGTCGCCTAGCCGCGGCCCTGCAGGATCTCCGCGAGTGTCGTCGCGTCCTCGCCGAGACGGCTCACGCGGTTCCCGAACATCTCCTCGCCTTCCTTGTTGAAGCGCGCACCCGAGAAGCGCGCGATCCGCCGGGCGTAGTTGGCGACGAACATCTCCTCGCCTTCCTTGTTGAAGCGCGCACCGTGCGTCCGCGGGAGCTGCCCGGTGAACATCGAGGCGTGCGACGGCAGCGTCCACGGCGCCGTCGACCACGCTCGGCGGTACGTCACGCCGTCGCTCGCGAAGCGGTCGATCTCGGGCGACGTCGGACGGGAATGTCCGTACACCCCGAGATGATCCGCCCGGGTCGTATCCAGCGTGACGAAGACGACGTCCGGCGGCTTGGCTCGGTTGCACCCGAGGTTGCACCCGAGGTTGCACCCGAGGAGAACGACGACCCCCGCGAGCACGCAGCGAATCCAGGAAGGTCGGATGGCGCAGGCTAACGCGCTGCGACCGAGCCACGCAAGCGCAGCGCAAGTGCGCGGCGCGGCCACGGCTTCGCTTGCGTGCGGCGTGCGCGACGGGGCAAGAGTTCGCGATGCCGTCGCGCTGCACGGTGCTCTCGGCCATCGCCTACCTGGCGCTGTCGCTCTATGCGATGAGCGGCGTCCTCGAGGCGCCCGCGACGCTGCTCCTCGGCCCTCCCGCCGAGGGTCCGGGCAGGCTTCTGCGCACGGACCAGAACATGGTCCTGTCGGTCGTCACGCACAATGCGCGTCTCTTCTCGTCGCGGCCGTGGGACCTCTTCGCGGACGGCAACTGCTACCCGACGCCGCTCTCGCACACGCTCGGCGAGCACATGTTCGGCAACGGTCTCCTCGCCGCGATCCCCCATCGCCTGACGGGCGAACCGATCCTCGCGTACAACGTGCTCCTCGTCCTGCGCCTGTGGATCCCGGCGCTCGCGATGTACGCGCTCTCGCTGCACTTCACGAAGAGCCCTCCCGCCGCGTTCGTGGCGGGCCTGGTCTTCGGTCTCAGCCGGAGCCGCCTCCGCGACCCGGTTCATCCGTACGCGTACGGCGACCTGTGGACGCCGCTGATCCTCCTGTTCCTCCACTTCCTCTTCACGCGCCGGGACTGGAAGAGCGCGATCGGTCTCGCGCTGTTCGTCTCGCTGCAGATGATGGAGAGCCTCTACGCGGTCCTCGCGTGCACGCTCGTTGCCGGCGTCTACGCCGTCCATCTCGCGATCTCGAACTGGCGACGCATCCCGGAGCTCGTCCCCAAGCTTCTGCTCTGTGCTCTGACCGCGAGCGCGATGGGGGCCTGGATCTTCCTCCCGTACCTCGAGACGGCGCGGACCTGGAACGTGCTGAGCGGAAGGTCTGCGAACTTCTCGTACATCTGGCAGTTCGCTCCGGGAGAGAGCTACTTCATCGGCTTCGTCGTCGGTACGCTCGCGCTGCTCGGCGTCGCCGATCGTCTTCGGCGCTCCCGCCCCGTCGCGGGAGACGACCCGAGACTCGCCATTCTCCTCGGCGGGTTCCTCGCGCTGTGGTCGGCCGTGTACGGCCTCAAGATCCCCTTCCTCGACGTCGGCATGCGCTCGCCCCTCTACTTGCTGCGCGACGTCGTTCCGGGGCTTTCGTCCGTGCGCGTGCTCGCAGCCGTCTACATCGGTGCGTTTCTCGCGGCCGCGTTCCTCGCAGGATACGGCGTGCTGCTTCTCGTCGAGCGGCTGCGAAGCGCGCACGCGACGCGAGCCGCGCTCGCCGCGGCTCTCAGCCTGGCGTTCCTCCTGGAGGTCTTCGCTCCCCCGATCGCGCGCCGAAGCTGGGGCGCGCCGCTCGATCTCGCGCCGTTCCGCGCCCGCCCGCCGGAGGAGGACATCGACCTCGTCGTGCGGACCGCCGACGGAGCGGTGCTCGATCTCCCGCGGATCCGACCGAACCTCCTCGCGAATGCAGGGCAGCTCCTCCTCGCGTCCTTCCACGGCCACCCGACGGGGGCTTGCTACAACTCCTTCCGCGTTCCGGTCCAGGACCAGATCGTCGAGCTCGCAAAGCAGCTTCCCGCGAAGCCCGCCGCAGAAGCGCTGAGCGCGCTTGGCTTCCGCACATTGTTCGTCCACCTTCCGCTCGTGACGCCGTCGGCACAGAAGAAGTTCGATCGGAAGCTCGGGCTGCAGAACGTGAGCGGCACCTCTCCGCTCGAGCCGATCGGCGCCACCGACCGCATCCGTGCGTACCGGCTACCCGCCGCCGGCCCGCTCGAGCGAAGCTTCGACGTCCTCGCGGCTTCCACGGATGCGGAGCCGCGCTCGTCGATCCGGCAGCCGACGGCGGCGGTCCGCTTCGAGATCGCGAATCCCGGTGCCGAGACGTTCCGGCACCCGGAGCCGATCGAGCCGAGCAATCTCGTCGTGCGCTGGGTGTCCGACCAGGACGGCACCTCGCTCGAGTCGAGCGTTCGCACTCTCTTGCCTCTCGCGATCGCTGCACGCGGCAAGACGTGGAACGAGATCGAGCTTCCGGTGCCCGTCGCCCCCGGTCGCTACGACGTTTCGATCGCCCGCGCTTCCACTCCCGACCACGTCCTCGGCTCGCGACGCGTCGAGGTCCTCCCGGCCGACGTCCCGGAGCGCGCGCGCAAGCGTGAGGCCGGCCGACGCAAGCGAGGAGCTTGACGTTCCATGGCCGAGCGCGCCGTGCCGCTCCGGGGCCGGGAGATCGCCGGCGCGCTCCTCGTCTACGGTGCCGTCTCGCTGTGGTGGCTCTGGCCGCTTCCGACGCGCCTCGCGACGCACCTTCCCGATCTCGGCAGAAAAGCACCGCTCGTGCTCGCCGATCTCCTGCTGATCGTCTGGGCTCTCGCCTGGGACTGTCACGCGCTCGTGACGGAGCCGTGGAACCTCTTCCACGCGAACACGTTCTTTCCCTCGACGAGCTCGCTCGCCTATTCGGAGCACGTCCTCGGATACGTGCCCCTCTTCGCGCCGCCCTACTGGATCTCCGGGAATCCGGTCTTCGCGGCGAACGTGCTGATCCTCGCGCTGCCCGTGCTGCGCGGCGTTTCGCTCTACGTCCTCGCGCGCCTCTGGGTCTCCGCGCCGGCCGCCGGGATCGCCGGGCTCCTCTACGCGTTCTGGCCGTGGGCCTTTGCGGATCTGATGAAGTTCCACGTGCACGGGTTCTTCTATCTTCCGCTCGCGCTCTACTTCACCGAGCGGTGGCTTCACCGCGCGCGGACTCGCGACGTGGTCGCGGCGGGAGTCGCGCTGTTCCTGCAGGCGGCGACGTCCGTGTACCTCGGCTTCGCGGCCGCCTTCGGCTACGGCGCCTATCTCGTCGTGGCGCTCCTCGGATCGCTGCGCTCGCTGGATCGACGTCGTCTCTTCGGCCTCTTCCTCTCTGGCGGCCTCGCGGCGCTCGGGATCGTCCTCCTCGGCCTTCCCTATCTCTCGCTGCAGTCGTCCGGCGTCGTGCCGACGTACGGCGAGGAGGGCGTTCGGGCGATCGGCCTCGTTCCGGGAATCGCTGCTGTCGAGGTGCGGCGCTACTTCCTGCACGACGGGATCGGCGTCGTCGGTCTTGCGCTCGCCGCCCTGTCGCTTCTTCCTCCGTGGAAGGAACGGTTGCGCCCGCTCGCGATCGGGATCGCGCTCCTCGTCGTCGGCCTCGTGGCCACCGCCGGTCCGGATCCTCTCTTCCTCGGCGTCAACGTATGGAGCCCGTATGCGGGGTTGATGGAGTGGCTGCCCGGATTCTCGTCGATCCGCGCCCCTTCCCGCTTCATCGTCGTCGCGCATCTCGGCACGTGCCTCCTCGTCGCGCTCGGCGTGGCGCGAGCCACGCAGCGACTCGGGAGGCCGCTCGCGTGGACGGCGTGCGCGATCCTCGCGGTCGTCCTTCTCGCGGTGCAGCCGAATCGATCTCTTCCGCTTCGCCCGCTGCCCGTCGGCGACTCGGCTTCCGGCGTGCATCGCTGGCTCGCGGAGAATGGCGCGGGACGCGCCGTTCTCGAGCTGCCGCCACCGAGCTGGCCGCTCGCGGCGCGCCGGATGGTGCTGAGCTCGGCGCACTGGCTTCCCATCGTCGACGGCTACAGCGGCTACCCGCTCGACACCGACGACTTCCTGCACGGAATCGCACGCGATCTTCCCGAAGAAGGATCGCTGCAGGAGCTCGTCGATCACGCCGACGTCGGCTGGATCGTCGTACACGGACGCGAGCTCCCGCCCGCGCAAGTCGACCGCTGGCGCGGCCCACTGCCGGACGGGCTCCGCCTTCGCGCGGAGATCGACGGCGACCTCGTGTACGAGGTGACGCGCGCTCCGCGGAACGATCGTCGCGCGCTTCTCCTGAGCAAGACGACGACGCTCGAGGGACGTCCTCGTGCGCTGCTCGGTGCGTCCTGTCCCGGCGAGATCCAGCTCGCCGATGCGTCGCCGCGCGCCTGGAGAGTCCGCCGCGCGATTCCCTTGACGGTCCAGCTGCGCAACGACGGGACGCAGGATTGGCCCGGTGCCGGCCTCGCGCCGGACGGGCTCGTTCGCACGCGCGCGTGCTTCGCCGAGCCGGAGGGCGAGATGCGCTGCCAGAAGCCGGAGCGTCTGAGCCACGACGTGCCGGCTGGAGGATCGGCGTCGTCGTCGTTGACGTTGTGGACGCCGCGAGCTCCCGGCGACTACACGCTTCTCATCGACCTCGTTCAGATCGGCGGGAAGCCGCTCGCGGAGTGCGGAGTGGCGCCGCTGCAGGTTCCGGTGAAGATCGTCCAGCCGCCGCGGGGAGGCCTTCGAGCCGGGAATCGCGCCGACGGACGTAGAGCTCGTAGCCCATGATCCCGGCGGGGACGAAGGTCTCGAACACCGGATCCGCCCACGTGTAGAGGTCCTGCGTGAAGAAGCGCGTCCTCGTGTCGAGCGCGAGCTCGAATCCGAGGGAGCCGTCGTCGAGCCGGTCGAGGAACGCGGCGTCCGCGCGCGAGAGCCCTCCGCGCCTCGCGATCCCCTCGCGCCAGCTCGTGACGAGCACTGCGTCGACGTTCTCCTCGTCGAGCCAGCGCGCGAAGCGACCCGAGCGGTCATGCGGGTCGTCGGACGCCCGCCGCCCCCATCCGATCGGAAAGAAGACGAGGTCCACGTCCGGACCGAGGAGCGGCTTCAGCGTGTCGTAGGCGAGCTGGAGTCGCACCGGGTAGGCGAGCCGCAGCTCGCGGCCGTCCGCGCGCACGCGCTCCACCTCCGCTTGGATCGCGCTCGCGGCCGCGCGCTGCGGTCCGTCCTGGATCCGCAGGCAATGGCTCACCGTCAGGATCGCGGTGTAGCCGAGCACGACGAGGGTCGTCGCGAGGCCGAGCGGCGGACGACGTTGCCGGAGCTGCGCCATCGCGTAGCCACAGCCGAGGCACAGCCACGGCACGAGCGGCAGAAAGTAGCGCGGCGTCACCGTCTGCGCCGCGCCCTGCAGGAGGAAGAACGGGACGACCGCCGCGAGCACCGGCCCGCGGACGCGCGGCGCGCGCGCCACCAGCAGGAGGCCGGCGAGGCCGGAGAGGTAGATCGTCCACCCCATCACGAACGGCAGAGCGACGACGAGCGGGTAGACGTACCGCACGAAGACCCAGCCCTCCCCCTGGAGGTTCTCTCCCGGCGCGCCGGTGACCATCCCCGCGGAGAAGATGACCTTTCCGGTGCGGACGAGCTCGTCCCACTGGACGAGGATCGGCAGGATCACGACGAGAAACGCTGCGAGCACGACCGCGCAGCCCGAGAGGAGGAGAGCGAAGCGCGCGCTCCACGAGCGGCCGTCCCATGTGAGAGCGATCCACGCCTGCAGCGAGCCCGCGGCGAGGCCCGTATACTTGACCCCTCCGGCGAGGCCGATCAGCGCGAACGAGACGAGGAGGCGCGCGGTCGAGCCCTCATCGCGCGCGACCAACGCCTGATGCGCCGCGAGGAGAGAAACCAGGATCATCAACGCATCCGTGTGCGGCCGGTGCGCCTCGAGGACGTGCACCGGCGTCAGCGCCAGCGCCGCGGCCGCGATCAGCGCGCCGTACGTACCGATCGAGCGGCGCGCGAGCGCGTACAGCGCGGCGATCGTCGCCGTCGAGAAAAGCACCGTGAGGATGCGTCCGACGAGATCGAAGAGAGAGAGGTCCGTCGCGGGAGGAACCGAAGCCCCCGTCAGCTTCGTCCACGCGAGCGTCCCGCCGGCGACGAGATACGCGAGAGCCGGCGGATGGATCATCTTCTCGGGCAGCCAGTCGCCGTGGACGAGGAGCTGCCAGGCCGGACGCGAAACGAAGAGGTAGGTGTCGAGGAAGACGAAGTCCGGGAGGCCCCAGTCGATGCGATACGCGCGCAGGGTCGCGCCGACGACGAGGATGAGGGCGAGCCAGACGCGCCGCCGCGACGGAGACATCTCGTCCGGTCGAGCGGGAGGAGCGTCCGGGCCCAGCACGCGAGGGCGAACTATCACCGCCCTCCGGGGTCCGCCAACGGAGGTGGACGACGCTTGTCCGGGCTCCGCCAACGGAGGTGGACGACGCTTCTCCGGGCTCCGCCAACGGAGGTGGACGACGCTTCTCCGGCGTTCGCCTGGCCGGGCCGTGTCGCGGCAGCTACCGTCCCCTTGGCGGAGGCGAGGCTCGTGATCGATCACACGGAGAGAATGCGCGTCAACTGGGTCGACACGGACGCGAGCGGGCGCATCCACTACACGGCGGCGCTCCGCTACTTCGAGGTCGCCGAGCACCAGCTCATGCGACGCATCCTCGCCGACGGTGCTTCGCGGAGCTTCTCGCTGCCGCGCGTGCACGTCGAGGCGGATTACCGGCTCGCGCTTCGCTACCCCGACGACTTCGACTGCCGCGTGTGGATCGAACGCGTCGGCGAATCCTCGGTCGGCTACGCGTACGACATCCGGAACCTCGCGGGCGAGATCTGCATCCGTGGCCGGATCGTCGCGGTCGCGGTCGGAGACGAGGGACGGAAGATCCCCCTCCCGGAGGACGTCCGGAAGCGCCTCGAGGAGGCGGCCGCCAAGTAGCCGCGCCGCCCGTGAACCGTATGGGGCGCCCGGACGGTCAGCTCTTGGACGAGGCCCCTGCTTCGGGTAAGACCTCCCGACCCTTCGCTCCGAAGCAAGCAGGAGAGCTCGACATGGCGCACGATCCCAAGCACCCGGGCCAGGAACCACCCGACGACATCACCTCGATGATGGTCGTCATCGGCGGTCTTCTGGTCGCCTCGATGGTGATCGCCTACTTCGTCTCGTTTTGAGCGGAAGGCATCTGAAGGCGGAGGCGCCGCCTGAGTCGCCGTGAAGATCGCGGCGAGCCTGCCCGTTCCACCCGACGTCCCGACGTGCCAGCGGGTGGCGCGCGCCGCGGAGGAGCTCGGCTACGAGAGCCTCTGGATCGCCGACTCCGGCGGCCCCGACCCCTTCGTCGTCGCCGCTGCGGCAGCCGCGGTGACCTCGCGCGTCCGGATCGGCACGGCCGTGATCCCGGCGTACACGCGCACGCCGCCGGTGATCGCCTGCGCCGCCGCCTCGTGCGCCGAGCTCGCGCCCGGCCGCTTCGTTCTCGGCATCGGCGCCTCGAGCGAGAACATCGTCGAGAAGTGGAGCGGCATCCCGTTCCGGCGACCGCTGACGCGCGTCCGCGAGACCGTCACGAGCGTGCGCGGGCTCCTCGCCGGAGAGAAGAGCGACTTCACGGGGCGCACGCTCGAGACGCACGGCTACCGGCTGCAGATGCGCACGCCGACTCCGCCCGTGCCGATCCACGTCGGCGCGCTCGGTCCGCCGATGCTCGAGCTCGCGGGCGAGATCGCGGAAGGCGTGACGCTCAACATGATGCCGGTCGAGGCGGTGCCGCGGATGCTCGCGCACGTGCGCGCCGGCGCGGAGCGCGGCGGACGCGATCCGGCGGCGACCGAGGTCGTCGCGCGCTTCATGGTCTGCATCACGGACGATCCCTCCGGAATCCGCGGCGCGCTGCGCGGCTTCTTCGGCCCGTACTTCGCGACGTCCGTCTACAATCGCTTCGTCGCGTGGTGCGGCTTCGAGGAGGAAGCACGCGAGATCCTCGCCGGCTGGCAGACGAAGGATCGCGCACGCGTCGCGAAAGCGGTGACGGACGAGATGATCGACCGCATCGCGATCCTCGGGTCCGCCGAAGCCTGCCGTGCGCGTCTCGAGGAGTACCGCGCCGCCGGCGTGACGACGCCGATGGTGAGCCCGATCGCCGGCGACGCCGCCGGCGCGATCGCTATCCTCGAGGCGCTGGCAGCCCGTTGACGGCGAGCTCCCACGCGGCGTCTGCGATCGCGCGCGTGGCCTTGCCGACCGCCGAAGCGTTCTCCGAGCTCGCGGTGCCCAGGCGCGCGCGCATGACGATGCCCTGCGCGATCGCCGCCATGCGGAACATCGAGAAGACGACGTAGAAGTCGAGCCGCTCGATGCGCTCGCGGCCCATGCGGCGTGCGTACGCGTCGGCGTACTCCTGCACGCTCGGGATGCCGTGCCGCGGATCGTGCAGCCCGCCGACCTGCCCCGTCGCCGGCGGCATGAAGTAGCCCATCACGTTGAAGCCGAGGTCGGCGAGCGGATGGCCGAGCGTCGAGAGCTCCCAGTCGATCACCGCGACGATGCGCGGCTCGGTCGGATGCACGATCAGGTTCTCGAGACGGAAGTCGCCGTGCGCGATCGCACGCTCCTCGCCGGGAGGGACGTTCCGCGGCAGCCACTCGACGAGCCTGTCGAACGACGGGATCTCCTCCGTCTTCGACGCCTCGTACTGCTTGATCCACCGGGCGATCTGCCGGTCGATGTACTTCCCGGGCTTGCCGTAGTCGCCGAGCCCGACCGCGTCGGGATCGACGCGATGCAGGCGGGCGAGCGTGTCGTTCATCGCGTCGTAGATCGCGGCGCGCATCGCCGGCTCTTCGCCGGGCAGGCTCGGGTCGCGGAAGACGCGGCCCGGCACGCACTCCATCACGAAGAACCACTGGCCGATGACGGACTCGTCCTCGCAGAGGACGAGGACGCGCGGGACCGGAACGTCGGTCGATGCCAGCGCCTTCATCGCCCGGTACTCGCGGTCGACGGCGTGCGCGGAAGGAAGGAGCTGTCCCGGCGGCTTCTTCCGCAGCACCCAGCGACGATCGCCGGAGACGAGAAGGAACGTCGGATTGGATTGACCGCCTGCGAACTGCCGCACCTCGAGATCGCCGTCGAACCCTTCGAGTCGTCCGCGCAGGTAGCGGGCGAGCGCGGCCTCGTCGAAACGGTGGCGATCGCGTACGGGGCCGGCTCCGGCGGGCGCGCTCATGCGCGCTCTCGTACCATTCTGGGGTCCGGTTCGTTAGGCCGCAACGGGGTCCGGTTCGTTAGGCTGCATCTGCACCCAGGCTGGATTTGGGCTGGATTTGAGCCTGGGTGCAGATGCGGCCTTTCGAACCGGACCCCCTGACTGTCAGGGGCTGCGACGCGGGCTCGGCGCTCGGGTCAGAGTCTTGACCCGAGGCGAGCGAGCGCGGTCGGAAATCTCGCGCTCCGGGCTGGCATCCACCTTGCTGCCCCTCGGTGGCTCGAAGGACGATCGCGATGCTCACGACCGCGAGCTCGCTGCCCGCCGAAGGTTTGGAGGCCGGGAGCGAGGAGGAGCTTTCGGGCGACGCGCCATGGGCGGCAGCCGTGCGCACGACGCTGCAGGTGCTCGATCCCCCGGTCTCGGCGGAAGAGCTCTGCCGCAGGCTCTGCGTCGTCGGGCTCGAGATCTTCGGAAGCACGAGCGCCCGCGCCTATCTGCGCGATCCGGAGACGGGAGCGCTCGCGTGCGTCGCGCGCGCCCACCGGCGCGGACGCCTCGCACCGCGGCCGAGCGATCTCCGTGCGGCCGAGCTCGAAGCGGCCTTCGGAAGCCTCGCGTCCGGCGCGATGCTTCTCGAAGAGGACGCCCTCGACGCGAGCGCCTTCGCTCCGCTCGCGCGCTGCATGGGCGTGCGCTGGCTTCTCGTGCTGCCGCTCCGGGCTGGCTTCTCGTGCTGCCGCTCCGGCTCGACGGTCGTCTGCTCGGATTCGCCGTCGCCGGCGCGGGCGCGGGCAGTGCCGTCGGTGTCAGCGGTACGGAGGGAGCGAACGGAGACGGCATACCTCCCCCCGCTCGCCGCATCGCGACCGAGGTCGCGCGCATCGCTTCACTCGCCGTCGGCAGCGCGCGCCTGCGCGCCGAGATGACTCGGCTCGAGCACCAACGCTGCGAGGTGCTCTCGATGGTGTCGCACGAGCTCCGCTCGCCGCTGCACGTGATCCTCGGATGGGAGAGCCTTCTGCGCGAGGGTGATCTCGGGGAGCTTTCGGACGAGCAGGAGGACGCGGTCGCCCGCATCGGCCGGAACGCCCGCCAGCTCGCGGACGTGATCGAGAACACGCTAGGAGCGGGTCGCATCGCCGCGGGCCAGCTCCCGATCGGAATCGGGGAGGTGCGGCTGATCGACATCGTCGCGCAAGTGCTGCAGGAGGCGGCAGCCCTCCGCGGCGATCCCCGCCTGTGCCTCGTGCGCGACGTGCCGGAGGATCTCCCGCCGCTCCTCACGGACCGCGAGAAGCTTCGCGTCATCCTTCGGAACCTCGTCGGCAACGCGCTCAAGTTCACGGACGAGGGCGAGGTCCGCGTCGCAGCGCGCGCGAAGGGCGACGGCGTCGAGATCACGGTCTCCGACACCGGCATCGGCATCGCGCCGGACATGCTCGACGCGATCTTCGGCGAGTTCCGTCAAGCACCCGCGCCGAACGACCGCATCCGCGGCGGCGTCGGGCTCGGTCTCTACATCGTTCGACGGATGCTGGAGAAGCTCGGCGGGACGATCTCGGTCGAGAGCCAGCTCGGAAGCGGCTCGACCTTCCACTTCACGCTGCCGGCGAGCCCGCTCGCGAATTAGCTCAAGCGAGGGGGCGCCGCCCCCTCGCCGGAGGCGTGGCAAAGCCACGCCTCTTCCACTCCCCCGCTCGGCCGCGCGCTTTGCGCGCGGAGGGTCCTTCTCTCGGTGCACTAGCTGCCGGCGCGAAGTAGGCTCGAGCGCTCTTCACGCCGGGGCGGCGTTGCCCGCGTCCTCCGTGGCCGTATAGGAGTCGTTCGACGGCTCGAGCGAGAGCTCGGTGAGGATGCCCAGATGGAGTTCGGAATCTTCCAGTCCGCCCACGTCCCGAAGCAGGACACCGAGGAGGCGTGGCGCGCCCGCGAGCACGAGCGCATCCTCGACGAGGTCGCGATGGCCGAGATCGCCGACCGGACGAGCTTCAAGTACGCGTGGCTGACGGAGCACCACTTCCTCGAGGAGTACTCCCACCTCTCCGCGAGCGAAGTGTTCGGCGGCTTCCTCGCGGCGCGCACGAAGCGGCTCCACATCGGCTCGGGCATCTGGAACCTGACGCCGCCCGTAAACGCGCCGGCGCGCATCGCGGAGCGCGTCGCGATGATGGATCACCTGAGCGAGGGACGCTTCGAATTCGGCGTCGGACGCGGCTCGTCGAGCACCGAGTACCAGGGCTTCGGGATTCCCGACGGCGACACGACGCGCGCGATGATCGAGGAAACGCTGCCCGAGATCCTGCGCATGATGAGGCCGGGCCGCTACCGCCATCAGGGGCGCTGGTTCTCGATGCCGGAGCGGCTCGTGCTGCCGAAGCCGTACACGCAGCCGCACCCGCCGCTGTGGATCGCCTGCGGCAGCCCGAGCACGTTCGAGAAGGCGGGACGGCTCGGGCTCGGAGCACTCTGCTTCACGATCGGCCCGCCCGAGGTGCTCGCGCCGCTGATCGAGACGTACAAGAAGGCGATCCGCGAAGCGGAGCCGGTCGGCGGGTACGTCAACGACAACGTCGCCTGCGTGAGCCGTCTCCTCTGCCTCGAGGACGGCGACGAGGCACGCCGCACCGCGTGCGACATGCGGAGCGGCTACTACCAGAGCCTCGTGTTCCGCTGGCTCGACTCGATTCAACGTCCGCCCGGCATTCCCGAGTGGCCGGCGCTGATCCCGGAGCCCGACCTCGACGCGATCCGCGAGCAGGTTGCGCAGGGCCTTCTCTGCGCGGGCGATCCGGAGGACTGCGCGCGCGGCGTGCAGCGCTACGTCGACATCGGCTGCGATCAGCTCATCTTCGGCGTGCTCGCGAGCAGCCTCGATCGCGAGACGGCGGGGCGCTCGCTCGAGACGTTCGGTCGCCAAGTGATCCCGCGGTTCGACCGCGATCCCGTGCACAGCACGACGCGTCAACGCGAGGCACAGCTGGGAGCACCTGCCTCGGTGCTTCGTCCGAGGACGGCTCGACCTGACTCGACGAGGTCGTCGCTGCCGACCTAGGGTTCGCGCCACACCGAAGTACGAAACCTCAGGAGGCACAGAAGCGCTCGAACCTGCTCCCCCTCGAGATCCTCCCTCTCCTGCTTGCGACGCTGATCGTATCGGGGCCCGCACCGGCGATGGCGGCGACGCGGACCTTCGTCGACGACTACCCCGAGCCGATCGGCGTCGGCGGCTTCGAGCAGATCCTCGTGAGCGTGGTTCTGGAGACCGATTCGGTGAAGTACTGCGCCGCCTTCGACGGCTTCCACGGCCGGGACGGCAGCGACGGGAAGCGCTTCCTCAGCAAGCGATCGCCGCGGGCCACCGCCTGTCCGTAGTACACGAGGGACGCCGCTCCGAAACGCTTCCGACGCGCTCCGCCTAGCCCGTTTCTCTCACCGGAGGAATCGCCCACCCCGCTCGACTCCTGCTAAACTCTGTTCGCTACAAACAAAACGTCCAACAGGAGGAGCGGGGTGGAGCGGACGGAGTGTAGGACGGATCAGCTGGTCTTCCAAGGCTTTGGAAGGCGCGCTGTGGTGGCGGCGTTCGACGGGGGGCGGTTGAGTTCGGACGCGGGTGGACTCCTGCTGCTGCGGGAGGTGGCCGAGCGCACGGGGATGCTGCGGCGGTTTGCCAGGTGCTTCGTGGATCACCGCAAGCCGGACCTGATCGAGCACACGGTCGAGGAGATGACGGCGCAGCGCATCCTGGCGCAGGCGTGCGGGTATGAGGACGTCGACGATCACGACGTGCTGCGCGACGATGCGCTGCTGGCGGTGGCGTCGGGCAAGGGCGATGCGACGGGGGAGCGGCGAAGGCGCAAGCGGGATCGAGGGCACGCACTGGCGGGCAAGAGCACGCTGAACCGGTGGGAGCTGACGCCCGCCGAGGCGACGGCCGAGTCGCGGTACAAGAAGATCGTGTACGTCGAGGAAGAGGTGGAGCGTTTCTTTGTCCGCGAGTTTCTCACGGCACACGGGCGCCCACCCCAGGAGGTCGTGCTGGATCTCGACGCGACCGACGATCCGCTGCACGGACACCAGGAGGGGCGCTTTTTCCACGGCTACTACCGGGAGTACTGCTATCTGCCGCTGTACGTCTTCTGCGGCGATTTCCTGCTGGCGGCCAAGCTGCGCACGGCCAATCAGGACGGGGCCGCCGGGTCGGTCGAGGAGGTGGAGCGGATCGTGGGTCAGATTCGCCAGAGGTGGCCGCGGGTGCGGATCATCGTGCGAGCGGACTCGGGCTTTGCCCGTGATGATCTGATGACGTGGTGCGAGGCCAATGGCGTGGAGTACGTGCTGGGCCTGGCGAAAAACGATCGTCTGGTGCCGGAGATCTCCGCGGAGATGGCCGAGGCGCGCCAGGAGCACGAGCGCACGGGGCGCCCCGCCCGCGTCTTCAAGGACTTCACCTATCGGACGCGCAAGAGCTGGGACCGCGAGCGACGGGTCGTCGGCAAGGCCGAGTGGCTCCCGGGCAAGGAGAACCCTCGCTTCATCGTCACCTCCCTGTCGGCCGACGAGTGGGCCGCAGCGCCCTTGTACGAGAAGCCGTACTGCGCCCGCGGCGACATGGAGAACCGGATCAAGGAGCAGCAGCTCGACTTGTTTGCCGATCGCACGAGCACGGGGACGATGCGTGGCAACCCGCTGCGGCTCTGGCTGGCGTCGGTCGCCTACGTACTGGTGAACGAGCTTCGTCGCGCCGGGCTCGCGGGCACGGAGATGGCGCGCGCCCAGGCGGGGACGATCCGAACGCGGCTCTTGAAGATCGCCGGGCGGATCACGTTCAGCGTGCGACGCGTCGTCGTGTCGCTGTCGAGCGTGCACCCGATGCAAGCGGTGTTTGCCCAGGTGCTGGCGAACATCCAGCGGGCCTACCCGCTCACGAGCTGAGCGGCGTCGTTCGTCCCAACCGCAGCCTCTCCCGAGCGTGGCGCAACGGGCCACGAGGGGGGGGAGTACGCAAAACGCTTCCTCCTATGATTGACGAGCGCTCACCCGCCCGGCTTCCGGCACCTCTCCGAGGTATCCGAGGCCCGATTCGGGCGCGCTCCCCCGCACGGCGGCTCGAACCCGGTCCCGAACCTCCTTCGCGTTACCCCTGGTGAGA